>ERZ1370068.76-contig-10065_pt1 | contig 57853 bp, 65 predicted proteins | sample MGYA00561227_ERZ1370068 | MGnify/ENA primary metagenome ERZ1370068 (study PRJEB38410, sample SAMEA6850437) | metagenome | study: Metagenomic assessment of the ecological functions of the soil: analysis of the soil microbiota associated with the... | reverse complement strand
CAGTTACGTATTGCTGCCGGCATGCGCGGCCTCGGGGGAGCGGGCGGTGTCGTTGTCGCCGATGGTGACGTCCTTTGGGGCTGCACGCCCAGTCTCCTGGGCGGCGATCTGTGCCAGCACGGTCAGGATGCCCTCGCCGATCTCGGTGACGCCGGTGACGATCTTGGCCGTGCCGCCGTCGTCGATCTCGCGCCCAGGCGCCGCCGGCGCGGTCGACCGTGGCGGTGCGGGCGATCCTGCACCAGCAGCCGGCAACGCCGCGTCCGCGCTTCCTGGCCATCACGCCACCTCGCCTGCGCGGTTTACCGGCGGGCGGCGAAGTCGGGCGCCGAGCGAGCAGGCGGGCGCACCCGTCGCCGTCCGAGGTCGCCCGCGCGGGACCTCCACGCGGGAGCCGGCCGGCCTCCAGCCGGAGGCCGTTTGGCTGCGTCGAGAGCCCGCACGAGGCTCACCGATTGCAGCCGCTGCTTCGTGTGCGTGAGCGCCCCGTCGTGCATGGCATTGATGCGCGATCTCGAACGGGATCGAGGCCGAGCCTGCTCGCGCAGATGTCGAGATGCGTCTCCGTCGCGAACTGCGCCAGCGGTGCGCCGAACGAGCGGAACGCGCCCGACGGCGCGTGTTGTTGGTATAGACGCCGTAGGTGTCGATCTCACCTTCGCCGCCGATCGCGTACGGGCCCGCGCGGCGAGGATCGCGGCCTTGGCGCACCACGCCCTTCGGTCGAGCGGCCGTACGCGCCCCCGTCGCACACCATGCGGATCTCCACCGCGCGGATGCGGCCGTCTCGCGGCGCAGCCCCATCGTCAGGGTCGTGTCGCGAGACGGGTGGCAGGCTTGGCGGTCGAGCGATGATGCGATCTCTCGCGCGTGAACACCAGCCGCACCGGCCGCCGCGTCTTCATCGCCATCAGCGCCAGCATGCCCTGGTAGATCATGTCCTCCTGCCGCCGAAGCCGCCTGCCGACCGGCGCCATGATGAAGCGCACCTTGTTGATCGGCTTGGTGTAAGAATGCGCGACAGCATGTGGCGGTGGTGGGTGATGTTCTGGCTCGGCGAGAGCGACCGGTCACCACACCGTCGTGATCGACGTAGGCGAGGCCCGGCCTCGGGCTCGAGATAGGCGTGCTCAACCTGCTGGGTGTCGTAGGTCTCCCTGCACGATCAGGTCGGATGCCGGCAAAGCCCCGCTCGGCGCTCGCCGACTTGCGGATCGGGATGCTGTCTTGGCGAGCATTGTCCGGCGCATAGTCGCGGCACGGGCGGCGCGCCTCGGCTGCATCGCTTCGGACGGATCGAACACCGGGCAGCGAGCCTGCCACGTCACACTTGATCTTCGCGCAGCGCCAGCCGGGCCGTCAGCGCGGTCTTCCGCGGCGACGGCGGCGACTGCCTCGCCGACGTAGCGCACCTTGCCGCCGCGCCATCACCGGCTGGTCGTGCACGGAACACGCCGAAGCCGTCATCGCCCGGCACGTCGGCGCAGGTGATGACACTCCGACACCCGGCGCATCGCCTCGGCTGTCCGAGGTCATCGATCGAGACGATGCGCGCATGCGCGTGCGCGGGCTGCGCAGCACCGCCAGTGCAGCATGCGCGGCAGCACCATGTCGCCCGCATATTTGAGCGCGCCGACACCTCCGCTCGGGGCGCATCGATGCGGCGGACGTTGGCGCCGATGAATGCGCGCCGTCGGCGGGCTCGTCCTCGCGCCAGCGCAGTCGCAGGCCACCGGCCGATTGGCGACATCGCGCGCCAAGCTCCACGGCGTCGAAGATCTTCTGATAGCCGGTGCAGCGGCAGATGTTGCCGCCGAGGCGCTCCTGATCTCCTCGCGGTCCGCGAACGGATTGACGCGCGCAGCGCCGCGGTCGCAGCCATCACCATGCCGGGGATGCAGTAGCCGCACTGGCTGGCGCCGATCTTGTGGAACGCCTGCTGCAGCACGGAAAGCTCGCCGCGGTGTGCCAGCCCCTCGACCGGTCTCGATCTGCGGCGCCTTGCGCCTTGGCGACCGGCATCGGGCACGACTTCATCAGCACGCCGTCGACGAATACCGAGCCAGGCGCCGCATTCGCCGGCGCCGCAGCCCTCCTGTGGTGCCGGTGAGGCCGAGGTCGTCGCGCAGGAAATCGAGCAGCCGCAGATGGCGGCTGGCGCTGCGCGCGCGACTTTGGCGGCCGTTGACGGTGGCCTCGATGCGAAGGTCAGGCGCAGGCCGCCTCCAGTTCGAGCGAGCGCGGCGATCTGGTCGGCGCCGGCGCCGCGCGCCGCCTCGATCAGCCGCGGCAGCACGAAGCCGCGCACCACCTCGCGGCGGTAGGCCTGGCGCGTGGCGCGAGCAACGAGATCCACCGCGCATGCTCGGCGGTTGCCTGCCCGAGGCGCTCCGCCGTGACCTGGGGCTGGCGCGCAGGAACGCTTCCACCTCGGCAGCGACGGGCACGGGCCGATGCCCCGATGGCGAGGGCGCACGTCCTCGAATGCGGTCCGGCGGCATCGAGCTTCACCAGCGTCGCGAGACAGACAAGCGAGATCACCAGCGAGCGGCGATGGCCGACCTTCTCGAAGCTGCCGCCGTAGCCCGGCCAGCGCGTCGCATTCGACCGCCACCAGCAGCTCGCCCTCCTGCAGCGCCGTCTGGCCGGGGCCGATGATGAAGTCGGCGAGCGCCAGAGCGGCCGCCGCACGGATCTTGCCGTCGCGCCGGCTCGCCAGCTCGACATTGGCCTCGTGCGCGACGCAGCGGCGGCGTGCCGTCGGCGGCCGGCGAGGCGTTGACGATGTTGCCGCCGATGGTGGCGGATCCCGCGGATCTGGTCGTCGGCAAACCACACCGCGCAGCGCGGCATGGCGGGAAGCGCGCGAGCCAGCACGGGATCGTCGAGGAAGCGCTGGATCGGCGTGGCCGCACCGAGCCGCACGCGAGCGCCATCTATGCGCCGCTCCTGCAGCTCGGGAATTTTCGCCACGTCGATCAGCACAGGTATCTCGACGTCGCCGGCGCGCCCCTCGCGCGCCCACGGATAGGTATCGGTGGCGCCGGCGACGATCCGATGCCGGCCGCGATTGCGCTCGAATCGCGTCGAAGGCCTCCTCCAGCGAGCCCGGCATCAAATATTCGTCGCAGATCAAGCATCACGCCCACCTCGACGCGATCTCGACTTTCTCTCCCCTGCGACGGCGGCGTTGCCGGCGTCGCGAACGAGGGGGAGGAAGACGCGCCACGAGTTAGCGCCGCCTTCTTGCGCCAGAGACGCAGCCGCGGACGGATCGCTGAGGCGCTAACTCGTTCGGCGCGTCAGGTGGGGGTGTCTGTCTGGCGCACACGACCGTCACCCCACCAGGAACGCCATCGGACTTAGCGCGCCGGTTGACGTCGCGCTTGAGCTGTGGCGATCGGCGCGCTAAGCCCGTGGCGTTCCGTCCTCCCCCTCAAGGGGAGGGGAGCCGGCGGCACGCGCTCAGCCAACTCATCGGGCCGGAGATGCTGTCCGCGAAGATCATCACCGCTGCCTATCGCCTCGCGGGTGCATAGAACGTACCCTCGACCTCGAAGATGTCGTCCTGGTTGAGCCGCCGCACCTCGACGATGGTGCGCGGCGGATAGGGCCCGCGCCCCACAACTGCCTCCTGCGCCGCGTTCACGAGCGGGCGCAAGCGCTGCATGTCGGTGACATAGACCACCAACCGCGCGGCATCGCGCAGCGTCGCGCCTTCCGACTCGGCGATCAGCTTCATGTTGAGGAAGCGCCTGGCGGACGCGCGCTTCGTCGCCCTCCACGAGAGTGTTCGTCTCCGGGTCGATGCCGCGCATGCCGGCGACGAACACGAAGTCGTCCGGCGCGCGCGCCCAGCGCCATGGTCCCGTCGGCGCGATGCACGCCTCGGTGCCAGCGTACTACGCCGGCAGGCGAGGCCGGCAAACCTTGCTGGATGTGTGCGGGTACAGCCATCACTCCGCCGCCTCCCGCCGCCGCGCGGACTTCACGTGGAAACCCACGCCCGCAAAACTCTGGAGCGGCCGGTGTTCGCCCCTCCCCTCGAGGGGGAGGGCGATGCGTCCGCAGGTTAGTGCGGCCAACACCAAACCGATCCGCAATGGCGACGGCCGCACTAACCTGCTGGACGCATCGGGTGGGGTGACCGGCCGGTCGCCTCTACGGTAACCTCGCCGCATGGCAAACGCGCGCGCCCGTTCTCTGCGCAAGTCCATGAGCAGCGCCGAACGCAAGCTGTGGCGCGGTCTGCGGGCACGGCGACTGGACAGCGCCCGCTTCCGCCGGCAGCATCCGCTCGGACCCTTCATCGTCGATTTCGTCTGCCTGAGGCACGCTTGATCATCGAGGTCGATCGGAGGCCAGGCACGCCGAGGACGATCACATCGCTTCCGAAGCGCGCCGCGACAGCTGGCTCGTCGCCGAGGGCTATCGCGTCTTATGCGCGTGTCGACCACCGATCGTTTACACCAATCTCATGGCGTGCTCGACACCATTTGGGCGGCGCTGCAGGGGACGGGGGCCGGCGCGCGGCGAACATCACCCCACCAGGAACGCCATCGGACTTAGCTCGCCAGTTGGCGGCTGAGTTGACGTTGCTGGGCGAGCTAAGCCCGTGGCGTTCCGTCCTCCCCTCAAGGGGAGGGGAGCCGGTGGCGCGCGCTCGCCCAACTCGGCGGGCAGGCGATGTTGCCCGCACTTCACTCCGCCGCCTCCCGGCGCACGGCCACGCCGCGGGCCTTCACCACCACCTTGATGGCGTCCTCGATGCGCTCGCGCGGCGTAGCGCAGCGCCGTCGGGCAGGTCCTCGAGCGCGAAGGTGTGGGTGTGGATCTTGGTGGCGTCGAAGCGCTTCTGCGCGCATGAAGGCCTCGGCGCGGTGCGTGGCGCTCTTGCCCTCGCCGCGGATGCCGTAGAGGTAGATGTTGTTGCGCACGATGTGGGCGATGTCGACCGGCACCGGCTCGTGCGGGAAGGCGGCGAGGCAGATCTTGCCGCCGCGGTTGACCATGCGCGCCGCCTCGTTGACGGCGTTGGGCGCGCCCGAGCACTCGACCACGTAGTCGACGCCCTTGCCGCCGTTCGAGCCGGCGCACGGCCTCCACCGCGATCCTCGCTTCGTGACGTTGACGACGTGGTCGGCGCCGAGCTCCGAGCCGATCTTCAGGCGGTTGTCGCGCGTGCCGGTCAGGATCACCGGCTGCGCGCCTAGCGCCTTGGCCACCGCCACGCCCAGCAGCCCGATGGGACCCGGGCCGATCACCACCACGCTCTCGCCCGCCACCAGGCCGCCCAGCTCGGTCAGCCCGTACATGGCGGTGCCGGCCGTGACCACCAGCGTCGCCTCCTCGTCCGACATGCGCGTCGGCGATGCGCGACCAGCGTGTTGATGTTGTTGACCTGGTACTCGCAGAAGCCGCCGTCGGTGGTGAAGCCGTTGGCGCGGTGGCCCTTGTCGACCTCGCCGTAGTTCAGGCCGTAGTTGTGGCAGGACGTGTACATGCCCTCGCGGCAGCGCTTGCACTGGCCGCAGCCGGCGTGGATCTCCACCGTCACGCGCTGGCCGATCCGGTACTCGTCGACGCCTGGACCCAGCGCCACCACGGTGCCCATGTATTCGTGACCGGGCGTCCAGTTCTTGTTGAACGGCAGGCCGCCCTGGATCAGCGCCGGCGGCCCGTGGCAGATGACGTCGAGGTCGGTGGCGCAGATGGCGACCGCATCGATGCGCACCAGCACCTCGGCGCTGCTTCGGCACCGGCACCGGCTTGTCCACGAGCTTGAGCTGGCCCGGATCACCCAGCACCCAGGCCTTCATGGTGTCGGGGACTGGGAAGTCCTTGCTGGTCCTTACGCCGGGCGGTGCGTACATCGTGTTCCTCCTGGTTGACGGGCGCCGCTGCGGTGTCGGCGGGCTCCCCGCTCCGTTCGCCGAACTCGGCAGACAGCGCCCGCGCTGCGGCCATGACGCCGTCGCGCACGCGGGCCAAGTGTTCATCCGTGGCCCGCAGCGTGGGCGCCGAGGCACTGATGGCGCCGACAACCGCGCCCAGGTGATTGCGGATGGCGGCGCCGATGCACACCACGCCGGGCTGGAACTCCTCACGGTCGACGGCGTGGCCGTGGCGGCGCACCAGCTGCAGCTCCTTGATGAAGGCGCCGGCGTCGGTGATCGTATTGGGCGTGAAGCGGGTCATGCCTTGCACCGCGAGCACACGCCTGATCTCGTGCTCGGGCAGCCAGGCCAGCATCGCCTTGCCGGTGGCGGTTGCATGCGCGGCATCCGACGCGCCGAGCGCGCCCGGTATCGACGCGCACCGCATGCCGCTCCTTCGCGTTTCAGCAGCGTGATGATGGCGTCGCCCTGCAGCACGGCCAGATGCACGGTCTCGCCGGTGTCCTCGCTGATGCGCTCGACGAAGGGCTGCGCGCGGCGCGGCAGATCCACCTGCTTCAGGAAGGCCTGCCCCAGATGCAAGCCGCGCGCGCGCAGCGCATAGCGCCGGCCCGGCACCTTGGCGACGTAGCCCCACTTGACCAGTGTCGCCAGCAGGTGGTGGCAGGTCGAGACGTTCAAGCCGGCGCGGCCGGCAAGCTCGGTCAGGGACGTCCCGCCGGCCGACTGGGCCAGCGCCTCGAGCAGCGTCAGGGCTGCGGTCGACCGACTGCACGCTGCCGCGCTCGCCTGCGATTGCCGGTGCGGCCTACGCGGGGATGCCGCCTGTACGCTGCTTTCCACGCCCTCCGGCACACAAACGCCAACCGTGCAACCTCAGCGTGAGATTTGTCGCGGCCGCCTTTAACTAGGGCCGTGAACGGACCGCGTCAACGCAGTTTTACAGGGGCGAAGAGACAGATTTCGCATTACGAAATCTTCTGGCACCTATCACACCACCGGCACGCCAGACTGCTTGGCCTCTGCCTCCGGCTCCACGTGGATGAGCACCTCGGCTCCCGGCACCGCTTCCGTCAGCGCCTGCCTCGATGCGGTCGCAGATGGCGTGCGAGGCGGCCACCGTCATGTCGCCCGGCACGACCAGGTGGAATTCGATGAAGGTCACGCGGCCCGCCGTGCGGGTCTTCACGTCGTGCGCCTCGATGGCGCCTGCGGCGTTGGCGGCGATGACCTCGCGGATGCGGCGCGCCACCTCGGCGGTCACGGCCTCGTCCATCAGGCCGCTCACCGACTCGCGCACGAGCCGCCAGCCGGCCCACAGGATGTTGAGCGCCGACCAGAGCGGCCAGCGCGGGATCCAGGACCTGCCAGCCTGTTAGCAGTCGCCAGCACCAGGCCGACGAGCACGCCGACCGAGGTCGACCACGTCCGTGAGCAGGTGCCAGCCGTCGGCCGACCAGGGCCGGCGAGCGCTGGCTGCGCCCCAGGTCAGTCAGGAATGCGACCAGGCGGCGTTGATCGCAGTGGCCAGCGCGTTGATGCAGCCCATGCCGGCCAGAGATCGCTCAGCGCTGCGCGGTCGGAGGAACGCATCGTAGGCCTCGTGCAAGATCAGCAGCGCCGCCACCACGATCAGCACGCCCCTCGAGCACGGCGGAGAAGTACTCGGCCTTGTGGTGGCCGAACTGGTGGCGCCGGTCGGCTGGCTGGGCCGCGACATGGATGGTGTAGAGCGCGACCGCCGCCGTGATCAGGTTGACGATGCTCTCCAGCGCATCGGAGTAGAGCGCCACGCTGCCCGTGCGCCAGTAGGCGAGGTACTTGAGGCCCATGACCACCGCCGCCACGCCGATCGAGACGACGGCGGCGAGCTTCAGCTTGTCGGCAGTGCTGCGTTGGAGCCTGTCATCCGTACTCGAGCGAGCGTAACGCGTGCCCGCACATGGCACGGACGCCCTCGATTGCCAGCCTCCTCATGCGCGATAGGGCCTTCGGGCCGGCGCCCTTATCCACAGCGGCCCGCTACCCGCGATGCCGCAGATCTGATGCAAGAGGCGCCCGAATTCCGGCTTGGCCCCGGTCCTATCCGTTCGTGTCCTTTGCGTCCGGCCGTGCCGCCCGCGAGAGGAGGCGACGCATGGCCAATTTCCCAACCCATATCGCCGATCGGACACCGTGGTGAGCGGCGCGCTGGCGACGGTCACGGTGGCGGCCGACATGGTGGCGCCTGAGAACATCGTCGCCGTGACGCTGGCTGGCGTGCTGGGCTCGGTGCTGCCCGACATCGATCTCAAGGACTCGCGGCCCGCGCGGGCGATGTTCGCCGGCCTCGCCGTCTTCTTCTCGTTCGCCGTGCTGTTCAGCCTCGGATCGCACAATACTCCATTGCCGAGATGCTGATGCTCTGGCTCGGCACGCTGCTGGCTGTGCGCTACGTCGGCAAGGAGGTGTTCTTCCGCTTCAGCTATCACCGCGGCATGTGGCATTCGTTGCTGGCGCTGGCTGTTCTGCGCCTTCGTGACCGCCTGGATCTTCAGCACAGCTGCTGGCGCGGGACGCAGGCCGTGGCCTGGCTGGCGGCCGGCTTCATGGGCGTCGGTTTCCTGACGCATCTCATTCTCGACGAGCTCTATTCCGTCGACGTGATGGACACGCGCATCAAGGCCTCGTTCGGCACCGCCCTCAAGCTGTTCGACTACAAGCACCTCGGCCATTCCACGGCCATGGCGGCGGCCACCGCGCTCGTCTTCTACTTCACGCCGCCAACGAGGATCTTCCGAGTACCGCAGCCGCTGCCTGCCTGGTCATCGCATCAGCGCCGGCGTATCGGCGTGGCCGCCTTGGCCTGCGCCACCGGAAGCAGGGGCCGGATCTACTGGAATCCCGCCCGCGCGAACGAGGGTCACGCCGGGCTGCTCCAGCGGCGCCCCAGCCATCCGCAGTTCGGACGCCCGCATGCGCTCGGCGCGGGACGGCGCATCAGCGCGGCTCCATCAACTGGGCCTGCGTGCGTGGCTGCTCGTGGGGCGCGGCTCCATGCCCCTCTGGAGTTTCAATGATGTCAGCATTGGCTGACCTATTTATGCAAGGCGCTCCAGTGACGCTCAATTTCTGGATCCCGCAGGGCTGATCGGCGTGTGTAATGAGTAAGTCCCCAGCGCTGACATTGCCGAGAAGGACAGTAACCGGGCATGGATACGTTAATGCACACCTTCTGGCCGATTCTAGATTGGCCTGTGACAGCGTCACGCGCGATCTACTATGATTTATCTCCATCGTCGCGACTTAGTTGATGTTCGCAGCTCCGCGCCAGGGACTCACGACCGGGCGGCGCGATCGAAGTCGATCGCCGGGCCCACGGGCGCGTGCCGGTCGGATTGACGGTCCTGCAATGGCTCATGAAATAGTGCCTGCCCGATGTGGGCGAAGTTCACTGCTCCCGGCGCACGCCGGGCCACTGGTAGAGGTCGCGCGGCGTAGTGCGAGCAGGTGCGGGATAGTCGATCGATGCCGGCGGATGTTGCGCTGAAGTGCCCCACGTACACGGGGTCGAAACGCACCAGCGTGGTGAACAGCCGCCAGTCGGCCTCGGTCGGAGCTGGCCCCGGCGAGACGGCGCTGTCGCGACAGGCGCGCCTCCAGCCAGTCAGCGTCTCGAACAGGGGACCAGACGGCCGCCTCGTAGGCCTCCTGTGTCGTGGCGAAGCCGGCCGCTGTAAACGCCGTTGTTGACGGTCTCGTAGACGCGCGCGTTGATCTGATCGATCTCGCCGCAGCGGCGCAGGATTGGTAGTCGCCCGGCTCCGCCGACTCCGTCAAAGGCCGAGTTGAGCATGCGGATGATCTCGCTCGACTCGGTTGTTGATGATGGTGCCGCGCTGCTTGTCCAGAGGCGGGCTGCTGGTGGCCCGCCCGCTGCGAGCGGGGAGTCGCAGCCGCGTAGACGCGCGTCACGCCCTCGCCGAGGCGCAAACGTCACCGTTCTCCGCCATCAGCCGGTGCAGTCACCGACACGCCGATGGCGTCCGCCATCTTGCAGTGGCGCGAAGATCAGCGTGCGGCTGGCCCGGGGCAGGCGGCGAACATGCAGATGATGAGCGGCCGGGCTCCGCCTGTGAAGCCGCCCTGGCCGGTGGAGCCCGACTGACCGTCGGGCGTGATCAGTTGCCGAAGCTCGCCTCGGCGCGCACGAAGCGGCCACCGGTGCCGCGCGGCCGTACACCCGTCGTGCCAGACGCCGTCGACGAAGGCCATGCCGGTGCGGCTCGCTACGGTAGTCGCGGACCCCAGGTCCAGCTCCTGTCCGCCAACGAGCAGGCCGAGCAGCCGCTGGAGGAAGCCACGTATTGGAGTTCATGCGCCTCTGGCCGCGACTGGCTGCGCCGCAGCCGCAGGTGAGGAGGATTATCGCCATGACCGCGCACCCCGTTTCTCCTTCACGGCGCCAGATCGTAGCTGGGATGGACGGCCATGCTTCGGCTCCCATTGCCGCCGGGCTGTCCGCACCCGCCGTCGCCAGGGCGCTGATGGTGGAGTTCCCAGCGCCGGGCTCTACCGGTTCAAGCTCGGTGCGTTCGAAACCACCGTGACTCCGACGGCCCTCGCTATGGCGAGCCGAAGGCTGGCGTGTTCGGGGCGCTGTCGAGGGAGGACTTTCGGCAGGATGCTCGGCGACAACTATCTGCCGACCGACAATGTCACGCTGGAGCTTAGCCTGTCGTTACCGGCGACCGGCTGGTGCTCATCGACACGGGCATGGGCAGCGAGAAGGTGCTCGGGCCCGATACTGGACGGCTGGTGCCAAACTCGCGGCCGGCATCGATTTCCAGAACATCGACGCGGTCCTGCTCACCCATGCGCATCCCGATCGTTTGCTGGTGTTCGGGGAGGGCGACGCCCGCACCTTCCCACGGCGCCGCAAATCCGCCATGTCGGAGGCCGACCTCGCGTTCTGGACCGACGAGGCGGCTCTCGGACCAGATGATCGGGTCATTCGTGGCGGGCACGCAGGCATCTCTGCCGAACCGCGACCGGATCATGTTCGTCAGGACGCCGGGAGGTCGTGCCTGAGCATCAGGCTATGGAGACGCCCGACACCGTCGGTCTGTCCATGCCGCGATCACGCCGGCAGGCAAGGACCCTCTACAACATCGGCGACGTCGCACATCACCAGCGTCGTCTGAGCCGAGCGTCCACGCGAGGCGTTCATCATTCGACACGGACGGCCAGCAGGGCATTGCCTCGCGCCTGCGCGTGTTGGACATGCTGGCCGGGAGCCGCCGGCGTTCATCGCCTATCACTTCCCGTGGCTCCGCGCATCCGGCGTAGCGCGGTGACGCCTACCGCGCTTCGCCGCACCGATGCAGACGGTGCTGTAGGGCATTCCCGCGATGGACATATCCACTCGACCGCCCCTCCTTACGGACCAGTGCCGGCCGCCAGCGTAGTTTCGGCTCGCGCGCTGCCCGTCTCATCCGGCGGCGGCGCGGGCGAACGGGGCGCGTCGCGGAAACGGTTCGCGTCGCCGGCTTTGGCGGCTCTCGGCCAGCCCGCGCAGCGAGCGATGAACTGGTCGAGGCTCTGCTTGGATTCTGACTCCGTCGGCTCGATCAGCATGGCGCCGTGCACGACCAGCGGGAAGTACACCGTCATCGGGTGGATAGCCCTCGTCGATCATCGCCTTGGCGAAATCGAGCGTGGTGACGCCCGGTGCCGTCGAGCCAATGGTCGTCGAACAGCACCTCGTGCATGCAGGGCCGGTCGCCGAACGGCAGCGACATCAGGTCGGCGAGCCAGGCGCGCACGTAGTTGGCGTTGAGCACCGCGTCCTCGGACGCCTGCCGCATGCCGTCCGACGCCGTGCGCGAGCATGTAGCGCAATGGCGCGCACGAACATGCCCATCTGGCCGTGGAACGCGCACATGCGGCCGAGGGACGCCCTTCCCGCCTTCGGGGAGAGGGTTGTGAGGCAAGCTCGCCCGCTGATGCTGCCTCGCCTGACCCTCCCGAGCGGGGAGAGGAACGCGCGTGCTCGACATAGCGCACGCCATCGCCGTCGGCGACCGTGTAGGGCACCGGCATGAACGGCGCCAGCGCCGCCGACAGCGCCACCGGACCCGCGCCCGGCCCGCCGCCGCCGTGCGGGGTCGAGAAGGTCTTGTGCAGATTGATGTGCATGGCATCGACGCCGAGATCGCCCGGGCGCACCTTGCCGACGATGGCGTTGAAGTTGGCGCCGTCGGCGTAGAAGTAGGCGCCGGCCGCGTGCACGGCCTCGGCGATGGCCACGACGTCGCGCTCGAACAGCCCGCAGGTGTTGGGATTGGTCAGCATGATGGCGGCGACGTCGGGCGAGAGCCGCTTCTTCACCTCCTCGGGATCGACCGTGCCGTCGTGCGCGCGCCGGCACCGATCTCGACGCGATAGCCGAGCAGCGCGGCGGTCGCCGGATTGGTGCCGTGCGCGGACTCCGGCACCAGCACGATCGAGCGCTTCTCGCCGCGCGCCGCGAGCGCCGCCTTGATCGCCATCATGCCGCACAGCTCGCCGTGGGCGCCGGCCTTGGGCGTCATGGCGATGGCCGGCATGCCCGGTGAGCTCGCACAGCCAGCGCGACAGCTCGGCGATCAGCGCGATGGCGCCTGGCACGGTCGAGAGCGGCTGCAGCGGATGGATGTCGCCGAAGCCCGGCAGCCGCGCCATGCGTCTCGTTGAGGCGCGGGTTGTGCTTCATGGTGCAGGAGCCGAGCGGGAACAGCCCGGTGTCGATGCCGTAGTTCTTCTGCGACAGCCGCACGTAGTGGCGCATGGCCTCGGGCTCGGCGAGGCCGGGCAGCCCGATCGGCGTCGGTGCGCGCCAGCTTGCCGAGGCGCGCCGCGAACTTCGCCGGCTCCTCCAGATCGACGCCCGTCGTATCCGGTGCGCCCGATCTCGAAGATCAGCGCCTCCTCGATCGCCGAGCCCGCGGTTGCCGCTGAAGTCTCGGTCCGCGCCTCGACGCCTCGCCCGCCGCCGTCGGCATCTGCCTGTCGGTTCACCCTGCCTGGGCCATCCCGAACGCTACCGTCCCCCAGGGCCGAGAGCTGTCGAGCGTCGGGACTGAGGGGCGCACGATCTCCGTCGAGCGATGGCTGCCCTCATCCGCCGCTGCGCGACCTCTCCAGCGGGGAGAGGTGCAACGCGCACGTTCACGTCATGCACACCTCCTCAGCGCTTCGCGTAGCGGCGCGGTCCTCGTCGGTATTGACCTCGGTGGAGGCGACGATGATGAGGTCGGCCAGCTCCGGATTGTCAGGCTCCAGCCGCGAGCGCCGGCACGCCGCCGAGCACGCCCTTCGCGGCCAGCTTCTCGATCACCTCGGCCGCATTGCCCGGCACGCGGATCGTGAACTCGTTGAAGAACGTGTCGTTGAGCACCTGTCACGCCCTGCACCTTCGCCAGCGCCGTCGGCCAGCGCCACGGCGTTGGCGTGGTTGATGCGCGGCGAGGCGCCGCAAGCCGGCCTCGCCCAGCAGCGTCATGTGGATGGTGAAGGCCAGCACGCACAGGCCCGAGTTGGTGCAGATGTTGGAGGTCGCCTTCTCGCGGCGGATGTGCTGCTCGCGCGTCGACAGCGTCAGCACGAAGCCGCGCCGGCCCTCCGCGTCCACGGTCTCGCCGCACAGCCGCCCCGGCATCTGCCGCACGTATTTCTGGCGCGTGGCGAACAGGCCGACGTAAGGCCCGCCGAAAGTCAGCGCGTTGCCGATCGACTGGCCCTCGCCGACGACGATGTCGGCACCCATGGCGCCCGGCGGCTTGACCAGCCCGAGCGAGACCGACCTCGGTGACGACGGCAACCAGCAGCGCGCCGGCCGCGTGCGCCTTCTCGGCCAGCTCGGTGAGATCGTGCAGATGGCCGTAGAAGTCCGGCGTCTGCACCACCACGCACGACACCGTCGTCGTCGATCTGCCGCCAGGTCCTCCTTGCCGCGCAGGCGCGGCGGCAGCGCCACGATCTCGTGCTCCGCCAGCCGCGCCACCGTCTCGATGGTCTCGCGGTAGTGCGGATGCAGGTTGCCGGCCAGCACCGCCTTGTGCCGCTTGGTGACGCGATGCGCCATCAGCACCGCCTCGGCCGCCGCCGTCGAGCCGTCGTACATGGAGGCGTTGGCCACCTCCATGCCCGTCAGCATCGCCACCTGGGTCTGGAACTCGAACAGGTACTGCAGCGTGCCCTGGGCGATCTCCGGCTGATAGGGCGTGTAGGAGGTGAGGAACTCCGAGCGCTGGATCAGGTGATCGACGGTCGCCGGCACGTGGTGCTTGTAGGCGCCGGCGCCGACGAAGAAGCGGCACCGAGCCGGCCGGCGACGTTCTGCGCGGCGAGCCGGCCCAGCTCGCGCTCGACCTGCATCTCGCCCTTGGCCTGCGGCAGGTCGACCAGGCCTGCGCAAGCCGCTTGTCCTTCGGCACGTCGGCGAACAGCGCGTCGATGTCGGCGACGCCGACCTTGGCCAGCATGGCGCTGGCGGTCGGCAGTCGGTGAGCGGCAGATAGCGCATGGCCAGGTCCCCTATTGTGCAGGCAACCGGCCTCGACCACCGACCTCGGTCAGCACCGAGTTGGCGATGAAGCATTCCTCGTGCGCGTGGTGATGCAGCGTCGGCCGATTGCTCGCGCGTCGGCGCTTGGCGCCGGAGAACGCGATCCGCGGCCGCAGCGCCACCTTTGAGACGAACAGCTTGCCGCGCTCGTTCTTGGTCATGACGCCGACCGCGTCGTCCGCGTAGAGTCGACGACGAAGCCCTGCTTTGCCGCCGACGTAGAGGAAGGTCAGCATGTGGCAGCTCGACAGCGCCTGCCACGCAGCGCCTCCTCAGGGTCGACCGCCTCGGCGCGCGAGTAGCGGCAGCCGCACCGACATGCGGCGACGACGAAGCCGGCACCGTGATGCCGCCGTCGAACGACCACTGATGGGCCGCGGCTGTAACTTGATGTCGGTGAACGCCTCGCCGCCGCCGCTTCCACGAGCACGTCGCGCTTGATACTCGTGGTGCCATCGATCGACGGCTCCGTCGTTACAGCGAGCTGATTGTCCTCAGCGATATGGCCTTCGTAGGCGGCTCGTCGGTCCATCAGCTCGTCGAGCTCGGCCGGCGTCGGCGATCTTGAGCTTGAAGAACCAGGCCTTGCCCTCGGCGTCCTCGTTGACGAGCGCCGGCGTGGCCGGCGAGGTCGCCGTTGGCCTCGACCACCTCGCCCGCACACCGGCGCGAAGACGTCGCTCGCCGCCTTGACGCTCTCCACCACGGCCACCGCCTCGCCCTGCTCGACCTTGCGGCCGACCTCGGGCAGCTCGACGAACACGACGTCGCCGAGCTGGCTCTGCGCGTGGTCGGTGATGCCGACGGTGCGCGATGCCGCCGTCGACGCGGATCCATTCGTGGTCCTTGGTGAAGCGCTCGGTGGCCATGGGATCCTCGCTCTCGTGTCAGCTCTTGCGGGCGTAGCGGTGCGGCACGAACGGCAGCGGCGCGACGCGCGGCGCTCAGCGCCTTGCCGCGCACCATCAGGTTCACCGGCGTGCCGACCGCGGCGTGATCTGCGCCGCGACGTAGCCCATCGCCACCGGGCCGTTGACGCTGGGGCCGAAGCCGCCCGACGTGACGACGCCGATGCGCTCGCCCAGCAGCGCCAGGATCTCGGTGCCCTCGCGCGCCGGCGCGCGCCCGTCCGGCTTGATGCCGACGCGGCTGCGCGTCGGCCCGTGCGCCAGCTCGTCCTGGATGCGCTTCAGCGCCGGGAAACCCGCCTTCGCTGCGCCGGCGCTTCTGGATCGACCAGGCGAGGCCCGGCCTCGACCGGGCTCGTGGTCTCGTCGATGTCGTGGCCGTAGAGGCAGAGGCCCGCCTCGAGCCGCAGCGAGTCGCGCGCGCCGAGGCCGATCGGCTGCACGCCGTCCTGCGCCAGCAGCAGCCGCGCCAGCTCCGCGCGCCTCGGCAGCCGCGACCGAAATCTCGAAGCCGTCCTCGCCCGTGTAGCCGGAGCGGCGAGATGTGGCAGTCGAAGCTCGCCGACACGTGCCGCTGGCCGCGCCGCATGAACGCGAGGCCGGCCGCCGACGTCGGAGAGCTTGCGCCATCACTGTCCTTGGCGGCCGGTCCCTGCAGGGCGAGCAGCGCGCGCTCCGGCGCCGGCAGCAGCATCACGCCGGCGGGCAGGCGGCTCGAGATGTGGGCGTAGTCCACCTCCTTGCGCGAGGCATTGACCACCAGCAACAGGCTGCCGTCGTCCTCCGCCGAGGCCGAGCGCGTCACCATCAGGTCGTCGATGATGCCGCCCGCGTCGTTGAGGAGCTGGGTGTAGCGCTGCTGGCCCGGCCTCAGGTTCAGGATGTCGGCCGGCACCAGCGCTTCGAGCGCGGCGGCCGTGTGCCGCATGATCGGGCCCGATCAGAAACGCCTGGCCCCATGTGCGAGACATCGAACAGGCCCGCCTGCTCGCGCGTGTGCAGGTGCTCCTTCAGGATGCCCAGCGGATACTGCACCGGCATCTCGTAGCCGGCGAACGGCACCATCTTGGCGCCCAGCGCCACGTGCAGCGCGTAGAGCGGCGTGCGTTGCAGAGGCAGGTCGGAAGCCGGGGTGGCGCTCATCTCATCCCACGGTCCACATAGGCTTGCATCCCGCGCCGGCTGAGCGCGAGTTCAAGCCCCTCTGTCACGGGACCTGAGAGATTTCGGCGGAGCAGCCTGCCGCCTTACCCCTTCGGTGAGCCGGCGCTAGAGCCGGCTGCTTTCCAGAGCGCCATCAACCTGCGGTCCTTTTGCCTGAGAGGTTCCGGGGCGGTTGCTCCTTCGGCGCCGGCCCATTCTCGCGAACGGACCGGTCTCTTCCGCAGGTCTCGCTTGGACGGCGCGGATGATACGCGCGGCCGGCCGCGAAGTCAAACCGGCAGCGTGAGCGCGGCACGCGGAGAATTGAGTTGAGAGCGAAACGCCGAATACGGCGTCAGCCAGCGCCCGGCGTGGCGCGGTCGAAGCCGACGAACACCTCGAACTCGGCCGGGCCGCGAGCCCTCGGGGAACGGGAACGTCACGGTGCGCACGATGGAGAAGTAGCCGATCGGCTTGTCGAGCGCGATGTCGACGTCGACCTTGACCTTGTCGGTGACGAGCTTCTCGCGCTTGGCGTCGGTGACGAAGACGTTGAGCGGCAAGGTCACGCGGCCGGACTTGCCCTTCGGGCCCAGCAGCACGCGGCCCGAGAAGCCGTACTTGACGGTGATGCGGCCCGGCTCGATGTTGGCACTCGCGCGCCGTCTTGGTGATCTCGCCGCGATGCATGACCGCGAGCCCGTCGCCCACTTGGCCCGGCTCGTAGATCGTCACGTAGCCTTCGCGCGACCACACGTTGAAGCGGGGCAGCCGTGCGCCACCTCGCCGCCCGCTACCGGCGGTGCCGCGCATCGGTCTTGGCGGCGGCCAGCAGCTGGTCCTCGGTGACGGAGCTGACCTCGGCGGTCTTGGACTTGCTCTGCCCGCCGAACCAGCCGCCGCCGATCCCGGACGTGAGCGACGACATGCTGCTGCAGCCGCCGAGCGCGCTCAGCAGCGCAGCCACAAAGCGGCGCACCGCTCCAGGCAGACCGATGGTCCTACGTGCCGATTGCGTCACGACGCCCTTGTCCGAACACTTGCCCGGCCTCTCGCGGACCGGTATTCCCTACCCCGTCGAGCCTGAGTCTCGTGCCCTCTGGATCATTGTCCGGCGAATCAAAGTCTAGCACCAGGAACAGCCCGCCGACCAAGCACAGGCGCAACGAGACCTGAAGCGAACCCTCAACCCGCCGATCGCCTGCATGGCCGCACCCAACCCCGCGCTGTCCGCTGCGTCCCGCCCGCTCAAGATCCTGCTGGCCGGCTCCGCGCGGCTTTTGTGCCGGTGTCGACCGGGCCATCAAGATCGTCGAGCTGGCGCTGCGCAAGTTCGGCGCGCCGGTCTACGTGCGCCACGAGATCGTGCACAACCGGCACGTGGTGGACTCGCTGAAGGCCAAAGGCGCCGTTTTTGTGGAGGAGCTGGACGAAATCCCCGAAACCGAGGCGCCTGTGATCTTTTCGGCACATGGGGTGCCGCAAGCCGTGCCGGCGGCGGCCAAGGCCCGCAACGCTGTTCTACCTCGATGCCACCTGCCCGCTCGTCTCCAAGGTGCATGCCGAGGCGCGCCTGCATCATGAGAGCGGCCTGGAGATCGTCCTGATCGGCCACGCCGGCCACCCGGAGGTGATCGGCACGCTGGGTCAGCTGCCCGGCCGGCGCCGCCACGCTCATCGAGACGACGGACGACGCGCGCCGCTTCACGCCCGCGCGACCCCGAGCGGCTCGCCTACATCACGCAGACCACCCTCTCGGTCGACGACACCGCTGCCATCGTCGCCATCCTGCGAGGCAGCGCTTTCCCGACATCGTCGGCCCGCAGCAAGGAAGACATCTGCTATGCCACCACCAACCGCCAGGAGGCGGTCAAGGCGCATCGCCGGCCGCTGCGACCGGCTGATCGTGGTGGGCGCGCCCAACAGCTCCAACTCGCTGCGGCTGGTCGAGGTCGCCGAGCGCGCCGGCTGCCCCAAGGCGCTCGCTGGTGCAGCGGGCCGCGGATATTCCCTGGGGCCAGCTTCGATGGCATCGCCACGCTCGGCATCACCGCCGGCGCGTCGGCCCCGGAGCTGCTCGTCGACGAGATCGTCGATGCCTTCCGCGCCCGCTTCGAGGTGTCGCCTGGAGAACGTCGTCACCAGCGAGGAGCGCATCGCCTTCAACGTGCCGCGCGAGCTGCGCGAGGCGGGTGTCGAGTCTTGAGCCCATCGCCACGCAGATCCTGAGGCCCTCGCGTCATGGCCGTCTACACCGAAGTCTCCGACGACGATCTGGCCGAGTTCATCGCCAGCTACGACCTGGGTGCGCTCCTGTCCTACAAGGGCATCGCCGAGGGCGTCGAGAACACCAACTATCTCGTGCACACCGAGAAGGGCCCGTTCTTTCTCACCCTCTACGAGAAGCGGGTGGCGCCGGCCGATCTGCCCTTCTTCCTCGGCCTCATGGAGCATCTGGCGCAGGCGCGGCATCAACTGCCCGACGCCCGTGCGCGACGCCAACGGCCGCATGCTGCGCGAGCTGGCGGGCAAGCCGGCCGCGCTCGTCACCTTCCTCGAGGGCGTGTGGATCAGGCGCCCGCAGCCGCGCCACTGCTGGGCCGTCGGCCAGGCCATGGCGCGGCTTGCATCTGGCGGGCCAGAGTTTCAAGCCTCGCCCGCGCCAATGCGCTGGGGCTTGCCGGCTGGCGTCCGCTCTATGCCAGCTTTCGCTCGCGCGCCGAGGAGGTCGCGCCCGGCCTTCCGCCATCATCGAGCAGGAGCTCGATCATCTCGAAGCCAATTGGCCGACCGACCTGCCGCGGGGCATCATCCATGCCGATCTCTTTCCCGACAACGTCTTCTTCCTCGGCGACGCGCTGTCCGGGCTGATCGACTTCTACTTCGCCTGCAACGACGCGTTCGCCTACGACATCGCCGTCACGCTGAACGCCTGGTGCTTCGAGACCGACCACGCCTTCAACGTCACCAAGGGCCAGGCGCTGCTCGAGGCTACCAGAGCGCGCGCACCGCTCGACCGCGGCCGAGCGCGCAGGCCCTGCCGCTGCTGGCGCGCGGCGCGGCGCTGCGCTTCCTGCTCACCCGCGCCTACGACTGGCTGCACACGGCCAGCGACGCGCTGGTCAGCCGCAAGGACCCGCTCGAATACCTGCGCCGGCTCAAATTCCACCGCAGCATCCGCTCGGCCAGCGAGTACGGCCTCGAGGACCTCGCCTGATGACGCAAAAGCCTGCGGTCGTCATCTATACCGATGGCGCCTGCTCGGGAAATCCTGGGCCCGGCGGCTGGGGCGCCATCCTGATCTCCGGCAAGCACCGCAAGGAGATCTAGCGGCGGCGAGGCGGCGACGACCAACAACCGCATGGAGCTGATGGCGGCGATCGCCGCGCTCGAGGCCCTGAAGCGGCCCTCGCGCGTCGACCTGCACACCGATTCCGAATACGTGCAAGAACGGCATCAGCGAGTGGATCCACGGCTGGAAGCGCGAGGGCTGGAAAACCGCCGACAAGAAGCCGGTCAAGAATGTCGAGCTGTGGCAGCGGCTCGACGCGGCGCAGGCGCGCCACGAGGTCCACTGGCACTGGGTGCGCGGGCACGCCGGCCATGCCGAGAACGAGCGCGCCGATGAGCTGGCGCGCGAGGGCATGGAGCCGTTCTTGAAGGGGAGATCGGGAGTAGGGAGTAGGCAGTAGCGGAATACAGAATAGAGAAGGCTCGCGGGGACTGCCCGCGAGCCTTGTTGATCTCAGAAGCTCAAGGTCGATCCTCAGAAGCTGACTGGCGATCCTGCTGCTCGTAGAAGGTCTTCGCGTCGAAGGCGTTCGCAGACGCAGCAATACCGGTCAGAACCGACAGGGCGACAAGCGCCGATACGATGGTCTTCATGATCTATCTCCTATGATTTCCTGATTGAGTTCAGGTGGTTAGATCGTTCAGCTCAGACGAACCGTCGTGGCTCGTGAGCCTGATATGGCGTCGTTCGCAGACTGCGAAAAGGTGTGCTCACGCAGGCGTGATGAACAGTGATCACGTGTGCCCTTGGGAGCCGCCGTCAGCTGCGTTTGGGGTCACCCTTGAAGGGTGGGTCGCGCTCGAGGGCCGCCTCGATCCGCTTCGGCTCCACCGCTACCGATAGGCCCGACCGCTCCAGCTGCAGCAGCATGGGCACGCGCGAGTCGCGGCTCTCCCAGCCGCGGTTCCTGGCCTCGGTCATCTCGGCCAGCGCCAGCTCGGCGAGGCGCATCGGCACGCCGAGCTCGCGGGCGAGCTGGGTTGCGAGCGACACGTCCTTGTGGGCGAGGCGCAGCGCGAACGCCGGCGGGTCGTACTTGCCGGGCAGGAACTGGTCGACCAGCCCGTCGAAGGTGCGCCGGCGGCCGACCGCGCCGGTGCGCACCGCCTCCCACAGCGCCAGCGGCTCCGACCCCACCCTTGACGCCCATGGCGAAGACCTCGGCCAGCGGCGGCCTGAATGGCATAGCCGGCGCAGTTGTGCACGAGCTTGGCGACCGAGCCGGCGCCGATCGGGCCGACGTAGCGGGCCGCGTCGCTGAAGGCGTCGAGCACGGCCTTGTGCTTGTCGAAGATCGCCTTGTCGCCGCCAACCCAGATCGCAAGCTTGCCGGACTTGGCGCCTGCGGGCCCGCCGCTGACCGGCGCGTCGAGCAAATGCATCCCGCGCTCGGCGAAGATCTTCTCCATCCGGCGCACCAGGGTCGGCGAGTTGGTGGAGAGATCGAAACACGCCGAGCCGGTCTTGAATCCCGCGATCAGGCCATCCGCGCCGAGCGCGACCGCCTCGACCTCCGGCGGTCCGGGAGCGAGAGGAAGACGACCTCGCAAGCCTCGGCCACGGCCCTGGGCGATGCTGCCCATTGCGCGCCGGCCTGAATATGGTGGCTCGCGTTCTGGCGCTGCACGTCATGCACCACGAGATCGTAGCCCGCCTTCTGCAGATTGGCGGCCATGCTCGCACCCATGGTGCCGAGGCCGATGAACCCGACTTGCATGATACCTCCAGCGTTTCCCCACCCGCGATTGTGGAGGTCACCATACACGCATCGCCGCGACCGTCGGGAGCGGTCACACCCATGATAGCGGCTATCGTCGGGAGGTCGCCTGCGGACTGGTCGCGAGGCGTCGGGCAATCGCGTTGGTCGCAAACGGCCGGTTGCCGCGTCAATTGTACTTGAACACCTGGATGAGCGCGGGGCCCAGGATGACCACGAACAGCACGGGCAGGAAGAAGATGATCATCGGCACGGTCAGCTTCGGCGGCAATGCGGCGGCCTTCTTCTCGGCTTCCGACATGCGCATTTCGCGGTTCTCTTTCGCCATCACGCGCAGCGCCGTCCCGACGGGCGTGCCGTAGCGCTCGGCCTGGATCAGCGCGGTGGCGACCGCCTTGATGCCGGGGATGCCCGTGCGCTTGCCCAGGTTCTCGAAGGCCTGGCGGCGGTCCTGCAGGTAGGAGAGCTCGGCGGTGGTGAGCGAAAGCTCCTCGGCCAGCTCCAGCGACGGCGCGCCGACCTCGCCCGACACCTTCTGGAACGCGGCCTCGACCGACATGCCCGACTGCACGCAGATGAGCAGCATGTCGAGCGAATCCGGAAAGGCGTTCTTGATCGAGGTCTGGCGGCGCTGCACCAGGTTCTCGACGAACATGTTGGGCAGATAGAAGCCGATGTAGGCGGCGCCGATGGCAAGGCCGATCTTGACCAGGACCGGATAGTCGTAGTCGGCGATCACGAACAGATAGAGCAGCGCGATGATGGCGATGATCACCGGCATGGCAACGCGGAAGAACATGTAGCCGACGAGCGGCGCCTGCCCGCGCAAGCCCGCCATCTTCAGCTTGTCGCGCACCTCCTCGGTCTCGAACACGCTGCGCAGGTTGAGCTTGTCGACGATCTCCTGCATGAAGCCCTTGGGCGCGGTCCTGAGCCGGCCCTGGCCATCCTTCTTGGCGAGATCGGCCAGGCGCGCGGCCCGCATCTTGTCGCGCTCCGTGGCCATGACCTGCATGCGCGTGCTCAGGCGGTCGCGCGACAGCACCGGCATCAGCACCGTGAGCGTGGTCGCGAATGCCGCCACCGACGCCAGCAGCGTGACGACGATCTGCGGGTCAGGAGCGAGATGATCTGATCGAGCATGGCGACGCCTCAGTACTTGAAGTTGATCATCTTCTTCATCACGAGCATGCCGATCGTCATCCAGCAGCCGCGCCGCACGCCAGCAGGAACTGGCCGAAACTGCGTGGTCCAGAGCAGCGTGATGTAGGCCGGCGTGGTGATGTAGACGAGGATCATGACGACGAACGGCAGCGCGCGCCGAGAACGGCCGCCGAGGCCTTGGCCTCCGCCGACAGGGCGCGCACCTTGGCCTGCAGCCGCTTGCGGTCGCGCAGCACGCCGACAGGTTGCCGAGCGCCTCCGGACAGATTGCCGCCGGCCTGCTGCTGGATGGCGATGACGATGGCGAAGAAGCGCACCTCCGGCATCGGCATGCGCGTCATCATGCGCTCGAAGCGCCTCCGCCAGCGGCACGCCGACGCGCTGCTGCTCGACCAGCTCGGTGAACTCGCCCGCAGACCGGCTCCGGCGATCTCGCGGGCGATGATGCCGAGGCATTCCGGCAGCGGCAGGCCCGACTTGACGCCGCGCACGATCACGTCGATGGCGTTGGCGAACTCGTCGGTGAACTTGGCTCTGGCGGCGTCTCGTGATGCGGGCGAGGATCCAGCGCGGCAGGCCCAACGCGCCGACGAAAGCCGCAGCAGCGGCACGATGATCGGCAGGTTCGGCGCCGACACAGCCGATGACGCGCAGCCACGACGCGCCGCACGACCAGCGCTGCCGATCCAGAACGCGCGCGGCGAAATCTCGAGCTCCGGCCCGCTGCAGGCGCAGGCGCATCGAGACCTTCTCGCGCGTCTTTTGCGCGGTCCTCCAGCTCCTTCAGCGTCTCGGCGACCTGGCGGCGGCGGCTGTTGGGCGGCGTCGACCTGGCTTTGGCGGCGACGCGACCGGCTCCTGCTCTCGGTCACACCCTGGATGCGCTTGGTCGGTGCGTCGCTCGCCGGAGAGGTAGGGGCTGACGAGCAGATAGACGACGGCGCCGATCGACACCGCCGCCAGCGAGAAGCAAGCCGAGCAGCAGGAGATCGTCGCTGATCACGGGCGTCACCCATCGGCTGGCCGCGCGATCGTGCACCTCGGCGGCGGCAGCGCCTGCGCCAGGCGCGGCGTCTCGCCGTAAGTACTCGGCGCGCTCCCAGAAGCGCGGGCGGGCGATGCCGGTCGAGCGGTGGCGGCCGATCGAGCTTGCCGTGCGCGTCCTCGCCCGTGATCTCGTACACGAACAGGTCCTGCAGTGATCACGACGTCGCCTTCCATGCCCACCACCTCGGTGATGTGGGTGATGCTGCGCGAGCCGTCGCGCAGGCGCGAGGCCTGGATGATGACGTCGATGGAGCCGGCGATCATCTCGCGGATGGTCTTGGGCGGCAGCGTGAAGCCGCCCATCGTGATCATCGATTCGAGGCGGCTGATGGCCTCGCGCGGGCTGTTGGCGTGCAGCGTGCCCATCGAGCCGTCGTGGCCGGTGTTCATCGCCTGCAGCAGGTCGAAGGCCTCCGGTCCGCGCACCTCGCCGACGATGATGCGCTCGGGCCGCATGCGCAGGCAGTTCTTGACCAGGTCGCGCATGGTGATCTCGCCCTCGCCCTCGAGGTTGGGCGGGCGCGTCTCCAGCCGCACGACGTGCGGCTGCTGCAGCTGCAGCTCGGCGGAGTCCTCGCAGGTGATGATGCGCTCGTCGTCGTCGATCGAGCCGGTGAGGCAGTTGAGCAGCGTGGTCTTGCCCGAGCCGGTGCCGCCGGAGATCAGGATGTTGCAGCGCACCCGGCCGATGATCTCGAGCAGGCGTCTTGGCTTCGGCGAGATCGAGCCTGAACTTGACCAGCTGCTCGAGCTTCAGCCGGTCCTTCTTGAACTTGCGGATGGTGAGCGCCGGGCCGTCGATCGCCAGCGGCGGGGCGATGACGTTGACGCGGCTGCCGTCGGGGAGGCGCGCGTCGCAGATCGGGCTCGATTCGTCGACGCGGCGGCCGACCTGGCTGACGATGCGCTGGCAGATGTTCATCAGCTGCGCGTTGTCGGCGAAAGCGCATCGTCGGTCTTCTGCACCTTGCCGCCGACCTCGATGTAGGTGGTGCTGGCGCCGTTGACCATGATGTCGGCGATGTCGTCGCGGGCGAGCAGCGGCTCGAGCGGGCCGTAGCCGCAGCACGTCGTTGCAGATGTCCTCGAGCAGCTCCTCCTGCTCGGCAATCGACATCACGACGTTCTTGATCTGGATGATCTCGCTGACGATGTCGCGGATCTCCTCGCGCGCCGCCGCCGCCTCCAGCTTGGCGAGCTGGGTGAGGTCGATGGTATCGATCAGCGCGTTGAAGACCGTCGTCTTGACGTCGTAGTACTCTTCCGAATGCCGCCGCTCCTGCGGCGGCGCTTCCTGCTTGACCGGGGCGCGGGCAGGCTCGACCGGCATCGGCTTGGCCTCGGCGGCCTTGGCCGGCACTGCCGCCTCCTGCGCAGAAAGCGCCCGGCGCGGAGCCGCGGGATCGTTTGTACGCCTGCCGAACATGGGACTTGCTCCCTCAGCGCTTGAGCTTGAACTTCTCGAGAAGCGGGGCCAGCGGCGAGGGCTTCTTCTCCTCCTTCGGCTCCTTGCGGTGCGTCAGGGTGAGCGCCAGCTCGCGGAACTGCTGGGCGGCCTTCGCCTTGGCGGCGAACTCCTCGATCATCTGGCCGTTGTTGGAGGCGAGGCCGAAGGTCTCGGCGTCGAACTCGATCACCTGCGTCGGCGTGATGTCGAGCGCGACCGAGAATTCCTTGGCCGAGATCTCGGGCCGCTTCGGCGTCTTGGCCATGTTGATGACCACATGCGACGGCCCGTCGTTGGTGCGGTTCTGCTTCAGGAGATCGATGAGGTTCTTGGCGTTGCGCAGGTTGGCGAGGTCGGGCACGGCGGTGATGACGATCTCGTCCGCCTGAACAGCACCCGCTTCACCCACGTCGTCCAGGTGTGGGGCAGGTCGACCGCCACGTAGGGCACGTTCTGGCGCACGACATCCGAGCACGAGGTCGCAGGCATCGGCCGAGATCTCGTAGTCGCGGTCGAGCACCACCGGCGCGGCGAAGATGCTCAGGTGCTCGGAGCACTTGGTCAGCAGGCGGTCGAGCAGCACCTCGTCGAGCCGCTCCGGGCTCTGCAGCGCCTCGGCGATGCCCTGCACGGGATCCTGATTGAAGTCGAGGCCGGTGGTGCCGAAGGCGAGGTCGAGATCGGCGACGATGACGTTGGACTTGAGGATCTCCGACATGGCCCAGGCGGTGTTGTGGCACACCGTGCTGGAGCCGACGCCGCCCTTGGCGCCGATGAAGGCGATGACGTTGCCGACGGGATCGGTTTCGGGGTTGTTGTAGAGGTTGGACAGGCTCTCGATCAGCTGCAGAGGGCGTGATCGGGAGCGATCAGGTATTCGCTCACGCCCCGCTTCAGCAGCTCCCGATAGAGCACGACGTCGTTGGTGCGGCCGATCACGACCACCTTGGTGCCGGCATCGCAGCATTGCGGCGAGCCGGTCGAGCTCGGCCAGCATCTGCGCGCGCGGCAGCGCTGGTCTCGATGACGATGAGATTGGGCGTCGGGCTCTCGTGGTAGTGCGCCACGGCGGCAGTGGCGCCGCCCATGTGCACGCTGACGTGGGACTTGGCGAGCCTGCGGTCGGTCGGTCGCCGCCTGCACCACCCCGGCCGTCGCCGCGTCCTCGCAGAACGCCTGGATGGAGATGCGCGGGATGGGCCGCGCCTTGACATGGGCGCGGCACCTCGCCGGGCATGTCGCCCGCAGGCACCAGCTCGCGGCCGGCTTGGGGCTCCTCCTCGGCGACGGAAAAGGCCTGCTTGCTCATCTCACACCTCGGTTAGTTGCCTTGACCTGCACGCGCTCGTCGGCGACTCTCTCGGCCGCCGGTCGTCTGTGCCCCGGCGATACTTGTCGAGGACGACCGAGCGGCGCTCCTGGTCGGCCGGCTCCATGGTGCGCGGGCCCGAGCAGATCGGCGGGGTTGGCGATCTGCGCCGCCAGATTGTGCTGTTGCGCGCAGCCGAGGTTGGGATAGGGCAGGTTGCGATAGTCCTCGGCCAGGTTGGTGGGCCATTGGCCGCACTCGGGCGCCTCGGCGACGTAGCGCAGATAGGACAGGCGGATCGGGCGCTGGCATCGCGCCGCTCGTGGTAGGGCTCGCATGGCGACGTTGCTCTCGGCGAAGCCGTAGCTCGCTGATCATCCGCCGCACGTCGCGCGACCGCGCGCACCGCGGCGCTCTCGTTGGGCGAGCCGCTCGGCACGGCGATCACCAGCTTGCTGTTGCCGGCTGTCCGTGGCGCCGGTAGCGCGCCAGGAAAGCGGCGACGCTTGCGCCGCCTGGGCAGGCGACGAGCCCCTGCGAGCCGCGGGCGACGCGGATGCTGAGCGGTGGCCGGCTGCTGCGACACCATGATGGGATGGCGCTGCGTCGGGTCGATGAGCGTCAAGCCCGCGGCGTGCGCGCCGGGTCCTCCAAGGCCTTGCACCCGACCAGCATCACGGCCAGCAGCGAGGCGGTCAGCAGCCCCTGGCCACCGGTGACGAAGCCGGAAGCGGTGCGGGGAGCGATCGGCGATCTCATGGCATCCTCCAGTGTTCCGGCTATTCGACGATGAACCCGTAGTCGCCCTTCAAGCCGCCGGCGGCAGCTCCCGGCCCCTGCCGTAGATCCGGTTGATGTGGCCGAGGAAGTTGGCCTTCAGATCCGAAGCGCGGCGCCAGGCCGTCGTCCGGGACGGGCCAGGTTCTGGCGCGCGGTCGGGCGGACCATGTAGGGGTGACGATGACGACGAGCTCGGTTTCCTGCTTGATGTAAGTCGCGGCTGCGGAACAGCGTGCCCAGCACGGGCACGTCCTTGAGGCCGGGGAAGCCGTCGATGTTCTGGCGGGTGTAGTCCGAGAGCAGGCCGGCGATGGCCAGCGATCCGCCCGGAAGGCAGCTCGACCGTCGATCTGGCCTGGCGCGTCTTGAGCGCGGGGATGCTGATGTTCGGAGAGCACCACGGCGCCTTCGTTGGTGAGCTCGCTGACCTCGGTGTCGATCTTCAGGCTGATGCGGCCTTCCGACAGCACGACCGGCGTGAAGGCCAGGCCGACGCCGAACTTCTTGAAGCTGACCGATGAGCTTGCCGGTCGCTGTCCGACGACCGGGATCGGGAACTCGCCGCCGGCCAGGAAGTTCGCCGACTCACCCGACACGGCCGTCAGGTTCGGCTCGGCCAGCGTGCGTAACGAGCCCGTCGCGCTCGAGCGCGCGCAGGGCGCTGATGACGCTGCAGTTGTGGCCGTGCGAAGCCGTTGGTCACACCGGAGTTGCCGAACGTCGTGGTGCCGGGAAGCCTGCGTTGCAGTTGCAGAGCTGGCCCGCGGTCGCGCACGTGATCGGCTGCGTGGGGTCGAAGCCGGCAGTGCCGAGGCCGGGATCGGCAGCTTGCCGAGGCCGCGCGGCGGCCGTCAGCGGCAGCGCGTTCTCGGTCAGCAGCGCGGTCGCGAAGTTGCCGGAGGTGATGGCGGCGCCGAGATTGATGCCGAGCTGCTTCAGGATCGCGCGCTGCACCTCGGCGACGGTGACCTTGAGCATCACCTGCTCCTCGCCCTCGACGGTGAGCAGGTTGATGACCAGCTTGGTCTCGTCTGCCGCAGGCCGCGGCCTGCTGCTGGTCTGGCCTCGTATTGGCTCTCTGCGATTGGGGCGCCTTGGTTGGTGACGGAGACGTTGGTCGAGTTGGCTCCGCCGCGGCAGGCTGGCATCGCCGACGCCTGGTTGGCCGCGACGAACTGGCAGGCGATGTCGGCTGCGCGCTTGGCATCGAGCGGCGTGCGCACGATGCCCGGTCAGGACGGCGGCTTTGCCGGCCATCTCCGGCCTGAATGTTCGATCCCGGCACGAAGCGCTTCAGCATGTCGTCGAGGCTCTCGAGGTCGGCGCCGACGGCGAATCTCTCAGCGTCAGGATCTGCTGCCCCTTGGTGTCGAAGAAGAAGGCGTTGGTCTGGCCCAGCTTCTTGGCGATCAGGAAACACGCGGTTCGAGGCCTGCACGACGGCGTCGACCTTGTCGGGGTCGGAGACGAGCACGTCCTTGAGCTCGAACGGAAACTGCACGAGCAGCGACTTGCCTAGCGCCGATCGAGACCCGTCTGGCGAGAGGGAAAATTGCCGCGGGTCGGAATCTGCAGCACCGAGTGCTGTACCGCGTCGCCGTTGCACGCCTGCGAGATCGCAGCGGGCGGCGAATGCGCAGAAATGCCGATGACCGCGAGCAGCAGTGCGCCGCGCCATCCCCTCAACTTCATTCGCATGGTTTGCCAACCTTCTTGCCGGCCTCTGAGATGCACGTGCACTCAGACTCAGTTGACGACGCCATACGCCGCGACTTCACGCCGTACCTGAGAACCCTGATCGAATTGCCCCGCTTGTCCGGACGGCCGTGCTGCTCGTCCTTGCTGCCGATGTCGGCGATGCTGCGCAGCGCCAGCGAGATCTCTCCCATCGGCGTTGGCCAGCGCGAGCTCTCTCGGCCTGCGCGGGTGAGCTCGAGCGTGGCGGTGTTGCCCTCGGCGAGCTTCTTGCCGTCCTTGCGCCTCGATCAGCTGGCCGATGGCGAGCACGCGCACGTTGCGGAAGAGCGTGTCGGAGACGAACTCGTCGCCGCCGGCGCGGCCGCGCCTGCGCTGGGTCAGGATGACGTCGACGTGGTCGTTGGGCAGGATCAGCCTGCCGACGCCGGTCTCCTCCTTGATGCGCGTGGAGATGGCGCGCATGCCGGCCGGCAGGATCGCGGCGAGCACGCCGCCCTCGCCGGGCTTGACGAGCTTCATACGCCGTGATCGGCTCGCCCGGCAGCATCGGCGCGCGCGCGACGGAGTTCTCCAAGTCCTTGATCGGCGTTCGGGCGCGTGCGCTTCTTTGAATGTAGCTCGGGCTCACGGCGTTCTGCGGCCAGTCCTGCCAGCGGAAGCTTTCGGGCCCCACGATCTGGCCGAGCCCGATCTCGGTTTTTCGCCACCAGAACCTGCGTGGTGTCGGTGGTCACCTCTTCCCTGACGACCTTCGCCGGCCTGTTGACGAGGCTCAGCACGCCATAGAACGCGCCCAGGCCGCACACCGCCTGCAATGGCTACGCCCAACAGTTGTGCTCGTTTCATCGCGCAGTCCTTTCGCCCCAGGGCAAATCGATCTGAGCCCCGGCCAACTCTCCGCGACAAACGTCAACGGGTCGTTAACCCGGGGCGCAAATCGGCACGCGGCCAGCGACGCACTTCATGGGCCGGTAAAGAGTGCGTAAACGGTCGATGTATTGCTTGCCTCAGCGGGCGAGGCTGGCGAACCAGATCGGTGTGCGGATAGACGAGTAGCGCGCCGGCCGCGAGCGCAATGCCGTAGGGATGCCCGACGTCGCAGCGGTGCAGCCTGCAGCGCCCAGGCCTCGCCGAGAACAGAGCGCGGCAGCGGCAACCGAGCGCACCGAGGAGAACGCGTGTGGCGATCATGCCGCCGGCCAAGGCCACGTAGAAGATGTAGGGGAAGAGGCTCTCAGGACCGATCCATAGCGCAATGGCCGCCATCAGCTTGGCATCGCCGCCCCCGAACCAGCCGAGAATGAACAGCAGCACGCCCAGCGCAGGTGACGGCGAGGCCCGCGGCCACTGTGATAGAGGATGTCCCAGGCGCCGAGCCCCGCCAGCAGTGCCAGCGGAAAGAACGCCAGCACCATGAGCGCGGAGATGCGGTTGGGAATCTTCATGGTGAGGAGGTCCATCGCCGCGGCAAAGCGCGACGGCGCCGGGCAAGACGGTGAGAACTGCAACCTCGAGCACGATCAAGACCCGGTCAGGCTGGGTCGCCCGCCGGCTGGCGAACGACCCCGAAGCCAAGCTGACCGGATCTGATCGGGACCGGCGGTCGGCAGCTCAGCACTTCTGCATCTCCTCGTCGGTGACGGTTGTTGAAGGTCAGTGCCGATCTGCGAGCCAGAGGCCACGGGCAGCGGCGATGATGCGACGGTGATCAGGGCTGCGATGAGGCCGTACTCGATGGCCGTCGCACCAGACTCGTCCTTCAGGAAACGCACACGACGTTCTTCATGACAGCACTCTCCACTCATTCACTCGAAGCCAGCGCGGATTTGCGCGGTGTCAGTTCATCCCCAAGGGCACTCGACCCGCGCGGTTGAACTGTTGCGACCCTACAGAAGCGGCCTTAAAGTCGAGTTAAAACAACGTTCGGGCTGGTGGATCGGCAGTTGGAAAGAACGCGCGAGATTTATTGCCCATGTTGAGATAATGTGTGAAGCCAATAATTTTTGGCGTGCAGTTCTTCCAGTTATTCTCAGATCAACTCTCACTACGTCTACAGGAATTCATCGCGGATATAAGAGGTTAATGCGGCTTTACTCTAGCGTTTAACCTGATATTGCTGGCAGAACGTGGGTGCAGGACTGTTGCCGGTGCCAGGTTCGACTTCGTACGCCGGCTCGCTGAACCGGCACGCGAACCGCAGGCAAGTCGTTAACACCTCGTCATTTGTTGTCGACTGGCGTTGTGCGCACTGCGCGCTGGCCGCCCTGTGCCGATGGCATCGCCTAGGCAGCGATACGCATGTTTGCACTTCCTTCACGATTTGGGCCGAGAAATCAAATCAGCAGATCACCCGGTGGACAAGGACTGGCGCCATGACTCCAGACTTCGCTCAGAGCCGCAGCCTCGGCCGGGCCAGCCGCCGCGGCATGATGCTGGCGGCCGTCGTTGCCGTCGCTGCCGGGGCCGGCCAAGGCCGCCGGCGACCTGATCGTCCAATACGACCAGTCCCAGCTGTTGCCGCCTGCCGCGGCCCGCCGCCGAGATCATCATCGGCAACCCGGCGATCGCCGATATCTCGGTGCAGTCCGGCAACCTGCTGGTGATCACCGGCAAGAACCTTCGGCATCACCAACATCATCGCGCTCGACGCCGACCGCAACGTCATCCAGGACCAGCGGGTGCTGGTGAAGGCGACGACGTAGGTCAAGGTCGTCAACCTGCATCGCGGCGCGCAGCGGCAATCCTACAACTGCACGCCGCAGTGCAATCCCTCGATCACGGTCGGCGACGAGCGGGCCCTACTTCGACACGATCCAGAAGGCACGTCGCAGGCCAAGATCGGCTTCTCGAGCGCGCCGCCAGCGTCCGACAGCCGCAGCAGTAGGCGGCCGATAGCTGGCTGGCCAGATCGCCGCGCCGTCGTAGCGCTGATCCGCGCTGGTCCCCGCTGTAGGCATCGCGCGTCGCCTCGCGCCGATGGGTACAGTGTGGCGTCTGCGCGAGACCGTGCGCCCGGTCCGTGGCGATTCATCCGTGCGCATCGAGTACCACCGCACCGCTGCTTGCCGACCGCGTCCGCAATGCCGCCTTCCACGCGGCGCTGCAACGCGTCGATCGTCACGGGCGAGACCACGGTTGCCGACATCGGCGCCGGCACCGGCTTTCTCGGCTTCCTGGCGGCCTAAGCTCGGCGCCGAGCGCGTCGATCTCTACGAGGCGGCCGAGATCGCGCCGCGTCGCCCGCGAAGCTCCTGCGCGCACAACCGCCTCGCCAACTGCCGCATCGCCGAGGTGCACTCGACCGAGGTTGCAGCGCCCGGAGCCGCGTCGACGTCGTCGTCGTGCGAGACGCTCGGCAACTATCCCTTCGAGGAGAAACATCATCGCCACGCTCAACGACGCGCGCGAGCGCGTTTCTCAATCCGGGTGGCGTGATCATCCTCGCGCAGCGTCGAGCAGTTCGTGCGTGCCCGGTCGGTCGGCAGAGCGCTACTGTCGCGAGCTGCGCGCCATGGGACGAGGTCGGCTTGCGGCCTCGACTTCGCAGCCACGGCGATGACGCGAGCCTCAACAACATCTACGTGCGCTGGTTCGAGGCGCGGCGATCTGCTCGAGGGCGGCACGCGCGGCGAAGGCCTGGGACAAGGTCGTCTTCGACCGCCGCAACAAGACGACGCGCGCCGGCGAGGCGAGCTGGCGGTCATGAGCGGCCCGCCACGATCTACGGCCTGGCGCTGTGGTGGTCAGCGAGCTGGTCGCCGGCGTCGCGCTGGCGACCGGGCCGCTCGATCGCGCGCACGCACTGGGAGCAGCTCTACCTGCCGGCGCTATCGCCCGATCGCGCTGGAGCCGGGCGCAGACCTTGCCGCGCGCGGCTGCGCTCCACCACCTCCTACGCAGCGCGGCAACCAACGTGACGATGGACGCTCACCGTCAGCGACGCCTCGGGGCGCGAGCGTGCTAGCGCCAGGCGCTCGATCTGGAGAAGGGTTCTGCAGCCTGCCTCCGATAGGCGTTGTCCCGACCCTGTCAGCGATGCGTGGAGATGGGAAGGCCTCCGCCTCAATCGTGGATGCGCATCACGGCCTCGATCTCCACCGATGATCTTCATCGGCAGCGAGCCCATGCCGACCGCCGAGCGGGCGTGCGCGGCCGCGCTCGCCGAGCACGGCCGACGAACAGGTCCGAGCAGCCGTTGATCACCTTGGGCTGATCGGTGAACTCCGGCACGGCGTTGACCATGCCCGAGCACCTTCAGCACCTCGATCCTGGCAGAGATCGCCGGCCGCCGCCTTGGCCGCGGCGAGCAGGCCGAGGCCCACCAGCTTGGCGTGCTCGTAGGCCTGCTCGACGGTGACGTCGCGGCCGACCTTGCCGGTCGCCATGCTGCCGTCGTTGCGGCGCGGACCCTGGCCCGACAGATAGAGCGTGTTGCCGCTGATCTTGAAGGGGACGTAGTTGGCCATGCGGCTTGGGGATCTCGGGCAGGCGTGAGGCCCATCGAGGCAAGCTTGGCTTCCGGCGTCATCGATCGGCTCCTCCCGGCGGTTTCGTGGAACAAGCACGCAATTGTCGTGCACAGGTGCCCGCAGCCGCACGTCCGCCGTCGCATGATCAGCCGAAAACGCGCATGTTCAAGCGCCAAGCGCTTTGCGGCAGGATGCGCCCAGTTCCGCACACAACCGCGGATCGCACACGAGGTTTGCCATGACCCTCAAAGGCAAGACCGCCGTCGTCACCGGATCGACGTCCGGCATCGGCCACGGCATCGCGCTCGCGCTCGCCAAGGACGGCGCCAACATCGTCGTCAACGGCCTCGGCACCGAGAAGGACAACGAGAAGGCCATACGCCGAGGTCGAACGACGCTCGGCACCCGGGTCGCCTTCGACCCGGCCAACATGCTGCGCCACAACCAGATCGCCGAGATGATCGCCAAGGCCGAGCAGGACTTCGGCTCGGTCGACATCCTGGTCAACAACGCCGGCATCCAGCACGTGCGCCCCGGTCGAGGAGTTCCCCATCGAGCAGTGGGACGCCATCATCGCCATCAACCTGACCTCGGCGTTCCACACCACGCGCGCGGCGCGTGCCCGGCATGAAGAAGCGCAAGTGGGGGCGCATCATCAACATCTGCTCGGCGCATTCGCTCAGGGCCTCGCCCTTCAAGAGCGCCTACGTCGCGGCCAAGCACGGCCTCGCCGGCTTCACCAAGACCGTGGCGCTGGAGCTGGCCGAGCACGGCGTCACCGCCAACGCGATCTCGCCCGGGCTTCGTGTGGACGCCGCTGGTGGAGAAGCAGATCCCCGATCTCGCCAAGTCGGAGAACATCACGCGAGGAGCAGGCCAAGAAGCAGGTGCTGTCGCGGCAGCCGACCAACCAGTTCGTCACGGTGGAGCAGGTCGCGGCGCTCGCGGCGCTTCCTGGCGAGCGAGGCGGCAGCCTCGATCACCGGCGCCAACTACTTCCATCGACGGCGGCTGGACCGCGCAATAGCGCGCGTGCGCAGCGTGCGCGGCTATCTGCGTCGCCGGCTTGCGCGCGGTCTCGAACGGCGGGGCGTCCTGGTCGGGGCACCGTTGCTCCCGCAGCAGCGCGGCGGCGATGAATGACGGCAGCGGCAATCGGTCAGCAGCGCGGCGAGCACGATCTCCCGCGCCCAGCGCTCGCGCGCCGGCGCGTGATGCTCATGCTCGCCAGCAATGGAGTCGTCTCTCCATTGCCAGATAAGCGGGCGAGGCGACCACGGCTTTTCCAGAGCGCCAAAAGCCGCGCGACAGATCGGCACAGCGAGCGGCACGGCTGGCGCAGCAGGCGCGTGCTGGACGTCTGCTACAGCCCGCGCATGACGCAGCCGAGCACCAGCACGAGATAAGCGCCCCACATGGCGTAGAACTGCGTCGTGTCCGCCGGTGAGACAGGGGCACGTTGGCGCCGAAGAAGCGCGCGAACAGCACGGCCGAGCGACAGGACTGATGGAAAGCGTGAAGATCAGGATGCCTGGAGCTTTCAAAGCCATGTGCACCGTCTCCCTCTTTTGACCTCGGAGTTGAGCACGGCGACGACTCGAAACGGATCAACTCAGCCGGCGCGGCTTATAGCAGCGAGCGCGCGCGATGACAGACGCAGGCAGCACAAAGCGTTGTGGGTAACCAGGGTATAGGGTCAGGATCAGGGGTCAGGCCGGATCCTGATTTCGACCCTGACTCTGTCCCTGGTAACGTGAAGCCTGTGCCGGCCGACGACCACCTCGATGGCGCCGCTGGTGATGGTGGGGTGCGAGATGCGGATGCCGAGCACGCCGTCGTAGCCCTGCTCGCGGGCGCGCTCCGGACAGCACCTCGAGCGCGCGCGCGATGGTCCTGTCCAGCAGCGCCTCGTACTTCGGTCATGTGGCCGCCGATGGTGTTGATGACGGCCTCGCGCATGTCGCGCAGGATGTTGGCGCCGCTGACGGCGCAGGCGTAGACCATGTCGCCCTGCTCGATCGGCCGGTCCGGGATGGTCTCGGCCGTGACGAGCCGCATCAGCGGCCGGCCTCCGCGGCCGAGCCATCGCCCGAGCCTTGCTGCACGACGATCTTCGGCCGCGTGTGCCGAACAGCAGCCGCTTCATCAGTCAGCAGAAGCAGGATGCGCCAGCAACGCCCGTCCGCCACCAGCGACGCCGGGTGCTTCTCCCACAGCAGCAACGGGCTGACGCGGCCGTCGAGCACCAAGCTGCAGTATGCTCCAGCATCAGGTCGGGTCGGGCATGCGAGGTCGGCTTGCAGCATCATGCCGACGGCTGCCGCCTGGTCGCTCGAGGCGATGATGGCCTCGCGCACCCTGGGCTTGCCGAGCTCGGCCATGCGGGCAGGCGTTTGCGCCACGGCGCGCAGGACGCGCTGGGCGGAGGCCTTGTCGAGGCTGGTCAGATAGCGCGACAGGCTGTCGAGCTGGGTCTCGTCCAGCGCCCGCGCGAGCGCCTTGAGCTCCGCCGGTCTCGAGCTCGAACAGCGAGGTGCGGCGCCGCGGCGCGTGAGCGACGCGAGCCTGCGTGACGGCGAGCCGGTCCTGCAGGCCGAGCAGGCGCTGCAGGCTGGCCTTGGTGAAGCGTCCGGGCTTGGCGCGGCGATGCACCTCGTATTCGACCACCTTGGGCAGGCTGTCGCCGGCAACCGCCGACCATTGCAGCGCCGTCTCCGAGCGATCGCGCCTCGCGCGCGATGTCGAGCGCGGCCGGCGGCAGGCCGGTCACGGCGCGATGCAGGGTGCCGTCGCGCCAGCCGCTTGATGACGCCGGCCTCGCCCTCGCCCGCCAGCACCAGGCCGACGATCTCGTCGAGCGCGCGGCATGTCGTCCGGCCTTCACCGTCTCGAGGAAGCGCTTGAAGCCGTCCTGCCGCTCGGCGAGCTCCACCACCTTGGCGTGGGCGCGGCGGAACTCGAGCCAGATCTCCACCACGCGCTCGGCGGTCTTCTCGGAGATCTCCTTGATGCTCGTCGCCGGATCTGCTCGGCGATCGACTTGGCCAGCTCCTCGCGCACCTTGTCCTTGGTCGCCTTCGGCCTTCATCTCGTCGGCGACGATGGGCAGCACGCCGTGGCGGAAGTCCCAGATGTCCTTGGCGATGAGGACGAGGCCGACGCCGCTCGCCACCACCGACACGCAGGCGGCTGCAGGATCGAGCCGACAATGCGCTGGCCGATGCGCGAGGCCATGTTGGCGAGCTGCGCGGCGCACCACCAGCACCACCGTGCCGGCGATGCCTTCGCCGCCTTCCGATCAGCACCTGGCCGGTCGAGACATGGGCGCCGCCCTTGCCGGGGTCGATGCTGTATTCCTTGCCGGCGCCGGTCGGCGACGATGCGGGCGACGGTCGGTGCCGTAGCGGCGGCCGAGAAAGGCCTGCATGCATTGCGTCGCCGGGCCGGCCGTGTCGATGGTGGCGAGCTCGATGCGCTTGCCGATCTCCTTGCCGAGCGCCCGTCGCCAGGCCTCGATGGCCTTCTTCATCGGCTCGGAGCGGTAGACGCGCTCGGCGGCGGTGGTGGCGAGCTCCTGCGGCCTGTCTCGCGCGAGGCCAGCGACGACCACAGCTTGAACCAGCTCGACTCGTCGCGCACCTCGCCGATGGCGCGGTCGACCTCGCGGTCGATGATGTCGTCGATGTTGCCTCGCCGCCACTCGTCGGCGACGAGCGACCTTGTAGTCGACGTTGGCGAGCGCCGGTCTCGCAGGCCCCTGCGGGTGAGCGTCTCGATGGCGGCGCGGAAGCCGTTCTCGTCGCGGGCCTGGCAGGCCTCGTATTCGGCGCGCGTCATGGCCGAGGCGGCATGCGCGGATCGGGATCTGCGCCAGAGCGAGCGCGGCTGCGGTCAGGCAGGAGATGGCTGGACGAACGTGGCGCAGGGCTGTGCTCACAAGCGTGCTCGGCTTTGACCTCGAGGTGCCCGCGGCATCGGCGGCAGATAGATATGGGGATCGCCGCACGGAAATGCTCAAGCGTGACCTAACCACACAAAAGCGAGTGCGAACTGCGGCGGAACCTCGCAACTCTTGTCCATCGTAGACCGCTCCGATTGGCCGGCCAGCCGTCCGCCAGACACCAGTTGCATCTCCAGTGTCCGCGTGCAATTGACCGCCGCATCGACGCGAGGGGCGATGAGGGGAAGGCGATGAACTGGCTGCTTGTTGCCATCGTCGGCTATGTGCTCGTGCAGTTCGCCATCGGCACCTGGGTCTCCCGCCGCATGGCGAGCGAGGCCGACTACATCCTCGCCGGTCGCCGGCTCGGCGTCGCCCTCGTCACCTTTCTCGGTGCTTTGCCACCTACTTTCGGCGCCGAGGCGATCGTGGCCTCGGGCGGAGCGCGTCTACGAGAAGGGGCTTACCGGTGCGCTGGTCGACCCTGTCGGCTACGCGCGCTGCCATCATCATTGTCGGCGTCTTCTTCGCGCGGGCCTTGTGGAGTCGCGGGGCCTTACGACCTTCGCCGATCTCTTCCGCCAGCGCTACTCGGCCGGCGTGGAGCGGCTGGTGGTCGATCGTGCTGCTGCCGGGCTCGGTCATCTGGGCGGCGGCCCAGGTGCGCGCCTTCGGCCAGGTGATGGATGAGAACTCGGGCATGGGGCTCAAGTCGGCGATCCTGCTGGCGGCCGTGCTGGTGGCCGCATACTCGGTCGTCGGCGGACTGCTGGCGGATGCGGTCACCGACGTCATCCAGGGCATCGCCGTTCTGGCCGGCTTGATCATCCTCGGGGCTATCGTCGCGGGTCACGTCGGCGGCGTTGCAGCCGGCCTCGCCCAGGTCGAGCCGCAACGGCTGAAGGTGTTCGATGCCAGGGAGAGCCTTGCTCGGCACGCTCGAGAAAATGGCGATCCCGATTTGCGGCACCATCGTTGCCGTCGAGCTGATCTCCCGCTTCCTCGGCGCTCGCTCGGCCGAGGTCGCCGTGAAGGGCACGGTGCTCGGCGGCGCGCATCTACCTGATCGTCGGCATGGTCCCGGTGTTTCTGGGCTCGTGGGCCCGGCCTGCTCGCCGAACGTGCCGGATCCTGAGCAAATCGTACGCCGCGCTCGCCAAGGTCGCTATCTGCCTGGGCTTCTCTACGTCGCCTTTGCCGGGGCGATCATCTCGGCGATCCTTTCGACCGTGCACTCCGCCCTGCACGCCCCGGCCTCGCAGATCTCGCACAACATCGTGGTGCGGCTCATCCCCGGCATCACCGACACGGCGGCAAGCTCTGGTGCGTGCGTCTCACGGTCATGGCGCTCAGCGTCGTCGCCTATCTGCTCTCCGTCACCTCCGAGCGCATTCACGATCTGGTCGAGACGGCATCCGCATTCGGCAGCGCCGGCGTGTTCGTCGCGCGCGCTGTTCGCTCTCTTCACGCGGTTCGGCGGGCTCTGCCAGCGCCTACTTCGGTGGCGGCCGGCATGCTGCGTTTGGGCGGCGGGCAAGTCACGCGCTTGGGCTGGCGCATTCCTACCTGCTGGGTCTGCTTGGCCGCGCTCATCGTGGGCTACGTCGGTGCTGGCGTCGATGCTGGAGGCGGCGCGGCGCTAGAGCTGACCAATTCAGCCGGCGCTGCTGCGGTCTGGCCATGGCATTTGCGCCGCGCGCTGCGGCCTTCGTGTCTCGGTTACCCTTAATCATTTCTAAACGTTCGCTAACTACGGCTGGAGGCCTTTCGCAGCCGCAACGGCGACTTCGGCGTATCCGACATCTATCGGAAGTACCGATAGGCCGATCGGTTGACGAAAACGTGAATGAAACCAGCTGGCATCGGCGTCGATACTGGCGGCTAGAGAGGCCGTCATCCGGCGCTCCTCTGGGGCCAGGTGGTGCAGTAATTCCTCAAGGGGTTCCTTCAAGCGTGTCACGTGCGCGTGTGAAATGTCGCGTTTTCGTCGATTTCGACGGAGCTATCGCTCCTGTCGATACGACGGACCTCCTATCTCGAGCGTTTCGCCGCTCCGGCATGGCGTGAAATCGAGGAGCGACTGGAAAGCCGGCGCCGCATCGGCTCTCGCGCGAATGCCTCGGTGCGCCAGGTCGATCTGGTGCGCGCCAGCCAGGCCGAGAGATGGACGCGTTCGTCGCCGGCATCGAAATCGACAGCGGTTTTCCGCAGCTCGCTGCAAGCTGTGCGCACGGCTCGGCCACAGCGTGACGATCGTGTCCGACGGCCTCGATCGCACCATCGAGGCGGTGCTCGAGCTGCCACGGCCTCGAGCTGCCCTTCTTATGCCAACCGCCTGCAATGGCGCGGCGACGATCGCTGGCGGCTCAGCTTCCCGCATGCGCGCAGCGACTGCCAGACTTTGCTCGGGCAACTGCAAGTGCCGCTTCACCGAAGGCCAGCCGCAGCAGCTGTCGATCCTGGTGGGCGACGGCCGCTCGGACTTCTGTCGTGGCCGGTCGCGCCGATCTCTGGTGCTGGCCAAGGTGCCCTGCTCGACCATTGCCGAGAGGCGGCCTACCGCATCTGGCCTTCGAGGATTTCGACGAGGCCGTAGGCTCTGCAGTTGGCAGCCTGGCTCGAAGGCCGCCAGTTGCCGACATCGGACGAACCTGCAGCCACGCGCTGAGGATTGAGATGACGAGCAAGCGAATGCACAAGTCGGTAAGCGTACGCTGAGCGTGCCGCCAGGGTCGACGCCGTGAGCCGGCGAGCCGTCGTAAGCCGAGCTGCTCGCGCTCGAGGCGCGCTACTGCTCGCACGGCGACACCGTGCACTACACCGACCCGCCCAAGATCTTCGAGCGCTGCGAGGGCTCGTTTCTGTTACGATGCCGCGGGCCGCCAGTACCTCGACCTGCAGATGTGGTACTCGGCGCGTCAACTTCGGCTACGCGCAACGCGCGCCTCAACGACGCGCGTGCAGGCGCCAGCTCGACCGGCTGCCGCAGGTCGCCAGCCAGTACCTGCATCGCGAGAAGATCGAGCTGGCCGCGCGTCATCGCCAAGGATGCGAGCAGCAAGTTCGGCACCAAGGGCCGCGTGCACTTCAACGTCGGCGGCTAGCCAGGCGGTCGAGGATAGCGCTCAAGCTCGTGCGCAACGCCAAGAGCGGCAAGAGCCTGATGTTCGCGTTCGAGGGCGGCTATCACGGCCGCACGCTCGGCGCCTCGGCGATCACCTCGTCCTACCGCTACCGCCGCCGCTACGGCCACTTCGGCGACCGCGCGCAGTTCGTGCCGTTCCCCTACCACTTCCGCGGCCCCAGGGCATGAGCAAGGAGGAGTACGGCAGCTACTGCGTCGAGCAGTTCGCGCGCCTGTTCGAGAGCGAATACAACGGCGTCTGGGACGCCAAGGCCGGCGCAGGCCGAGTTACGCCGCCTTCTACGTCGAGCCGATCCAGGGCACCGGCGGCTACGTGATCCCGCCGCCAGAACTTCTTCGTCGAGCTCGAAGCAGGTGCTCGACCAGCACGGCATCCTGCTGGTCGTCGACGAGATCCAGATGGGCTTCTACCGCACCGGCAAGCTCTGGGCGATCGAGCACTTCGGCGTCAAGCCCGACATCATCGTGTTCGGCAAGGCGCTCACCAACGGCCTCAATCCGCTGGCCGGCGTCTGGGCGCGCGAGGAGCTGATCAACCCGCACGGTCTTCCCGCCCGGCTCCACCCACTCGACCTTCAACGCCAATCCCGATGGGCACGCGCGGTCGCGCTCGAAGCCATGAAGATGATGGGCGAGACCGACTACGAGACGCATGGTGATGGAGAAGGGCGCCTATCTGCTGCGAGGGCCTGCAGGAGCTGCAAGCGCCGCCACAAGATCGTCGGCGACGTCGACGGCCTGGGCCTGGCGCTGCGCATGGAGATCTGCGAGCCGCACGACAGCTTCACGCCGTCGCAAGGCGATCGTCGACCGCATGGTGGACGAGGCGCTCGAAGGGCGACCTCGAGGTCGGCGGCAGGACAGCTACGGCCTCGTGCTCGACATCGGCGGCTACTACAAGAACGTCGTCACGCTGGCGCCGAGCCTGCATATCACCCGGCACGAGATGGACTGAGCCTGCAGCTTCGCACCAGCGTGCTCGCATCGCGTGAGCAAGCAGAGAGGTCACAGCCAAGAATGCTAGTCTCGAATGTCGAGGCGCTGCGGCGGAGATCCTGTCCGGCGGCCCGATGGACGCCCTGCCAGGCTGGATTTGCGTCGGCAACCATCCAGCGAAGAGGTGGGAGCCAAGGGACGCTGGTGGCGACTGAGCTGGAACTGGAGCGGTGAGTGGCTGCTGAAAGTCAAGACGGGAGGTCAACCGGCGTGCATAGAGCTGACGGAACAGACGGAAGAAGCGCCGACGCGCCGGCCGGATCGCAGCCAGTTCATCCGCGGCGGGCGCCTCGGCGTGCCTGCTGGTGCACGGCCTCGGCGGAACGCCGATCGAGCTACGGTTCATTGCCCAGGGCCTCGCCCGCGCCGGACACACCGTCTCTTGCTGCCAGCTCGCCGGCCACTGCGGCACGCCCGAGGAGCTGCGCCGCTCGACCTGGCAGCGAATGGTACGCCAGCGTCGAGGCGGCGCCACGACCGGTCTGCGGGAGCACTGCGACATCATCATTGCCGGCGGCCTGTCGATGGGCGGCATCCTGGCCACTGCACCTGGCGCAGAACCGGCCCGGACGGACGTGCACGGCGCTCCTGCTCGTTCGCGCCGACGCTCAAGCTCGACGGCTGGTCGATGCCCTGGTACTCGCAGGGTGCTGCAATTACATCCGACCGCTGCCGATCAGATTCGAGTTCGACCTCGCCGAGCACGAGCCCTACGGCCTGAAGGACGAGCGCGCGTGCGCGCGCTCGTCGTCTCGAGCATGCAGAGCGGCGATGCCAGCCTGGCCGGCGTCTTCAGCACGCCGATGCGGTCATTCGCCAATTTCAACGCGCTGGTCTCGGTGGTGAAGCGCGAGCTCGGCAAGGTGCGCCAGCCCGCGCTCATCGTCCACCCGCGCCAGGACGACATGGCGAGCCTCGCGAACGCCCACTACCTGCAGACAGCATCTCGGCGGGCTGGTCGACACGCTGGTCCTCGACGAACAGCTATCACATGGTCACGCTCGGATCAGCAGCGCGTCACATCGTGGCGCAGCGCACGGCGCGTGTTCGTGAATGGCTGCAGAGCGCGCTTCATCGCCAGGAGCGCGAGATCGCGCCGAATGTCGCCCAGAAGGTATGCAGCGGCGAGTGATGTGTGCCGCCGGCCTTGGCAAGCGCAACTGGCCAGCGCAGCACGTGCCGCGTGCTGCTTGTCGGGAACAAGTCGAATGCCCGGCGGAGAGCTGCGATTACGGCCGCCGATGGCACGAGGAAAATGGTGGCAAATTCGGTAAACATCGAAGGCCGGCCTGTGGGGTCTCGCGGCGTCGAACTAGCTCGGCGGTCTGTGCGTCCAGTCAAAGCGTCTGGTAGCCAGTCAGATATTCGTCGGCACCGGTCGCAATCATGGACCACAAATGCCTGTGCGACACAGCGCTTAGTATCGCCGGACCAGCGGGTCGGCGATAGCCACGCAAGCTCGCGCCGCCGGTACGTTCCGTGCGGCCGGCAAAGTCTGGGGCCAGGCCTGGCGCTGCCCGGGCGAAACCTTGACGGGTATCACGCGTCGCAATGACCGTTCTACCTGGCATTCCGCAACCTGTTTCACGACCGCATCCGGCTCGCGCGTGACGCTGGTCGGCATCCTGTTCTCGATCGTGCTGCGTTGCCGTGCAGCTCGGGCTCTATCTCGGCGCCCGCAACATCATCATCTCGATGATCGACCGGTCCGACGGCGATCTGTGGATCAGCTGGCCTACGGCACCAAGAACTTCGAGGAGGCCCAGCCGATCAGCGCAGCGCGAGAAGTTCGCCGCGCCATGTCGACGCCGGGCGTCGCCAAGCGCCGCGCCGCTCATCGCCTCGTTCACCGGACTGGCGCAAGCCGACCGGCGGGTCGACCATCGTCGTGCTGATCGGCGCCGACCACGAGGACGGCGGCCTGAGCCCTGGAACGTCGTCGAGGGCGACGTCATCCGGTCTCGGCGCGCGCGATGCCGTGATCGTCGACAAGAGCTATCTGCGCCGACCTCGGCCTCACCGGCGTCGGCGACACCGCCCAGATCGGCGCATCGCGCGGGTGCGCGTCACCGGCCTCACCGGAGGGCATCCGTTCGTTCACCGTCACGCCCTACGTCTTCACCACCCTCAATCGCGCGCGCACGCCTGCTCGACATGCCGGCCGACAAGATCACCTACGTGCTGGTCAAGCTCGGCGCCGGGCGCCGACGCCAAGGCGGTGCGCGACGCAGATCGCGCGAAGAGCGTGCGCCGACAGCGAGGTGCTGACCAAGGCCGAGTTCCGCGACGCGCAGCCTCAACCACTGGCTGTTCGCGACCGGCGCCGGCGTGGCGCTGATCGGCGGCGCCATCCTCGGCCTCATCGTCGGCACCGTGATCGTCGCGCAGACGCTCTATTCCAGCACCAAGGACCACCTCAACGAGTTCGCCACGCTGCGCGCGCTCGGCTCGTCGTCGGGCTACATCCACAAGGTCGATCCTGGCGCAGGCGCGCGCTCGAGCGCCGTGCTCGGCTACGCGCTGGGCATGATCATCGCCATGACGATCGTCTATTTGAGCGAGCGACACCGCGCCTGCCGATCGTCATGACGCCCGGCCTCGCCGTGCCTGCTGCTCGGACTGACGCGTCGGCATGTGCGCCATCTCGGCGATCTCCGCCATCGGCAAGGTCATGCGGATCGATCCAGCCGATGGTGTTCAACCGATGACCGCCGACGGCAGCAGCCTCGCATCGCGCACGAGCCCGGCACCGAGCCCGTCACGCTCGCCAAGGTCGTGCTGGAAGCGCGCGACATCGTCAAGGAGCTGGCGCAGGGCGCCGCAAGGTACGCGCGCTCAAGGGCGTGAACCTGGCGCTCGACGCCGGCGAGCTGACGCTTGCTGATGGGACCGTCGGGCAGCGGCAAGACCACGCTGCTGTCCATCCTCGGCTGCATCCTGACGCCGACCGCAGGGCACGCTCACCGTCGCCGGGCATGCCACGCGACGGGGCTCACGCCGGAGCAGCTCGCCGCAGCTGCGCCGGCGCTACATCGGCTTCATCTTCCAGTCCTACAACCTGTTTCCGACGCTGACGGCCGAGCGAGAACGTGCGCATCGCGCTCGACGTGCGCGGCGAGCGCGGCTCGGAGGCGACCGTGCGGCGCAGCGGGCGCTGCAGCAGGTCGGCCTGCGCCACAGGCATGAAATCGTTTCCGGCCAACCTGAGCGGCGGAGAGCAGCAGCGCGTGGCGGTGGCGCGCGCGCTCGTCGGCGCACCCCTCGGTGCTGCTGGCCGACGAGCCGACGGCGGCGCTCGACAGCGAGAACGGGCTGGCCGTCATGCAGCTGCTCGCCGGAGATCGCCAAGGACACGAGCCGCGCGGTCGCTTGCCGTCACCCACGATCCCAGCGACCGTGCCGTTTGCCAACCGCGTGCTGCGCATCGAGGACGGCCTGATCGTCGGCGAGGAGCGCCGCGCCGAGGGCGTCGAGACGGTGCACCAGCTGGCGCGCAACAGAAAGCGGAAAGCCAATGCGTAAAGGCGATTCCTCGCTCAACATGCTGATCGTCGGCGGCGATCCTGGCGCTCGGCGTCGGCTACTACGTGCCGCAGACCTTCAGCGCCAAGCCGCGCCGAGCCACCGCCAAGGCGACGCCTGCCGATGCCGACGGCCCGGCCAAGCCGAAGCCGGCGTCGGTCCAAGACCGCGTGGGCGGCCTCCGCCCCGGGCCGCGTCGAGCCGTCCGGCGGCGAGGTGCGCATCGGCGCGCAAGGGACGCCGCGATCGGCCTCGCCCACACGCGCTGGGCGACCCACGGCCGGCCGAACGACCTCAACGCCCATCCCGCACCAGGACTGCACCGGGCGACATCACGGTCATCCACAACGGGATCATCGAGAACTTCCGCGAGCTGCGCGACGGGCTCGAGGCGCGCGGCCACACGCTGACGTCCGGAGACCGACACCGAGGCGATCGCCCACCTCGTCGAGGAGGCCTACGCAGGGCGACCTCGCCGACGCCGTCCGGGCGGCGCTGCGCCAGCTCGACGGGCGCCTACGCCCTCGTCGTCATGCACCGCGGCGAGAGCGACCGGCTCGTCGGCGCCCGCGAGGACGTGCCGCTCGTCGTCGGGCCTCGGCGACGGGCGAGAGCTTCCTCGCCATCGACGTCGCGGCGATCCTCGCCCACACGGACCGGATCGTCTTCCTCGAGGAGGGCGACGTCGCCGACATCCGGCCGATCGGGCGTCGACGATCACCGACGTCGACGGCGACGCCGCGCGAGCGCGCCGGTGACGACCATCGACTGGTCGCCCGAGGCCGCCGAGAAGGGCGGCTACGAGCACTTCATGCTCAAGGAGATCCACGAGCAGCCGGAGGCGCTGCGCCAGTCGATCACCGGCCGGGTCGACGCGCGACGGCCGGATCCACGTCGAGGAGCTGAGCCGGTCTCGAGGCGACGCTCCGGACGCGTCACGCGGATCGAGCTGGTCGCCTGCGGCACGCGCCTACTACGCGTCGCTCGTCGGGGCGCGCCGCGCTCCAGGACTGGACCGGGCTGCCGGCCCGCGCGACCGTCGGCTCCGAGTTCCGCTACGGCCCGCCGCCGCTCGACGAGCAGACGCTCGTCATCGCCGTCACCCAGTCGGGCGAGACCGCCGACACGATCGCCCCGACCCGGCTCGCCCGCGAGCGGGGCTGCCCGATCGTCGCGGTCACCAACACCGTCGGCTCGGCGATCACCCGCGAGGCCGACGCGGTCCTGTTCCTGCAGGCCGGCCCGGAGATCGCGGTCGCGGCCTCGAAGACGTTCGTCACCCAGGTCACGACGCTGGTCGTGCTCGCCGCGGCGATCGCCAAGGCTGCGCGGCACGCTCGCCGACGCGGACGGAGCTGAGCTCGCGCGCCGCGCTGCGCGCCCTGCCGGCAGCCGCCGCAGCCGGGCGCTCGACGCCGCCGCGCCGACGACGCCGGACCTCGCCCGGCGCTACGTCAACTCGCGCGGCTTCATGTTCGTCGGTCGCGGCTGCGACGCTACCCGGCGGCGCCTCGAGGGCGCCCTCAAGCTCAAGGAGGTCAGCTACGTCCACGCCGAGGGCTACGCGGCCGGCGAGCTCAAGCACGGCCCGATCTCGCTGCTCGACGCCGAGTGCCCGCTCGTCGCCGTCGCGACCCGCTCGTCGGTCTACGACAAGCTGATCAGCAACGTCATGGAGGGCCGCGCCCGCGACGCCAGGGTGATCGCGGTCGCGACCGAGGGCGACGCCGCAGATCGAGCGCTTCGCCGACGACGTCTGCTGGGTCCCCGACACCCACGAGGCGCTCAGCCCGGTGCTGGCGATCATCCCGCTCCAGCTGTTCGCCTACCACGTGGCGATCGCCCGCGGCACGGACGTCGACCAGCCGCGCAACCTGGCCAAGTCGGTCACGGTCGAGTAGGGGCGATGGCCAGCGCGACCCGTCCGACGGCCCGAGGCCGCCGGCGCTCGCGTCCCGCCGGGCACGCACCGGAGCTCGGCATCGACATCATCAAGGTCGACCGGATCCGCGGCGGCGCTCGACAAGTTCGGGCGCGCGGTTCTCGCGGCGCGTGCTGACCGACCAGCGAGCAGCGCTACGTCCGCGACCGGCCCGAGACGTTCGCCGGGCGCTGGGCGGCCAAGGAGGCCGTCTCGCAAGGTGCTCGGGCTCGGGCGTCCGCGGCATCGGCTGGCGCGACATCGAGATCGAGCGGCTGCCGACCGGCCAGCCGTCGGTGCGGCTCCACGGCCGGGCCGCGGCCCGCGCCGAACAGCTCGGGATGGATCGGATCGCGGTCTCGATCACGCCACGAGTCCGACTACGCGGTCGCGATCGCGTTCGGCGTCCGGACCGCCGGCGGCCGGTACGTCTTCCCGCCCGACATCGAGGCGCGGCTCGACGAGCGCGAGCGGCGGATCCTCGCCCGGATCGAGCGGCTGCGCGACCGCCGAGGCGCGGCGGTGCGGACGCCCTGGCCTCGGACGCGCGCCGAGCCGGCGACGCGGCCGACCGTGCCTGAGCGCGGCCGGTCGGCTTCGGGCGGCGCGACGCGTCCGGCCGACGCGCCGCCGAGCCGCGGCCGCGCCGTCCCGAGCGGCGCGATCAAGCTCGACGACGACATCGCCGCGCGCGCTGCTCCCGGAGCGACCGGCGCGCGGCCACAAGGGCTCGTTCGGGCAAGCTGCTCGTCATCGCCGGCTCGCTCGACTACGCCGGGCGCGGCGCTGCTCGTGTGCCGCGCGGCCGGTCGGGCCGGCGTCGGGCTCGTGACGCTGGCCGTCCCGGAATCGCTCCAGCCGCTGTTCGCGGCGAAGGTCGTCGAGGCGACGACGATGGCGCTGCCCGAGGACGACGTCGAGGAGGTCGACCCGGAGCCCGCGCTCGCCCGGATCCTCGACCACGAGCACGACGCGATCGTCGTCGGGCCCGGGCTGCGCCCGGGCCTCGCGACCGCCGAGCTCGTCCGCCGCTGCTCGCCGGCGACCGGCGACGACGGACGCCGCCGCCGATCGTCCTCGACGCCGAGGCGCTCCGGTCGCTGGCGACGATGGACGACTGGTGGGCGGGCGATCGACCGGCCGGCGGTCCTGACGCCGCACGCCGGCGAGTTCGCCCGGCTGCGCGCGCGGGCAGCGGGCACGAGCCCGGCCGACGACGGCGACCTCGTCGCCGACGACGCGGCCCGGCTGCGCGGCGCCCGCGACGCGGCCGCCGACGTGGGGCCAGGTCGTCGTCCTCAAGGGCGCGCAGACGGTCATCGCCGCGCCCGACGGGCCGGCCGCGATCGCGCCGTTCGAGAACCCGGCGCTCGCGACCGGCGGCACCGGCGACGTCCTGGCCGGGACGATCGGCGCGCTGCTCGCCCAGGGCCTGGAGCCGTTCGCGGCCGCCCGGCTCGGGCGTCTACCTCCACGGCGCTCGCCGGCGACGCCGGTCCGCGAGCGGTTCGGCGACGCCGGCCTGCTCGCCTCGGACCTGCCCGAGGCGGATCGCGATCGCCCGCAAGCGCGCTGGCGGCCGGCCGGAAGGTCGCCGGCAGGCGGCTAGGCTTCGCGGCGCGCGAGACGGCCGGTCGGCTGTCGCGGCGCTACGCCCGCCGACGGCACCGGCGACGTCGGGCTGACCGGATCGCGGCGTCCATGACCGCGACCCCGCCGCGAGCCGCCGATCGAGGACGCGCCTGGCCGCCGCCGGCCTGCCGCCGCTGCCACGCACGGCGTGGCTCGAGATCGACCTCGACGCGCTCGCGGCACAACCTCGCGACGTCGCGCGCGGCTGGCCGGGCCGGGCGTCCCGGTCCGAGCCGGTCGTCAAGGCCGATGCCTACGGCCACGGCGCGCGTGCCGATCGCCCAGAGCGCTCGGTGCAGCCGGCGCCGACGGGCTCTGCGTGGCGGCCGTCGACGAGGCGCTCGACCTGCGGCGAGGCCGGCATCCGCGCACCGATCCTCGTCCTGCTATCCGATCCCGGCCGCGCGCTGGCGCCGCCGCGGCGGCGCGGCGACGATCGCGTGTCGCGCCGGCGATCCGCGCGCTGCTCGCGCGACGCTGGCTCGCGCTCGCCGGCGGCGCGAGCCGACGGCCCGCCGCTCGGCGTCGAGCTCGAGGTCGAGACCGGGCTCGGTCGCGGCGGGTTCCCGGCGCGAGGCCGCCGTGGCGTCGGCCGAGGCGATCGCGCGCGGCGCGGCGGTGCGGCCTGGCCGGCCTGTGGACCCATCTCCAGGCCGCCGAGGACCGGCCGGGCACGGCGGCGCAGGTCGAGCGCTTCGACGCGGCCGTCGCGGCGCATCGCGAGCGGCCGGGCTCGCGCTCCCGGCCGGCACGTGGCCGCGAGCGCGGCCTGCTCTCGGCGGGACATCGCCGCCTACGACGGGCGTGCGGCCCGGGCTGGCGACTGTACGGCCTCACGCCCGACGATCGTCTCGGGCACCGACGGCGCGCCGACGGCCGGTCGGCCGACCGGCTGCGCCCGGTGCATGTCGCTCCTACGCCCGGCCGGTCCGCGTCGTGCGACGCTGCCGGCCGGGCTGGGGATCAGCTACGGCCCGACGTTCACGACGGCCGCGCCAAGCCGGATCGCGACGCTGCCCGCTCGGCTACGGCGACGGCTGGGCGCGGTCGCTGTCCAACCGCGCGTCAGCGCTCGTCCGCGGCCGGCGCGTGCCGCTCGTCGGCAACGTCGCGATGGACGCCGTGCATGGCCGACGTGACCGACGTGCCCGGGCCGCCGGTCGACGCCACCGACGAGTTCGTCCTGCTCGGGGACCGCAGGGCGACCGAGCGGATCACCGCCCTGGACCTGGCGCGGCAGCGCACCACGAACACCTGGGAGGTCGTCACCGTCGATGTCCCGGCGCCTACCCCGGGTGTACCATGCCGCGGCCGGCACCGGTCGGTCTGCGGACGCTCACCCAGTGGAGAGGATCAGGTGGCGCGCATCGAGCTCTGGAACGGCGACATCTGCGACCTGGAGGTCGACGCCATCGTGAACCCGGCCAACCTGTCGCTCTGGATGTCGACCGGGGTCGGCGGTGCGCTCGAAGCGCGCCGGTGGCGACGCCGATCGAGTTCGCGGCCGTGCGCCAGGCGCCCGTCGCCGCTCGGCGGCGCGATCGTGACCACCGGCCGGGCACGCTCGCGGCTCGCGCCGGTCATCCACGCCGTGTCGCTCGATCGCGACCGCCGCACGAGCGGTCCGGTCATCGAGGCCGCGGTGCGCAGCGCGATGGCCCGCGCCCGCGAGATCGGCGCCACCAGCGTCGCCTTCCCGGCCCTCGGGACCGGCGTCGGCGGGTTCCCGCTCGACGAGGCGCGCCCGGATCACCGTCCAGACCGTGCGCGACGAGCTGCGCGGCAGCCCGTCCATCGAGCACGTCGATCTTCGCCCTGCGCGGCAGCCGCGGCCTACGAGGCCTTCGCGCGGCCGCCCTCAAGCGCGACGCCGAGGCCGATCGGCGGCGGGACGCGCATGAACACGCCAGCTACGAGGCCACCGAGGAGCAGCGCGACGAGCTCGTCGAGCAGGTCGCCCGCGAGATCCAGCTGCGCGGGCTGACCGGCCCGGCGGTCCACTTCCTCGAGGCCAGCCGGCCGTACCGCGCCGCTCGGCGCGAACGCGATGCTGTTCTTCGACCCGGTCCTGCGCGGCGCTGTTCGGCGGCGACATCTCGCGTCGGCCAGCGAGATCCTCGCCGACGACGCCGGGATCGAGCTGCTCATCGCGCCGCCTCGAGGAGCTCGACGACGAGGTCGACCTGGGACGCCTGACCGACCGGCCCGATGCCGGCCGCGGCTGCCGGGTAGCATGACCGGGTGACGAGCGAGCCACGGGCCTTCCTCGCCATCGACCGCGGAGCGGCGCCACGACCGCCGCGGCGCTGATCGGTCGCGTCGGCAGCGCGTGGCGCCTCATCGGATCGCTGCCTGCTGCCCGCGACCGCCGACGACGATGCGACGTCGTCCATCGTCCTCGTCGATCGGCTCGTCGCGCGCCGATCCCGAGCTGACGCCGACGCCTCGGCATCCGACGGCGGTCGCGGCCGGACGCCCTGCCCGGCGGTCACGGTCGCGCTCGACGCCGGCCGCGCACAGCTGCCGTCGTCGCGGCGTCGGAGCGCGCGCTCGGCCTGCTCGCTGGCGGCCGCCGCGACGCAGTCGGCTGGCGGACCGACCCGGCGAGCGCCGAGACGACCGATCCGCTGGCGATGTCGCCGCTGCTCCTCGATGGCGGACGGTCGACGGCGATCCTGGTCGGGGCCGGCGACCCGCCGGCGGCCGACGAGCGCGCGGGCCATCGGCGAGCTGGCGGCGCTGGTCGCCGCCGCGCGCGACGTCGCCCGGAGCTCCGACGATCATCCTGGCCGGGGCGATGGCCGAGCAGGTCGCGTCCGGCGATTCGGCGACCCGACGACCGGCGACGGGTCGCTCCTCGGCACCGGCCGCCCGCGACGGGGCGACCGCGACTGACCGCTGCGCCGACCTCCTGCACTCGAGCTGGCGCTGCCCGCCGGCGACGACGCGCCGCGCGCCCTGGGGCCGGCGCCGCAGACGCTGGCCGAGGTCCTCGACCGGCGGGTCGAGCGTCGTCGAGATCGGCTACGACGCCGGCATGCCGCGCTCGTCGCCGGCCGTCGGCTGGCGACGGGCCGTCAGGCGTCGACGTGGCCGATCGTCCCGGCCGCGCGGCTGGCGCCCGGCCGAGCCCGACGACGCGGTCGTCGACCGGGTCGTCGGCGTGGTCGACCGTGCCGTCCGACCGCCACCGGCTGCGCGACCGGATGCGCGAGCTGCGCATCGCGCCCGTGGTCCGACGCGACCGGCGACGGGCGTCGCGCCTGCGGATGGCGGCCGCGCGGCGGCCCTCGGCCGCGCTGGCCGAGGCGACGCCCGAGTTGGCGGCCCGCGGCCGCCGCCCGATCTCGTCGTCGCCACGCGGTGGCGCGTGGGCCGGTCGCGCCGGCCGGCCGTCGCGCTCGCCCTCGCCGACGTCCTCCGCCGCCCCGGGGCGATGGCCTGTCGCACTCGACCACGCCCGGCTGCTCGGCGCCGCTCGGGCTCGATCCCCGACGCCGACGAGCGGCGCGGCCATGCTCGCCGACATGGTCGACGACCTGCTCGCCCCGCTCGGGACGCGTCGTCACGCCGGCCGGGCTGCGCGCCGGGCCGGAGCGCGGCGAGCCTCGTCCGTCCACGCCGCACGGCCGGGCACGACGCGGGCTCGACCTGCTCCCGGCGGGCCTCGGCTCGTCGACCTGCCGCCCGGCGAGCCGGCCGTCGGCCGAGTTCCAGTTCCGCGACGGCGTCCGGCTCGGCGCGCGCGGCCGGCCGCTTCGCGGTCGAGGTGGCGGGCGGCCTCGGCGGGCTGCTGCGTCGACCTGCGCGACGTGCCGCTCCGGCTGCCCGACCGCGGCCGACCGCCGGCGCGAGCTGCTCGACGGCGTGGCAGGCTCGCGCTCTGGGCGACGGACGTGACCGCGCCGATGACCGCTACGGATCGCTCGCGCCTGGTCCCGGCACGCCGGCCTGATCGAGGCCCCGGTCGACGCCGTGCTTCGCGTCTGCGGCCCGGGCGACCGGCCGCTCGTGGCGGCCGGCGATCGTCGGTCGTGCGGCGCGCCGATCGCCGAGCGGCTCCGCGACGCCGCGGCTCGGGACGAGTGTCCGCGTGCGATGCACCGATCGCCGGCGAGCCGCTGGCCCGGCGACTCGCTGGGCGCGGACGCCGGCGCCGGCCGCGGCCGGCGCGGCCCGGTCGGCGGCGAGTACGCTGTTCCAGTGGCAGCGGCCGCTGGCGCATCGCGACCGGCGACATCGTCGACCCGCTCGAGACCCCGGTCGCGGGCATCGTCCGCGACGTCCGGCCGGGCTCGTCGATCACGATCCGGCGCCGCCGGCCGCGGCATCGCGCGGGCATCGTCGCCTCGGCGGGCCGACGCGCGGGCGGCTCCAGCTCGCGGCCGGGCCAGACGGCGGGCTGCCGCGCCGGGCGGCCTCGACGTCGGCCTGGCCGGCGACGATCCTCGTCGTCGGCTCGCGGGTCGACGCCGAGACGCTGACCCGTGCCCGGGCGATGGGCGTCCGCGGCATCGTGGTGGCCGGGCTGGCCAGCAAGGAACGGCGCGACTTCCTCGCGTCGGAGGCGCGGCAGCGGGCCGCGCTCCACCGACTGCCGCCGTACGCCGGTCCTCGTCATCGAGGGCGCCATCCGCCGCCCGATGGCGGCGCCGTCGATGACGCTCCTCGGCGCGCTGGCCGGCCACGAGGTCGCGATCGTGGCCGACCCGCCGATGCTCGTGTTCGACCAGCCCGACGCTGCCAGCTCCCGACGCCGCCGCCCGACCTCGTCCGGATCCGCGCCGGCGACGCTGAGCGGGCGCGAGGGCGCGTTGGTCGGGGCGGCCGGCCGGCGCCACTTCGCCGGCGGCGTCGCACCTCGAGGCGGGCCGCGTCCGCGTCTCGCCGACGGCGGCACGGTCGCGCCGTCCCGCTCGGCGACCTCGAGCGCTTCGCGCTGACCGGCGGCTCCGACCGCGCTCGGCTACCCTCGACCCGATGTCCCGCTCGTCGTCGACCTCGATCGCCACCTCGACGTGCCCGATCCCGCGGCGACGTCCGCGCTCGGGCGCTCGCTCGCGACCGCGGCGCGTGCCGGCGACCTCGTCTGCCTGTGGGGCGACCTCGGGCGCGGGCAAGACCCACCTGGCCAAGGCGTTCGGGGCGGGCCTCGGCGTGACCGACACGATCACCTCGCCGAGCTTCATCCTGATGGCCGAGTACGAGGGCCGCCTGCCGCTCTTCCACGTCGACCTGTACCGGCTCGCGGACGGCGCGGACGCGCCTCGCCGGCGGCCTGCTCGACGACCGCCAGACGGCGGGCGTGACGCTCGTCGAGTGGCCCGACCGGCTGGGCGACGCTCCCGCCGGAGCGCGGCTCGACGTCGTCATCGACGGGACCGGCGACGAGCCGCGGACGATCGAGCTGATCGCGCGTCGGGCCGGCGCCGTACCTGCGCCGCTACCTCGAGGCGGCTCGTGACCCGACGACGGCGACCGGCGCGTCCATCCTGGCGATCGACACCGCGACGACCGCGGTCGTGGTCGTCGCGCTCGGCGCCGCCGACGGGCGAGATCCGACGGCGTCACGACTGGCCGGCCGGCTACCGCCACGGCGAGACGCTGCTGCCGGCCATCGGGCGCTCCTCGGCGAGCAGGGCATCGCGCCGGTCGCGGACTCGACGCGGATCGTCGTCGGGACCGGGCCGGGCGCGTTCACCGGGCTGCGCGTCGGCATCGCCACCGCGAAGGGGCTCGCCCACGGCCTCGGCCTGCCGATCGTCGGCGATCTCGACCGGCGCGGCGCTGCTCGCGGCGGCCGCCGACGCGGAGCGGCCGACGCGACCCGCGTGCTCCTCTCTGCCGGCCGGCCGCCGATCGGATCGCTCGGTCCGCGACGGCCGCGCCGCGCCGAGCTGCTGCCGGGCGAGCGAGCCGACGCTCGGGCGCCGGCGAGCCGGCTCGTCGCGGTCGACCTCGCCGATCGCGCCCCGGCCGACGCGCTCGCGCGCGGCGAGGCGGCCCGCGCCGGGCTCGGCGCGGCGCTGCTCGCGGATCGGCGCGGAGCTGGCTCGGCCGCCGGGCGACGTCGACGACCTGGCCGACCTCGTCCCCGAGTACGTCACGCTGCCGCGCGGCGTCGCGCGCGACGGTCGGGGAGGTCGCATGGTCGCGCGACCGCCCGGTGAGGGTCCGCATCGAGCCGATGCGGCTCGAGGACCTCGCCTGCGGTCCACGCCATCGAGCGCGCCAGCTTCAGACGCGCCGTGGCCGCCAGACGCCTACCGCAGCGAGCTCGAGACGAACCGCCTCGCGCCAGTACCTCGTCGCCCGCGTCGGCGACGAGATCGTCGGCGTACGGCGGGATGTGGCTGATGGTCGACGAGGCCCACATCACGACGTTCGCGGTCCACCCGGCCTGGCGGCGCCAGCGCATCGGCGAGCGGCTGCTGCTCGCGTTCCTCGACCTGGCCGTCGGACCGCGGCGCGCGCGAGGCGACGCTCGAGGTCCGCCTGTCGAACCTGCCGGCCCGCCGGCTGTACGAGAAGTACGGCTTCCGGCCGGTCGGGCTCCGGCCGCGCTACTACAGCGACGACGGCGAGGACGCGCTGATCATGACCACCGAGCCGCTGGCCGATGCCGCGCGCATGCGCGACGCGGATCGACGCGGCTGCGCGCCGCGACTCGACGCGTCGCCGGCGCCCGGTCGCGCCCGCGATCGCCGCCCGTCCGGACGCCGCCGACGGGGCGCCGGTGAGCGGGCCGCTGATCCTGCGCGATCGAGATCGTCGTGCGACGAGACCGGGCATCGCGCTCATCGAGGGCGGCCGGCGGATCCACGCCAACGTCGTCGCGTCGCCAGGTCGCGCTCCACGCCGCCGACCGGCGGGATCGTGCCCGGAGGTCGCGGCGCGGGCCCACCTGCGCTGGATCGTGCCGGTCCTCGACGAGGCCTGGGCCGACGCCGGCGCGACGTGGACCGACGTCGACGCGGTCGCGGTCACCTACGGCCCGGGCCTCGCGGGCTCGCTGCTCGTCGGGATCAACTTCGCGAAGGCGCTGGCGTGGGTCCACGACAAGCCGCTCGTCGGCGTCAACCACCTCGAGGGCCACGTCTACGCGGCGTGGCTGCGTCGACCCGGACGACGCCGGACGCGACCGGAGCCGGTCTTCCCGCTCGTCGCGCTGGTCGTGTCGGGCGGCCACACGTTCCTCGCCGAGATGCGCGACCACCTGACCTACCGGCTGCTCGGGCACGACCGTCGACGACGCGGCCGGCGAGGCGTTCGACAAGGTCGGCCGGCTGCTCGGGCTCGGCTACCCGGGCGGCCCGGCGATCGGTCGGGCGGCCGAGGCGCGCGACGCGCCACGACCGCGTCTTCCCGCGGGCGTGGCTCGGCGATTCGTACGACTTCAGCTTCTCGGGCCTCAAGACCGCGGCCCGCCGGATCGTCGACGACGGCCCGGGCCGACGAGGCGGCCTGCGCCGACGAGCCCGACGGCGCCGCTCCCCGACGCGGTCGTCGCCGAGCTCGCCGTGGGGTTCCAGGACGCCGTCGTCGACGTCCTCGCCACCAAGACGATCCGGGCCGCCGAGGCGGTCGGCGCGCGCGTCGATCGTGCTCGGCGGCGGCGTCGCCGCGAACGCGCGCGCTGCGCGCCCGGCTCGCCGGCGAGGCCGAGGCCGCTGGGCGTCCCGCTGATCGTGCCGCGGCCGGCCCTGTGCACCGACAACGGGGCGATGATCGGCGCCGCCGGCGGCGCGACGGTTCGCGGCCGGCGAGCGGGCCGGCCTCGACCTCGACGCCCGGCCGTCGCTGCCGCTGGCGGCCCGGTGAGCGGCGCCGGCCGCGGCCGCGCGTCGACCCGGCCGCCGTCCGCGCGACGCTGCGGGCGGCCGGCCTGCGCGCCCGCCACGCGCTGTCGCAGAACTTCCTGGCCGACCCGGACGTCCTCGACGCGATCCTCGCCGAGGCCGACCCGGCGCCGGGCGGCGGCGTCCTCGAGATCGGCCCGGGCCTCGGGCTCGCTGACCGGCGGCGCTGCTCGACGCCGGCGCGACGGTCACCGCGGTCGAGCTCGACCGCGGGCTCGCGGCGTTCCTGCGCGAGCGGTTCGACGAGCCGACTCGAGGCCGGCGGCTCGCGGCTCGATCGAGGGCGACGCGCTCGACCAGGACCTCGTCCGACCTCGTCGAGCCGCCGCCGTACGACGTCGTCGCGAACCTGCCGTACCACATCACCAGCCCGATCCTCCATCGCGCTGCTCGGCGCGCCGCCGCGACCCGAGCGGCTCGGTGCTGATGGTCCAGCGCGAGGTCGCCGAGCGGATCGCGGCGCCGCCCGGGAAGATGAGCTACCTGTCGGTGCTTCGTGCAGTACCACGCGCGGGTCCGGATCGCGTTCGCGCGTCCCGCCGCCGGCCGTTCGAGCCGAGCCCGGCGGTCGAGTCGGCGGTCATCGTCGTCGAGCCGTATCGACGCCGACGACCGGCTCGACCCGCGAGACCGAGGACGAGCTGTGGCGGCTGGTCCAGGCGGGCTTCCGCGAGCGCCGCAAGATGATCCACAACGTCCTGGTCCGCCAGCTGCCCGTGGACGCGGCCGCGTGGCGGCGGCGCTCGCGGGCATCGACCCGGACCGCGCCCGCAGACGCTGGCGGTGGGCGAGTGGCTCGCGCTCCAGGAGGCGCTGGGGCCGCTGCCGTGACCGTCAACAGCGACCCGGCTGCATGGCCGACTCGGTCGTTCGCGGCGCTTCTACGAAGCTGAACCCGTCGCTGGAAAGTATTGGGTCGGGGCGTCGGCGGACGGGTTCCACGAACTATTATTCGTGCCGCTCACGCTCGCGGATCGGCTCACCCGCGCCGACGGGTGGACACGCGGACAATCTCCTGCACGTCACCGGCTTCGATCCAGGCCCGCCATCGGAGAACGTCGTCCTGACCGCGCTCGTGCGGCCGCCCGTGCTGCCGTCGGTGGTGGGTACCCAGGGATTTCCGGACCCGCGCCGTTACGCTCGCGGTCCGTCGGTTTCCAAAAAGCGGATCCCGGTCGCGGTGGGGCTCGCGGGCGGATCCTGGATGCGGGCGGCCACCCGACGGCGCGCGCCGCGGGCCTGGGGCGCGAGCTGATGCGTCGACCCGGCCGTCCGTCGCGGCCCATCTCGGTCTGACGTCCTGCGTTCTTTCAGCAAATATTTCGGTGGTCCGGCGCTATTGCCTCAAAGATCATCGCACCGAACGCAAAGCACATACTT
>ERZ1370068.8346-contig-7208_pt1 | contig 57854 bp, 72 predicted proteins | sample MGYA00561227_ERZ1370068 | MGnify/ENA primary metagenome ERZ1370068 (study PRJEB38410, sample SAMEA6850437) | metagenome | study: Metagenomic assessment of the ecological functions of the soil: analysis of the soil microbiota associated with the... | reverse complement strand
GTATGCTTCGTTCCGGTTGTATTGCTACTGTTCAGACTGGGGACGGTGGCTAGCCCGTAATGTTCCCGCCCGGGCGAACAAGGCTGGCGACGAATCCCGACTGAACAGGATCGCTCATTTGTACTCAACGATGTGGGGATTATCTTGGTCGCGTTCCTGGCTGCGCAGGTTTGCTGCCGCTCACTATTGCCACCATGACGTCGACCTTGAGCCGGACGAGGCTCGACGGCGAGGTCGAGCCTTCGCCACGCCCTCCCCTCACATAATAGCACGCTCAATGATCATGCTCGACCCTCACGGCCAGCCGAGGTCGCGACCCCTGTTGGAGGGGATTCCATCCCGCGAGGTTGGAGTGGGCCACGCGACCAGAACGCCTATCCGTGGAACCTTCCGCCACCGCCTGCTGAACGTTATGCTCCTGCGCGTGGGCGCTGTTCGGTGCGAACGCGATGGCGACGCCCGTGAAAGTGCGTGATATCACGGGCGTCTCTGTGCAGCGCGGGCGAGGCCTGCGACGGGGCTGAGGGAGAGGAGGAGAGAGGCGGCCACGACGGCCAGGGCTTGCTGACCAGAGGACCGTGCTGCGCAGAGCCCTCGGAGGCTTACGCCGAGACTGTCCCGGTCGGCAAGAGAACGGCGCCGGAGGTTCAAGAGAAAGTGGCCCCCGGAGGGCCGGTATAAGGCCAACCTCGCCGTTCCTGCTCCGCGGCCGCGAGTGCAAGGCCCAGAAGGAGGAGGACGAGTGCGCTACTACCTCGGAGTCGATTGGGCGGATCAGACGCATGCGGTCTGGGTCGTGGATGAGCGCGGGACGAAGATCACCGCGCGCACGGTGCCGCACACGGCGGAGGGCTTGAGCGAGTGGGGCCGGGAGCTGGACGAGTGGCGCGCGCAGGGGATCGAGCTGTGGGCGGCGATCGAGCGGCCCGACGGCCGGGTGGTGGATTTCCTGCTCGACCATGGCGTCGTGGTCTATCCCGTGAATCCCAAGGCGCTGGACCGGGCCCGGGATCGGTTTCGGCAGAGTGGGGCGAAGAGTGATCCGTTTGACGCGCGGGTGCTGGCCGACTTCCTGCGCACGGATCACGCGCACCTCCGAGCCTTGCAGCCGAGCTCGGAGGCGGCCCAGGAGCTCAAGCTCCTCACGGAGGACTGCCAGCGGCAGGTCCGCCAGCAGACGCGCCTGGTCAACCAGCTGACGGCCACGCTGAAGGCGTACTATCCGCGGGCCCTCGAGGTCGCCGAGCTGACGACGGCGCTGGCGCGGGAGTTCCTGCAGGCCTATCCGACGCCGGCGGCCGTGGCCGGCCTCACGGAACGCCAGTGGCAGCGGTGGGCGCGCGCCCATCGGCTGAGCGAGGCGCGGACCCGGCGAGCTCTGGGCCGTCCTCCAGCGGCCGCAGCTGCCAGTGCCGGCCCACGTGGTGCGGGCCAAGGCGCGGTTGATGCAGACCTTGGTGGAGCAGCTCGACGCCGGTCGTGGCGGCCGTCGCGGAGTACCGGAAGGCGATCGAGGATTTTTCGCGAGCCATGCCGGCGGCGCAGTGGGCGCGGACGCTCCCGATCGGTGACCACGGGATCACCGCGCCCACGCTCTGGGCCCGCCTGGGGACGCCCCGGGCGGTGGGAGTCGTTTCAGCACCTGCAGGCGCACGGCCGGCACCGTGCCCGTGACCGAAGCGGAGCGGCAAGCAGCAGCGGGTCGTCCACTTCCGCTTCGCCTGCGACAAGGCGTTGCGGTACGTGGTCGATCAGGTGGCGTTCCTCTCGCTGCGCTCGAGTGAGTGGGCCCGGGCGTACTACGACCAGCAGCGGGCGCGGGGCCACTCGCATCACCAGGCGCTCCGGGCGCTGGGCGCGAAGTGGTTGAAGATCATCTTCGTCCTGTGGGAACGCCAGGTCCCGTATGACGAGCAGTACCACCTGGCGACGATGACGCGCCAGCAGCTGCGGCAGCGTCAGAAACAAATCGCTTGACATGAACCAGAAAGTCTCTGGCCGGCGAGCGGCGCGGCGAGAGGCCGCCGAAAATCAAGCTACCCAGGAAAGCACGTCGATTCATGGCGGGCCTCCGTCTGGCCACGTCTGGGAGGGCGGGGCGGCCAGCCAGGTCGACCTTACACCAACGGGGCGAGAACGTGTGGACTACGATTTGTTCCTGGGATCCTGAGGGGACATCTGTACTTCTTGTGGACGCCAGCCTGGACCTGATGATCTCAGGCCCCAGCCTCACCTCTCGCGGGACTCCTGTGAAGGGTGGGGGCGATGGCGGGCGCCCCCTAGCGAGCGGCGTGGTTCCCGGTGACGGCAGAGCATCTCCCCCACGCCGCTCGCCCGCCTCCCGTCTGGTCCACCAAACTTCTGGACGCCATGGTGGCTCTCAGCTGCTGCTACCCTCCAGCGGCAATCAGTAGCAGCCCGGCCTCACCCGCCGGTGGTTGTACCACAGGAGATGTTGGACATGGGGATGTACGATGGTCGTCGACCACCACCCTAGCCGCTCTCGCTCGCCCCCAGTTGCGCCCGTCCCCCACCTTCATTGGCGCTCGTCTCTGTCAGTGGAAGTCGGTATGACCCGGGAGAATCGGCAGGACCTGCCAACGGTCCCGTCGCCGCCGGATTCTCAAGCGGGTGGCGGTCGTCCCCAGAGACCTGACTTCTCGCTCTTCTTTCAGCACAACAAGCCCCCGGCGGGGCTCGGAAGCGATGAGCCGGGGCGATCAGGCACGCCCCGCTCCCGCGCCCGGCCCCCGTCCCACGATGTCACAGAGGCCGAACAACTCCGGCTCACGCCAAGATCCTGATGACGCCCGGTACCCTGGCCCATCGGATGGGACGGAAGAACAGGTCGATCAGGACAGCTCGGTCGAGGACGCGGTCAAGTCCAGTCGTCCCGTTCTTCGTGCGGAACATCGAGCACCTGGTGCTCGACGTCGATCACCGGATGCCGCCGAGGCCCTGAGCCCCGTTCATCATCATCCTGAGCGAGGCCGATTCTTGACCCCGGTCATCATCCGGACCGGACGACCAGCCGGGCGCATCAACGGCTCATGGCTTTGAGTGCCATCGCTCGCCGTTCGACAGCAGATCCGAATGTCGTCCGCTCCATCAGGACGATGACGCTCAAGGTGACAGCGCGGAGTTCCGGCACCCACCGGATCTCAAGTGCCAACCTACGCCCTCGGCTTCCCGGCGACGGTCAGGGATGCCCTTGAGGCCCTCAAGCGCCCAATGGTCAGACGCCTCTCCGAGAAAATGGCAGCGCCTGCTGCCACGGTGACGATACGAAGGCCTACGACTCTCCGTCCGAACTCCGCCAGGCCCTCGTCCTCGCGATGCGCGCAAAGATCTGGTCGCGAAGTATTCACGGCGGGCCTTGCTGAAGAAGCACCAGGCATACCGGTGGGAAATTCTGGCGCGCTCGGTACCAGGCGAACCAGGAGAATGCCGAGCGGAAGCTGGATCAGGCCATCGAGGCTGCGGATCAGTTCATCGACGACAATCAGGAATCGTAAAAGCAGCGGGTGACTCGGACGATCTTACGGCATCAGCTCCTCGGGCGTACGGGTGGGGTCGATGCCGCCGAAGCGCCATGCCATCGGCCATCTCGTCATCCGGGCCAACAAGCTGACCATCATGCTGCCGTAGGATCTTGCTGATGTTGCCGGCGTCACTCGAAGGCTGGCATCGGCTGCAGCCAGACGACTGACGAAGCTCGGCATCCTCATTCCTTCAGCGTGGACGAGGACGAGCGGCTACCATCTGGCGGCTCGCCCTAGAGCAAGTTGTCAAACTTACCCCACTTCTCTGGAGTAGAACTGCTCACGGTGACTCCGGGGAGTGGTGAAATTGTTTCAACTTCACTCTCTCACGACCTTTGGCGTTATCGCCTGCTCGCGGGAAGCGCCGAAGGATCCTCTGAATGCATCCTCAGCGACATGCCGTCAAGGTGACCGGCAATGATCGCCGTGCAAATCACTCGCTATCAGCCTCAAGATGGCGACCACGGATTGGCGGAAACGGGCTGGTTCTGGAAACTCGACCACGCACGACTCAGCGCCGTCTGCAAAGACCTCATCCCGATTGGGAAGCAGCAGCGCATAAACGTACCGAGGAGCGAGCGCGGTACCGAGAGCATCTCAACAACCGTATCCTCAATGGGCTCGGCCGGACCTCGCACAGTATCGACGCCGCCAGAAACATGCCGGCCTGCTTGATGGCGGGGAAGGAGTAACCATTCAGACCATATGTGACCACGACCGATTGCTCATCGTCGGCAGATCATTGGCGCAACTCTCAAGTTGCGGAGTAGCCCAATGGCGACAACGGCTTCCCGGATCTGCCCAATGATGTCCTCAGGACGCTCGTGGATGCCCTCACCACAGCGCTCTAGCCGACGTGAAGATTGGACGACCTGCCCGACGTGGGAGAAGATCCTGAGCAGGATGAGGCTGTGACTCGGCCACTCACGGGGAGCCACTAAATGACGACCGCGGCGATCTGTACGAGGAAATCAGCGGAGCAAGATGTCCACGAGGAGGCGAAGAGCGTGACCCGGCGGGGTCGGAGTCGGCGACCGCCGCCGAGGCGAAGGGGGCTGGACCGTCGTCGCGGAGTTTGTGGATGACAACATCTCCGGCGCCCTCGACGAGACGAAACGACCCGGGGCTCCGGAGCGTAGCGGGAGCCGCGGAGCGTCGGGCTTCCGTGTCCTCGTAGTTGCCGCCGATGACCGGCTCGCCCGCGATCAGTGGACGGCCGCCACCATTCTTGCGCGGCTCTCGAGGCGGGCATCCGACTCTTCTACTATCAGGAGCAGCGCGAGGTCGATCTGAGTGGTGCCGTCAGGAGATTATCGAAGCGCTAATCCCCGCTCGTTTGGCTCGAGTTCTTCCGGGAATCCGCCCGGGCCCACATGGTCGATGCCCTGAAGCGGAAGGCGAAGGCTGGCGGCCACGTCCGCGGGCGGACATTCGGCTTTACGACAACATCGGGTCGACGGGCATGGAGCGCCGGATCAACCAGGCCGAGGCGACGGCGGTGATCCACCAGGTCTTCCGCTGCGCCGCTGGGCACTCACTCGGCCGGACTGGCGGATCTCAACCGGGCCGGCGCCCCCGTGCCCGTCAAAGAGTGGGGGTTGGCAGCCCGGAGGGTGGTCAGAGGGCCCAGTTCGCGACGCCCTCCACCGCGAGACCTACAGGGCCTCGTCGAAGTCGCTGGAGGGATGAGACGGTCGAAGTCAGACCGAGAGCATGCGGATCATCCGGGCCGCGCTCTGGGTATACCCTTTGAGCGACTCACCGAGACACGCCAGGTTATGTCTTCGCTCGACGGGCAGCAAGCTCTACGGGGCCCGCATCCGGGCACGACTCCAATGTCTGCTCCCGTCTGTAACACGCCTGCGCTCCTGCCCGGATCCCAACCATGACCGTCGATCGCGGAAACATGGCCGACGCCGAGCGTTCATCTACATGTGCATGTCGAACATCCATGGCCGTCCGGCAACGAGCGCGAAGCAGTGCACGAGAATGCCGTGCCTATACCCGCGCCGCCACGCCGACCATGCCATCCTCAACCAAGAGATCAGATCACCATCTCCGCCCTGAGGTGATCGCGGCGACGATTCAGGAATGTCTCGGCGACTCAATCCACGGTAAACGGCGACGCTGGGCGGCCGCAGGGCGTGAAGGGCGTGCCTCGACCGGGAACTGGCCAACCTCACCCGGGCGATCGCGCGGGAAGTCGCCTCGACTCATCGGTGAGATCAGGCGGCGGGAAGCCGGACGAGAACCTGGTCAGGCCGACCTGCGCCCGACTCAATGACGATGCCCTTGACCGGCTCGGCCTCACGAAGCTGGGTCGCAACTCCGGGGCAGCTCAAGGACTGGCAAGGGGTTGCTCGCCTTCACGTCACTCCAGGCAAGACAGATCCTCGGGAAGCTGCTGCCATGACCAGGTTGGTGCTGACGCGGAGCCAGACGGGCGCTACCGCTGAAGGGACGGGGCGGATCACCGGCTGTCGTGGGCTCATCCCGACCTCGGATCTGCAGCAGTGGTGGCCCCAACGGGATTCAGACCCGTGTTTGACAGGGCGGCGAGCAGGTAATCGCAACGCCGCGACCGGTGGGGGCCTCCTCGAGTCGGCCCCGGATGAGGAGTGAGCATCGCGGCCGTGTACGCCGAGCGTGGCTTGGCATCCCGTCATCCCTCGTGTGTGGCGTGCTCACCACGGCGGGCCGGGCTCCTCCAGCCAGCCAGCCAGTCAGCGCCGACGACCGTCCTCCCCATCACCGTCGAAAGCCGCACCATCGACCACGTGACACAGGGGTTTATCGCCCGCGCTGTGAAGTGCCGGCCGCGCAAGGCACGATGCCCTCTTGGTCATCCAGCCTCGATACCCCCGGCGGCGCGTACGACGCCCACGCAGCAAGATCGTCCAGCGCCTGCTGGCCGCCTGACGCGCCCGTGGCCGTGTACGTAGCACCCAAGGGGCGCGCGCCGCATCCGCCGGCACGTTCATTTTGGCCGCCGCCAACTTTGCTGTCATGGCGCCCGGCACCAACATTGGCGCGCGGCGTCACCCGTGTCCGCTACCGGGGAAAGACATCGGGCGGGACCACTTCAGGAGAAGGTCACCAACGACGCCGCGGCCCTCATGCGCAGCATCGCCTCAGGAGCGCGGCCGCAACGGCTTTGTATCAAGCTGGAGGTGACGGTTCGCAACGCCAGGTGTCCTTCAGCGCTTCGGAAGCCGTTGACGCCCAGATCGTGGACCTTCGATCGCCAAGGACCCGGAGGACCTACTGGCCCCAGCTGAACGGGCCGGACACGCCCAGACCGCCGCGGGTCCGGTGCATCGCGAACGTGGCGTTCTGCCTCCAAAAACGCACCCTGAAGATGACCGTGCGCGGAAGCGGTTCGTTGCGTTCGTCGCCACCTCCCCGAGGCTCGTCTCAATCCTGCACCGCGTCGGCATGATCGCCATCTTCATCGAACGCTCTTCCACCCACAGGCTTGAAGTGGCGCCGGCGGTCAATCCGGCGCGCTCTGGCCTGGTGCTCGCGGCTTGGGCCTGGGCTCCCTGCCGTTCAACTGGGCGGGCCTGGTGCTGCGCTGTGGGCCCAGCTGCCGCCTTTCGTCATCGCGCAGGTTGCACGCCGGCTCGGGCCTGCTGGGCGTCGGTGCAGTGCTGGCGTTCGTCATCGGCGCACCTACTCCTCTTCTCTGTCGACATCCGCCAGGTTGCCGGGCGAGCCAGTCCGGCGGTGGTCTCTGGTCATACGGGCATCCTGGCTGGCCTCTTTGCTGTGGTCACCGTCGTCGGTGGGCGGCGCGGTCATCAAAACGCGGCGGCTCCAGTACCCCAAAGCGGGCGCGCTTTTGATAGGGAAGACCGGTTTCGCGCACATCGGACCTCGCTCCAAGGTGAGGCACGGTGCAGGTCGCTAGCGAGCTGTGGACCGCCACCGCGGACGGCACGACTCCATTCGTGCCGGCGATCTAGTCTCGGTCGGGGTTGGAAGGGACTCGATGCTCCAGGTGCGCAAAACGCACCCATAGGGAAGGAGTGGGCTCACGGTGCTCGGCCCCATTCAAGATTATCCGGCAGTACGAGCGGGCGGTGGGTTCCGACTGGGGCGGTTCATCGGCTTGACGGCGGCCCGGCCTGACCGTCTGGTGCCTATCACGGACGACATGCGCCGCATCGACCTGCGTGAAGCGTTCAGTGGAAATCCCCGACAGAACGCGATCACCAAAGACAACGCGCCCCATAGAGATCGATTTCCTCATCTACTACAAAGCCGCGGAAGAAGTCGCCGCAAAACGAGCGTCCTCCAGGTGCAGGACTTCCGCGCGCGCCGAGTGGCAGCGCCACCACGACCCTGCGCGCTGGTCATCGGCGATATCCCGCTCGACGACGTCTGCAGCCAAACGCGAGCAGATCAATCCAGGTCCTCGCGTCAAGCTGGACGAGGTCACGGGAACGCTGGGGCGTCAAGATCACCGCCGTGGAGATCAAAGAAATCATCCCGCCTGCCGGCGTCCAGCAGGCCATGAACCGGCGGATGACGGCAGAGCGCGAACGGCGGGCCGTCGTGCCGAGGCGGAAGGCAAGCGCCAGGCGCAGCATCACCGTGGCTGAAGGCGAAAGGCGGCCGCCATTCTAAAGGCCGAGGTGACAAGCAATCGGCCATTCTTCGGGCCCCGAAGGGTCTCGCCAGGCAGCAATCTTGAACGCCGAAGGTTCAGCGCTGCCCTGGATAAAACCCTAACTCGGTGGCCATAACCGCGGACTTCAGAAACCATGAGCCTGCAGTACTTCCAGACTTTGAAAGAGTTGTGCAAGTCCTTCCACGAAATACATCTTCCTTCATGAATTCACCTCCCTGCTGGAACCTTTCCTTAGGATGGGAAGCAACCGCCGCAGCAACAAACGGATGAGGACCGCACCGCTCCACAAGCGGTAAGGAGTACGTCGGCTCACCTGGTTGCTCTTAGCGGAAAGTCGCCTACCAGGTCAGAGGCTGACCACGGAGGTAGGTCTTGCAATCCTCACCGCCAAGCGCGGTCTGAGAGACGGGACAGGTTGGACTGCTCAGGGACACGGGGCTTCGGTCATTCTGGCAGACGCTGGTGCGGTCTTTGATCCGCGACGCAGTCAAGCGGTATGACCAGCTCAGGGGGGGTGAGATGAATGACACGGAGCGTGGTCAAGTACTTAGAGGCATTTCTGGACGTGTAGGCTGCCAGATTGGTCCGAGCAAAGTCAGCAGGCCACTGCCACCCTTGTGACGATGCATGGACGGCAGGCTCAACTCCTTGATGCGGCCCTTCCGACACGTCATCCGGACCGCTGGGGGCTATGATTGAACCAGTCGAAGGCAGGTGTTGGACTCGCGGATTGACCGTCCACAGCCGTGGACGTTCTCTCGCGACCCACGGGACTGCCTCGCCATACCGCGCCGCGATTGAATACCTTGCCACCAGCTTTTGCGGGCAAGATTGCGGACCCTGACGTCGTGAGAGACCATGAACCAGCCGGACACCCAAGACCTTGCTGCAAGGTATATCAACGCGTCAGCGGCCTCTCAACGCGCTGCCCGATCCCTCCGACCAACAGGCGCTTGCCGAGTTGGCCATCAGCTACCGTTATCCAGTGGACTTCCGCAACCGGAACGAGAAACGGCGCATAGGGTTGTTCATTGACCTGAGAAGCCACGTTGTCCACGGCGGGTACAAGCCTGGGTGGTTAGCTACGAACAGCTTTCGGGGCAGGATCCGGCCGGTTTCCTCTCGATGCATGGAATGACCACGCAGCTCGTGGTCACGCACGTTCTGTACCGCACCCCGTACCATAAGCGCGCTCCGCTGACTGTTCCTCGCCCAGCCAATGTCCCGGAATGCGGCGATGAGGTTGTTAGCGAACCTCTTCGCGCCGTTCGGCGGTGCTGGCGAGCTGGCCCGTGCCACTTACCCGGACGCGGGGATGCTCAGGGAAGCCTGGGAGGGGCTCCTTCCGCTCCGCGCGTGGATCCGGCGGGCGTGGTACCTCTCGGGGTTGTTCTGGCGCAGCTTCTGGCCAGGCCACGCTCGGCGCTTGGCATGTCCTGGGCTGTGGCGTCCGTACGCCTTGACGCCAGGTGGCGCAGCTGATACTGACTCCCGACTCTATCTGACCGGCGTCACGCTCGCTTGCCCTCCTCGCCGGCGGTGGGACACGCGGGCCACTGTAGTCGCCTCACAGACCTCAGACGCTTTGGGTCCCGTCCAAGGCTGCCTCCGGCGACCAGTGTCCCCAACATAGACACGGTTGTTTCTGGCTCGGGGTCGTCGACTTCGCCACCGATCCGCTGACCGGCGACGTGTTCTTCATCTCGATCTACGGTGGCTCGCTGTCCCGCATCCGCTACACCGGGCCGATCGAGGGAACACCACGCCGGTCGCCGTGGCCATCCAGCGCGCGCGGGGTTCGGCAGCGCGCCCTTCACCGCCACGTTCTCGGGGTCGGGCTCGAGCGACTTCGACGGCGACCCGCTCACCTCCATCTGGAACTTCGGCGACGGCACCGGCGCGACCGGCCTGTCGGTCTCGCACACCTACGACACGCCGGGCCAGTTCGACGCGGTGCTGACGATCTCCGACACGCACGGCGCGTTCGCCCGCGACACCGTGAGCGTCAACGTGTGGAAAGAGCGTGCCGTTCCCGAGCACGACCGACCTCGACCCGTTCCATCGCGCGAATGGTCCGATCGGCGCGCCGTGGGTCGGCAGCACGAACGGCCTGGTGATCGCGAGCAACGGCGCGCGTCAGGTGAGCAGCACGAGCTATCCGATCTGGAACGGCGCGCCGTGTTCGGTCCCGACCAGGAGGTGTTCGTGACCTTCGACAGTCTGGCCACCGGCGGCGAGCGCGACCTCATGCTAAAGGTCCAGGGCACGCTCGTGGCAGGACAGCCACGCCCAGGTGCAGCTCCACCCCCGACGCGCAGAGCCTGATCATGCTCACCTACGATCGCACCGCCGGCTGGGTGCGGATCGGCGGACCCTTCGCGGTGACCCTCGGCCCCGGTGACCGGCTCGGCGCGCGCATGTACGCCACCGGCATGATCGAGGCGTACAAGAACGGCGCCGATCATCGGCTCGGCATCGGCGGGCGGCTGGCCGTTCGCCTCGGGCGGCGGCCGGATCGGCGCGATGTTCGCGAGCGCGATCGGGACTCGCCTGCGCGCGTTCGGCGGCGGGAACGTGAGGATGGACGTCTCGACGCCTCCCGCGTCACCGTGTTCACGCCCGCGGACAGCGTTCTTCGCCGACCGCGACACCGTGCGGCTCTCCGGCCTGGGTGAGGACGACCAGGACCTGGCGGGCATGCTGCGCTACCACTGGCAGGTGGACCTCCACCACAACAACCACGTCCACCCCGCGGTCGAGACCAGCGAGTCGCCCACGCTCTCGTTCGTCGCGGAGAACCACGACGACGGCACCGGCGTCTGGCTGGCCGCGAGCCTCACGGTCACCGACTCGCAGGGCATGACCGCGACCTCGACGCGGTCCATCTCTTCCCGCGATCGATCTGCAGCCGACCGCCGTGGCGACGTTCCCGAGCGACGCCCGGCGCCGCCGATTCGGTGACCTACCGCTTCGCGATCCTCGACAACGGCCGCATGCCCGCGCCGATCTCGCACTGGCGACTGCTCGCGGGCGCCACCGTGCTCGCCGAGGGCGACACGCTGGTGCCGTCCGGCGGCCGCGTCGACATCAGCCGGAGGCTGCCGCCGCTCCCTCACGGCGGGCACCTATTCGCTGCAGCTCGTCGTCGACAGCCGTGGTGCGGTGCCCGAGACCAACGAGACCAACAACCGTCGCGAGCCGGACGCTGGTGGTGCGGAGTGGCAGCCGGCGTGGTCGGCGTGCCGAGACTGCCGCACGTGATCGCGCTCTCCGCGGCCTATCCCAATCCGAGCCGTGGGCACACGAGCTTCGCCCTCGAGCTGCCGGCGGCCGCGCGCGTCGGGCTCGCGGTCTACGACGTGCAGGGCCGCGAGGTCTGGAGCACCGGCGAAAGGGTCTTTCCTCCTGGAACCGAGTCGCTCGAGTGGGACGGTACGCGGCGCCTGGGCGGGCCTGCGCCCGCCGGCATCTACTTCGCCCGCGTCAACGTCGAGGCGCGCGTCTTCCTGCGCCGTCTCGTGCTGATGCGGTAACACATCGACGCGGCGAACTTCGGCCCCAGCGGGCCGAGCTCGAGCCACACCACGCGGAAGCCGTCGTCGCTGCTGAACTGCTCGACGCGCGCCACGTTCCACTCCCGATGGTGCGTCGCCTCGTTCGGCACGCTCCATCACCTCCGACCCACTCGGGCCAGGCGCGCGGACGCATCGCGGAACACGAGCAGCACGCCGCGGACGTCGAGATTCCGCCGGCAGGCGTCGAGGTCGGCGGGCGACAGCGCGAGATGGACCACGGGACGCTCCGCGTACCAGGCGAGCAGCGGCCCGAGGCTGCTCATCACCGCGCTCGCCCGGCCGCAGCCTGCGCCGCGACCCGGCGGGACAGTTCGCGCATCGTCGCCGTGTTCGGCGTCCCCCGCTGCTCCGAGGCGAGGCGCGCCTGGCTCGCGCCGCGCGCGGTCTGCCAGACGCCCCACCCGATCGCGAGCGTCGCGAGCGCGAGCTGCAGCCCCCGCCGTCCCGCGGGACCGAGCGCGTTCGTGGTCCCGACCAGACCGAGCACCGCGAGCGCGCCGGCCGCCTCGAGCAGGACACGCGCGGGGAAGAGATAACGCGCCTGCGGCACGCCTCGCCGCCGTCGTGATCAGCGTGAGCACGATCATGACCGCGATCGTGGCCGCGGCGACGGTGATCGTGCGCGGAAGCGGCCGCACCATCGGCCACAGCACCAGCGCCCCCGCCCACATCGCCCGTGGTCCGGTCAGCAGCACGAGCAGCACGCCCGTGAGGTTGCGCGCCGTCTTGGCGCGCGATCGCGGCCAGCGCCCGCGCCGCCGGTGGGCAGCCGGGGTGGCTCCGGGAGATGGTTGAGCGAGAACCACGAGCGGCCGTCGATGCCGTCCCACACCGCGAGCGCGGACAGGTCCCACGCCGGTGTTCCGAACATCCGCCACTTGTAGATCCACCACGGCGCGAGCGGCAGCGCGTAGCCGACGATCGCGCGAACGAAGGTGCGCAGGCGCGTCGCGCGCGGCGCGGTCGCGGCGGCCGCGGCGACGAGAGACCGGCGAGAGCCAGAGCATGGTTGCCGCGGAACGCGCCCGGCGACCCCAGCAGCAGGCCGAAGAGCAGCGGGCGCCGCGCGGCGGCCCCGAGCGCGATCGCCGCGATCGCGAGTCGCCAGGCCGAGCGTGAACGGCAGCTCGGTGAAGCCGCCGGCGGCGTAGTGCTGAGCCTCGGGATCGAGCAGGAAGCATGCGCCGATGACGATCGCCGCACCGGTGTGCCAGGCGAAGCCGCCCGCGGGCGCGTCACGCGACAGCAGCGCGAACACCGTCCACGCCAGGACCAGCGCGGTCGCGAGGTAGGAGAGGATCGGGATCACGAGCACGAGCCGCTCGCGTCGCGCGAGCGTTCGCGGTTCCGCGCCGCCCCCGGCGCCGCGGGAGCGACGACACGGAACAGCGCCGCCTCGCCGAACAGGAGCCCGGGCTGGACCAGCGCGAGCGGCCAGGGTGGCGCGGCGTGGATCAGCGAGCTCGATCGGGAGCGCGAACGGGGTCGCCATGCGGCCGCGATCCGCCAGCTCGCGTGCGGCGACCGCGTATTCCGCGGCGTCGTAGGCCAGCACCGGCGATCGGCCGCCGAGATCCCAGCTCCGAGCGTGGAGCGTCCACAGCAACGCCCCGCCGGCAGCAGAACGAGGGCGATGACGGCGAGTGCGGCAGACTTCCCTGTCGTGCTCACGCACGCAGCCTAGAGGCTGCGCGCCGGTGGCTCAAGGCGACGGCGCGATCCAGTGCGGTCGCGACGCGCTGAGGCCGGGCGTCTCGGAACGCCCGGCCGGCGCTGCCCACGTGGTGGCGGCGCCCCGAACGAGGAGCGCCGACCGGAAACGCCCTCACGACCGAGGAGGCCCGTGGGTCAGAAACCCGCCGCGAAGCCGTGCACCGTCGCGGGGCACAGGACCCGACGCGGTGCGGGTGGGGAGACCGAATCGAGACGATCCGGGTCGCAGGTGCTGGACTGCGATCGAGCCTCACGGTGGACCTCCTTCGGTGGCGTGAGATGATCGCAATCGCCGCGCCATGAGCCCGGGACGCGAAAACGCAGGAAATTCGCGGTGCGAACCGGGACCACGTCACTGATGGACATCGCCCGTCCGCAATCCCCTGCGGACGAAACCAGAAGAGAGAGAGAGAAGGAGACTCGGACGATGAGCATCGCCGCGGGATTCCTGCCGGAGTTCGACCAGGAGATGGCCACCACGCGCCGGCTGCTGGAGCGCGTCCCCGAGGACAAGGGAACCTGGAAGCCGCACGAGAAATCGTTCTCGCTCGGACACCTGGCCCAGCTGGTGGCGCGGATGCCGGGGTGGAGCACCGGTGTCATGAAAGCGACCGTGCTCGATCTCGGCGACTTCAGGGCTACAGCTACGAGAAGACCAAGACGCTGCTCGCCGAGTTCGATCGCAACGTCGCGGAGGCGCGCGCGCGGCGATCGCCGGCGCTTCCGACGCCGACTTCCAGGTGGGCTGGTCGCTCAGGCACCGTGATCGCGTGTTCTTCACGCTGCCGCGACGAGCGGTGGTGCGGCAGAACATCAATCATTTGATCCACCATCGCGGCCAGCTGTCGGTGTACCTCAGACTGGTGGACGTCCCGCTGCCCTCGATCTACGGCCCCACTGCCGACGAGCAGTGGTGAGGGCGGACGATTCCGTACACCGGAGTCTCCCGAATGGGGCTGACCGTCCGGAACCAACGATCCGGATCGGTCAGGAGAATCGCAAGGAGATGAGCGGGCGGCCGTGATCGCGTGGTTCTTTCGCCATGGACGTGATTTCGGCGTTTCAGATCCGCACTGCTTGGCGACTCCCGGTTCGGCACGTTGACTGCACTGTCCTCCTGCGAGGTCGCCAACGAAGGAGGATCGCTATGAGAAGGACGATGATCGCGGCAGCGTCGGCTCGTTCTCGCGCTCGGGTCGCTGAGTGCGACGGTGGGCAACGCACAGCAGCGGCGCTACGACTACCGGCAGCGCGATAATGGCTACTGGCAGCGCGACAACGGCGATCGTCGCTGGTCCCGCTCGACCACGGTTCCCGCGGGAACGGCGATCGAAGTCCGTCTCGACGAGAAGGTCTCGACCGAGCACGCCCAGCAGGGCGACACCTGGAGCGGCACGATCGTGCAGCCGGTGACGTCGCGCGGGCGCGTCGTGATCCCGGCCGGTACGCAGGTCGAAGGCGTCGTGACCGACTCGCGTCAGGGCACGCACACGAGCAAGGCTGAGCTCGACCTGGCGGTGCGTCGCGTCAACGTGAACGGATCGTCGCGCACGCTGTACGCGGACACCGAGCCGATCGTCGCCGATTCGCACCGCGCCAAGAAGATCGGCGCGATCGCCGGCGGCGCGCTGGTCGGCGGACTACTCGGCAACGCGGTCGGCGGCAAGAAGGGTGGAATCCTGGGCGGTCTTCTGGGTGGCGCGGCCGGCTACGGCGCGATCACGTCACGCCCTCCGGACGCTGCAGCTCAAGCCCGGAACCGAGCTGACGTTCGTCACGCGTGAAGACGTCGCCATGCGGTTCTGACGCCGATCGGGGAGGTGATCCTGAATCTGGGGTAGCGGGTTCGCCCGCTACCCTTTCCTCATCAGCTGCGGGAACTCATCCTCACACCGGCTCGATCGCCGGAGCCCGCTCGATCGCCCCGACCTCGACGGCCCGATGGTAGAGACGATCGAGCGCGCGCCATTCCCCGCTCGCCCAGGTCGAGCGTGAGCTCGTTCACGTACATGTGGACGAAGCGTTGTCCCTGCGCGCAGTGTCGAGGCCGCGGCCGAAGCTCGAGCGCGTAAGCGATCGCGTCGTCCTCGTGGTCGAGCGCGGCCTGGATGCTGGCGCGGAAGCCCGACGCTCGCGGCGCCCATCAGCTCCGGGCCGAGATCGCGGCGCACGACGTCGAGCCCGAGCGGCACCGGCAGCCGGTCGCGCTCCATCCACAGCTCGCCGAAGTCCAGCACCTTGACCAGACCCTCGTCGCGGTAGGTGAGCTGGCTCTCGTGGATGATCACGCCGGCCTCGACCTCGCCGCGCGGCGACGGCGGCGGGAATGCGATCGAAGCGCACCTCGACCGGCACGCACTCGGGGCACTCGATCCGCAGCAGCAGTGCCGCGGTGGTGAGCGGCCCCGGTATCGCGACGCGTCTTCCCGCGCAACGAATCGAGCGTTCGCGGCTCGCGCGCGACCACGATCGGCCCGTAGCCCATGCCCATCGAGGCGCCGCAACGGAGCACGGCGTAGCGGTCGGCGATGAAGGCGTAGGCGTGCGCCGAGACCGCGGTGATCTCGAGATCGGCGCGCTCGATCGCGCGGCGGTTCAGGCTCTGGATGTCCTCGAGCACGTGCTCCACCCGGCATCCCGCGATCGCGGCCGGCGCCGGTGTGGAAGCCGTAGAACATGTACGCGTCGTCGGCGTCGGGGCTGTGCCCGAAGCGCAGCGTCGCGCACCGCGACGTCCGGAACCGTGGTCATGAAGCCCTCCTCATGGCGTGCTCGGCGGCCTGCTTCCACACGAAGGCGCGCGAGCTCGGCGAGCCCCTCGCCGGTCCGGGCCGAGGTGACGTGGCAATCGGGGAACTCGGCGCGCAGCCCGGCGATGGCGATCGGATCGGGGATGAGGTCGACCTTGTTGAACACCGAGCGTGGTCGGACGCGGGTGATCGAGGATCTGCTCGAGGACCTGCCTCGACCGCCGTCATCTGCCGCCGGAAGTCGGGGTCGGCGGCGTCGACGACGTGGCAGCAGCAGGTCGCCCTCGACCGCCTCGACCAGCGTGCTGCGGAACGATGCGACCAGATGATGGGGGAGCTTGCGGATGAAGCCGACGGTGTCGGTGATCAGCGCGACGCGGCGCTCGGGGCTCACCATCCGCCTCGTCGTCGCGTCGAGCGTGGCGAACAGCCGATCCTCGACGAACACCTTGGCACGAGTGAGCGCGTTGAACAGCGTGCTCTTGCCCGCGTTGGTGTAGCCGACGATCGCGGCGCGGAACTCGCGCCGCCGCTGCCGCGCTGGGTCTCGCGCTCGCGCGCGACGCGCCTCGAGCTGTCGCTTGAGCGTGCGCGATGCGCTCGCGCACGCGCCGGCGGTCGACCTCGAGCTGGGTCTCGCCTGGTCCGCGGGTCCCGATGCCGCCGGCCTGGCGCTCGAGGTGCGTCCACATGCCGGTGAGGCGCGGCAGCGATGTACTCGAGCTGCGCCGAGCTCGACCTGGAGCCGCGACTCCCGCGTGCGGGCACGGCGCGCGAAGATGTCGAGGATCAGCTCGGAGCGGTCGACCACCTTGACGTTGAGCGCCTTCTCGAGGTTCCGCACCTGCGGCGGCGACAGATCGTCGTTGAAGATCACGAGATCGGCCTTGCGCTCCGAGGCCTGGCCCTGGATCTCCTCGAGCTTCCCCTTGCCGACGAAGGTGGCGGGGTGGATGCGGCCGCGGCGCTGGACCATGCGGTCGATCACCTTGGCGCCGGCGGTGTCGGCGAGCAGCGCCAGCTCCTCGAGCGAGCGGTTCCAGCGAGTCGCCGTCGGTGGCGGCGTGGCCGACCAGGAGCGCGCGCTCCGCGCGCGGCGGGTTGACGATCTCGTGCGAGTGCTTAGGCGTGCTCGATCTCCAGCTCGTACGAGGTGGGCGTGAGGTTCTCGACGACGCCGTCGGGACGCACGAGCACGAGGTCCTCGATCCGCACGCCGAGACCGCGCGAAGGGTAGTAGAGGCCGGGCTCGACGGTGATCACCATGCCGGGCTCGAGCGTCTGCACGTTGGACGGCGGACCGCCGAGCCGCGGCGCCTCGTGCACGGTGAGCCCGACGCCGTGACCGAGCCCGTGCACGTAGCCTTCCTCGGTGCCTTCCGTGGACAGCCCGGTGGCGTGACCGCGGCGCTCGAACAGCTCGCACACCTTGACCTGATACGAGCGGCAGGCGGCGCCGACCTCGAGCGAGTCCATCGCCAGACGGTGCGCGTCGTGCACGTCGCGGTAGATCGTCTTCAACGCCTCGGGCGCCTTGCCGAGGCAGAAGGTGCGCGTGAGGTCGCTGTGGTAGCCGCCGCCCGCCTCGCCGGGGAAGATGTCGACGAGGAGCGGCGCGCCGGCGCGCAGCGGCTCGGCGTCGTTGCCGCGGTTGTGCGGCACCCCGGCGTCGCGGCCCTGGGACACGATGCTCTCGCCGTCCTCGGCCAGGCCGTGCGCGAGGAATTCGGCCTGGAGCAGCTTGCGCAGCTCGCCCAGCGTCACCGGACCCTGGCCGCCGTTCCGGAAGTGCTCGCCGTCCCGGCGCAGGCCGGCGAGGAAGCGGCGCAGCGACTCGATCGCGTGCACGGCGCCGGCCGCCGCGCGCCGGATCGCCTCGAGCTCGTCGTCGTCCTTGGTCATGCGCGCCAGCTCGAGGACGTCGGGTGTCTGGTCGTCGACCCGGACGTCGCGGTTCACCTCGAGCAGCCGGTTCATCAGCGTGTGGCCGTAGCCGAGCCCGTCCTCGCCGAAGAAGGCGACGCGTCCGCGGATGTCGAGCGTGGCGAGGGCCTCGCCGATGATCCGCCCGAACGCGCGCGCAGGTGCCCCTCGGCGTCGATCAGGCGGTTGAGCCCGTGCTGCGGGAAGCCCGAGTGCTCGCAGCCCACCGCGGCGGCCTGGTCGCGCTCCATCGGGTCGTGGATCAGGTGGGCGCGTCCGTCGGCGCCGCGAAAATAGATCCCGTAGTGAATCTTCTGGCCGGTGGCGTAGTACATCGCCGGGCTGTAGCGATCGTGCGCGAACACGACCATGCCGGCGATGTCGCGCTCCCGCATGAGACGATCGAGGTCACGGCGCAAGGAAACCTCCGGATGGGAAGGATGGCGCGGCGGGACGAAATGCTATCACGGGCGCCGCGCCGCCGCGACCGCATCGTCGCGCGTCGTGTTTACTCCACCAGCACCCGCGACGGCGCGCGTCCGAGGGTCATGAGCTTCATCGTCACCGCCCCGATCACGAAGCCGCCGATGTGCGCCCACCATGCCGTGCCGCCGGCGTTGCCGATGCCGAGCGAGAGCGCGCCGCTGAAGAACTGGAACACGAACCAGAGTCCGAGCGCCCACACCGCGCGGAGCGCCACCACCTGGAAGAACGGGAACAGCGGCAGCAGCGTGATCACGCGCGCGCGCGGGAAGGTCACCGCATAGGCGCCGAGCACCCCGGCGATCGCTCCGCTCGCGCCCACCGTGGGCAGGCGCGACGACGGGTTGACCAGGTAGTGCATCGTCCCGGCCAGCGCGCCGATCAGCAGGTAGAAGAGGAGGTAGCGAGCCTTGCCGAGCCGGTCCTCGATGTTGTCGCCGAAGATCGACAGGTACCACATGTTCCCGAGCAGGTGGAGCCAGCCGCCGTGGAGGAACATCGAGGTCACGAGGGTGACGCCCGCCGTCACGACCGGCTCCTCGTGGTAGCGCAGAGCCAGCGTCAGCCGCTCCGGCACGAGCCCCCACTGGAACATGAAGGGGCGAAGCCCCTCGCCGAGCATGATCTCGTAGACGAACACGAGGCAGTTGAGCACGATGATCGTGCGGGTGACGACCGGGACGGTCGAGGACGGGTTCTCGTCGCGGAGCGGAATCATGCGGGATAGTTCGAAGCATGCCCCGCGCCGATCCCGGCGAGGCAGGAACCACGCGATTCCCATGGGCCGAACCGCCCATGCGCGACCCGCACGAGCGAGAAACGGCTGTCCATGGTGAGGTGTCTTGCCGAGAACCCGATTGACGCGATCAGAAGACGTTTCCTATCCTGCGCATTCGCCCTTCTTGAAATCCTCATGGATCGTTCTCGCCCGTCCGGGCATCCAGAAGGGCTTTTCCCATCGGTTCCATGATTTCGGTCAGGGAACGACAGGCTGCCTCAGGGGGATCACATGGCAAATGCAGTCGCGGTGACCGGCGCGACCTTCGAAGAAAGAGGTTCTCAAATCCCCGGTGCCGGTCCTGGTCGACTTCTGGGCCGCATGGTGCCGAGCCCTGTCACGCCATCGCTCCGACGATCGAGGAGATCGCGGGCGAGTACCAGAGCAAGCTCAAAGTGGTGAAGCTCGACGTCGAGGAGAGCGAGGAGATCTCGTCGCGCTTCAGCGTCCTCAACATCCCGACGCTGATCCTCTTCAGGACGGCAACGCCGTCGAGCGGCTGATCGGCGCGCTGCCCAAGCCGGTCATCGTCTCCAGATCAAACCCCCACCTCTCGTAGATCTCGCGTAGATCGCGGCACTCGAACGGCCCGACGCGTCAGCGTCGGGCCGATTTCCAGTGGCGCGCCGGGGTCCGTCGCGGAGCGCGACCAGGTCGCGCAGCGCAGAACGGCATCGCCTCGACCACGTCGCCGGCATCGAGGCCGTGCTGTCCCCTGATCCCGGCGACCCGATCGCCGGCCATGCTGCCATGCGCGAACGCGCCGAGCCTCGCGGCGTCGTAGGGAGAGACGCCCTGGGCCACCAGCGCCGCGATCACGCCGGTGAGCACGTCGCCCATGCCCGCGGTCGCCATGCCCGGGATTGCCGGTAGGATTGATTGTCGCCTCGCCGTCGGGCGAAGCGATCACGGTGGGCGCGCCCTTCAGGCACGACGATCGCGCGCCAGCGTTGCGCCCATTCGAGGGCGGCGTCGATGCGCGTGCGCTCGAGCTCCTCGGCGCCGACTCCGGTCAGGCGCGCCATCTCGCCGATGTGCGGCGTGAGGATGCGCGGACCCGCGGCGGCGGCGATCTCCGCCGAGCGGGCCTCGAACGCGTTGAGACCGTCGGCATCGACCACCATCGGGGTCTCGACCTTCGCGACCAGCCGGCGCGTCAGCTCCGCGGTCTCGGGATCGCGCGAGAGACCGGGGCCGAGGGCGACGACGTGCACGCCACCGGCGCGGCGCGAGCTCGTCCCACGCCGCGAGCGACAGGGCTCGTGACGAGGTCTCGGGACAGGCGATCGGCATCTCCTCGAGCAGCTTGATCGCGAGGATGTCGCTCACGCTCGCCGGTACTGCGACCTGGACGTAACCGGCGCCGGTCCGGCTCGCGGCGCGCGCCGTCAGCGTCGGCGCGCCGGTGAGCCCCGCCGAGCCGCCGATCACCAGCACGCGCCCCGCGGTGCCGCTCTGTGTGTCCGCGGATCGCGCCGCGGCACCCGCGCCGCCATCTCGGGTCCGCTCGCCAGCTCCACGCAACGCTCGGTCGCGCCCCGGCTCGACCTCGAGCAGACCGATGTCGACGATCTCGAGCGTCCCGGCGAAGGCGCGGCCGGGGTAGAGGACGTGACCGCGCTTGACGGCGCCGAAGGTCACGGTGAGGTCGGCGCGAACCGCGCGGCGCGCGACCGCGCCGGTGTCGGCGTCGACGCCGGTCGGCAGGTCGACCGCGATCACCGCGCGTGCCGCGGTCGTCGAGGTCGCGCAGCGCCTGCACCGCGTCGGCGATCGCGCCCTCCGGCACGCCGCGTGCGCCGGTGCCGAGCAGAGCGTCGAGCGCGAAGTCCCACTGGTCGCGCGATCCGATCAGTCGCTCGAGCTCGGCCTCGCCGCCGACCCGGACCGGCGCGATCCCGGTCTCGACCAGCCGGTCCAGCGCGACGCGCGCGTCGCCGCGCACGCGCTCGGGGTCTCCGGCCAGCCCGACGACGACGTCGGCGCCGCGCCGGGCCAGGTGGCGCGCGGCGATGAATCCATCGCCGCCATTGTTGCCGCTGCCGCACAGCACCAGCACGCGCAGCGCCAGCATCGGGCCGTACCGGCGCTCCATCGCCGCGACCACGCCCGCGCCGGCGCGCTCCATCAGCTCGGCGCCGGCGGCGTGACCGCCGTCGATGGTCGCGCGGTCGAGCGCGCGCATCTGCTCCGCGGTCAGGATCCGCGTCACGGCCGCTCGCGGGGCAGAAGGTCAGCGTTTGCGGGCGCGGCTGCGCGCATCCGATCCGAGATCGCGCAGCAGGCGCGTGCGGTAGGCGGCGTCGCGCCCCGCGCGCTCGATCAGATCCGGGTCGGACGAGATGAAGGGCAGGTCGAACAGCTCGGGATCGGCCTCCTGCTCGAGGTAGATCCGCTCCTGCTCGTGCCGCACGAACGACACCGCTTTCTCGACGGTGTCGAACGACTTCCGGGAAGGAAGGCCTGGTTGAAGACGTCGAAGACATAGACGTGGAAGTGTTGATCAGAGCCCTCCGGTGCCCTCGGGTGGCGAGTAGACTTTGACCTTCGCGGCCTTGACCTTGCCCTCCGCCATTGACGTCCTCCGCTTTCAGGGTGACGAACGACCCGGCGGACCGCCGCGCGGCATCCCGCAGCGGGAACGCCCGAGGCCTCCGCGGGTGTGGCGCGCGCGCCGTCGGATTGCCCCGGCGCGACGCCGTTCAAACGATCCACGATCCCGACCAGCTCGATGACGTCGTCGACGTCGTAGTCGGCGCCCGAGGTCTCGGTGCCGAAGGTGTCGCCGTAGCGCGCGAACACGGTCTTCATCCCGAGGCTCTTGCCTCCCACCACGTCGCGCTCGGCCCAGTCGCCGACCATCAGCGCCTCGTTCGGTTCGACCTGGAGCCGCTTCAGGATCTCGCGGAACGGCCCCGGGCTCGGCTTGCGCTCGTTGGTGTCGTCGAAGGTGACGACCGCCGTCGAACAGGTGCTGGAGCGAGAGCGAGCACAGCCGCAGCCAGACCTGGAACTGCGGCGCGTCCGACACCACGCCGAGCTGATGCCGCGCTTCGCCAGCTCGAGCAGCGTCATCTGGACGTGCGGGTAGAGCACCAGCGCGGATTCGCGCGCCCGCCGGTAGGCGACGATGCCGGAGGCCAGGATCTTGGGGTCGATGCGGCCGAACTCCTCGACCAGGAGCTCGTCGAACACGCGCTGGTACTCGAGCCCCTGCTCCTTGTAGATCGCGTCGATGCGCGCGCACCTCGTCGCGCGGCAGAGCGAGCCCGGCGTCGATCATGCCGTCGATCGCGGCCGAGATGGCCTCCGACTTCATCTTCATGAAGTCGACCAGCGTGTTGTCGAGGTCGAAGACGATGGCGCGGATCAATCGCGAGCCGTTATTTGGTCGACAGCCCGATGGTTCTCCCCAGACTGATCTCGCCGTTGTCGATCCGGACGTTGAACCCGCAGGCCGGATTGCTGCAGACCCAGGCCTTGTAATTGATCGGCGCCCCATCGCGCCCGTAGTCCGAGCGGCAGCAAGACGCCGTCGTTGCACTTCCGGCACTCCGGAAAGCTCGATTCCATCCCGAACCCCTCCCTCGTCTGTGCGCGGACCATTCCAGCGGAGCACCATTCTAGACCCTGCGATTCGGGAACCGCCAGCCCCGGATGGGGCGAACCGGCGTTCGCGTGGCTCGTTCCGTGCGCCCAGCCGCGATTGCGCCGGTTCCGGATGCCCCTAGAATCGTTCGTTCACTCCGGTCACGACGACCGCGTTTCGTCACCGTCCCCCGGGAACGAAGAGCCCCTGCACCGCCTCTCCCGCATCATTCCACCGGTCGCGATCATGGCGTTGCTGGCCCTGGCGCCGCGCGCCGGTGCCGTGCTCGACGTCGAGGACCGCGGCCCCACGCTCCATACCGGCCGCTTCGCGATGCGTATCACCAACGCCGGGATCATCGGTAACGCCTTCTTCGACGTCGGGCGGTCGACCGATCCGTCGCTTGAGTTCCCAATCTTCTCCGGCCAGGAGTGCCTGAACCACGCGGGCTGTGGGTCAGCGCGCTCGACGAGCGCGGGCAGCCGCGCGTCTCGGGCGGACCGATGCTCGAGTGGCGGCCGACGCTCGATCCGGACGACCACGTGCGCTCGATCGAGGCCGGCTCGCTCGGCACCCGCCGGCTGGTCGACGACGATCGCGACGGCGCGATCGACGAGGAGCGCCTGAACGGCGAGGACGACGACGGCGACGGCGAGATCGACGAGGACCTCGGCCTGTTCTCGCAGCAACTGGTCTCGTCCGAGTACGTCGACGACCGGCCCGAAGCCGCCTACGTGTCGTCGGGCGGCGAGAGCCACCACGCGCTCGGGCTCTCGGTCCACGAGGACGCCTACGCCTGGTCGGTTCCCGGCTACGACGGCATCGCCGGCTTCCAGTTCCGGATCACGAACCACGGCGAGCGCGCGCTGCGAAACGTCTACATCGGCGTCTTCGCCGACCTCGACTCGAGGCTGCGCAGCGACCGTGGCGGCCACCTGAACGACAAGATCGCCTGGCGCACCTACGCGCGCACGATCTCAGAAGGGACAATCGCGCATCATCGTGGGCGGGAACCCGTTCATCAAGTCCTGCTTCACCCGGCTCACGGGGACCATACCCACCGTGGTCGACGGCGTGCGTGGATCCAGGCTGCCCGCGGTGGCGATCATCCCGCTCGGGCACACCACCGATCCGCTCGCCTACGTCGCGCCCGTGTTCGCGCGCGCGCCCGCGGTCGAGACGTTCCGTACCGCCGTGTTCATGAATGGCTCGTTTCCCGGGCAGGGGCGGCGTGCCCGCGGTCGACGCCGATCGCTACGCGGCGCTCGCGGGGAGCTTCCCGCAAGCCCCGGACGACGCCACCGCGGACTACGCGGTGCTGGTCTCGTGCGGTCCGTTCGCGTCGCTCGCGCCGGGGCAGTCGCTCGAGTTCGCGGTCGCGCTGGTCGCGGCGCAGACAGCCCGACTCGCTCGCGGCGGCGATGGCGAACGCCGCGTTCTTGCGCAACGGGTTCACCTTGAACCGGCTCCCTGACCAGCAGGCACCCGTCGGCAACAGCAGCGGCTTCCAATTCGGGGCGACCGGCATCAACGGCCACGAGTGTGCCTCCAGCCGCCGGCGGGCCGGGTGTTCCGGCACGACGCGCACTGCGCGGAGAAGTTCCACGCAGTACGGTCAGTTCGCGGAGCCGCAGTTCCCGCTCGACATGCAGGACTCGACCTACACCTCGAGCCACTGCATCTGGACCGACGCCGACTGCGACGTCTGCACACGGCATCGCCGGCGAGGACACGACCGTGCGATGGCTCGATCCCGGCAAGGTGCCGCCGCCGCCGTGCATGCGCATGCCGTTCCCGCCGATCATCGGGTGCGGATCGAGTGGGACAACCTCCCCGAGATCCTGATCAGCGCGGGCCAGCGCGGACTCGCTCCGGCACGTTCGCGGCGTATCGGGTCTACCGCCTGCCGACTGGCGGGGTCGCGACGGCTCAGCTGGTCCCGCCGCGCGAGAACTGGAGCGCTGGGAACGCTCCTGCGCCATCGACACGAGCGGCGGCGCGCACGCCGCTGCACGACGATCACCGACACCACGCTCGACTACGACCAGATCATCGTACGGGCAGAAGCACTACCCGGTCGGTCGCTATGTGATCACCGACCACGAGACGCTGAACGGCTTCGACTACATCTATCGCGGTGACGACCGTGGTCGAGACGCGCATCGGCGAGCCGCCGCACGTGCGCGTGACGACGACCGAGAGCCCGCTGGTCGCCAGTTCGGCGACCGAACCGTGCCGCGGTCGGAAGCGCGGTCGGCGGCCCAGGCGTGGGTGGTGCCGAACCCGTTCCGCGCCAACGCGGCCTGGGACCGGCCCGCGGTGCCCGGCGACGCGACTCACCCGGCACATCGATTTCATGGGATTGCCGCGGGCGCATGCAACCATCAAGATCTGGACGCTCGCCGGCGACTCGCGTGGCGCAGATCGACCACGACGGCACCGGCGGCGACGGCCAGGCGGCACTGGAACCTGGTGACGCGGAACGGCCAGGACAGTCGAATCGGGCGTCTACCTGTTCACGATCGACTCGCCCGAGGGCCATCAGATCGGCCGCTTCGTGGTGATCCGATGAACGCGCGACGGACGCACGTCCTGCTCGTCGCGCGCGCTGGCACTGCTGCGACCACCTGCGGCGAAGAAGGAGTCGGCGACGACGTCTCCGGTCGCCGCCGCCGCAGATCCAGAGCGTGTGTCCCCGCGCCGCGCAGCGCGGCGTGTACAACTACGAGACCGAGATCTGGGCCCAGTTCGCGACCCCGCTCGTTCCGGCGACGGTGAACGAGCACCACCGTGTTCCTCAAGGTCGACGACGCGCGCATCCCGATCGACGTTGCCTACAGAGCCGGACACGCGGCGAATCCGCATCACGCCCCGCGTTCGGCTCGGCTTGAGGCAGACGCACACCGTGCGGCTCATGCCCGACATCACCGTACCAGGACGGCGCGCCACTCGGCACCACGTTCCTCTGGCAGTTCACCACCAACGGCGTGCGCCGGATCGAGTCGCCATTGCCTCCGACCGGAACCGAGGAGGAGTCGCCGTTCGTTCGGCTGGTGTGGAGTGGCACCTGAGGCGGAGGCCGGACCGGTGCAGTACCGCGTCTACAGCGGGCGAGGACTCGGCGGCGGTGGCCGCGCACGTCTCGACGTGCCACGACGTGCCCCGCACTGCCGCGATACCTCCCCGCGAGCGCTGGCCGCTGGGCTCACGATCTACTGGACGGTGACGGCCACCAATCAGATCTCGGGCGACCATCTCGACGGTCCGGTGTGGCGGGTCGGGATCATGCCCGCGGGCTTCCCGATCGACTCTGCTCGTCTCGGCGCCGAACAGTGGGGCAACTATAGCCGCGCCGCTCCGGCGCGCCTCGTGCACCGCGGAGCAGCATCACGAGCGGGCCGGACTATCTCTGCGCGGTGCGGTACCGTCTTCGGCAACGTGCCGAGCGACGTCCGGCTCGCCGGCGCCGCGATCACGCTCCCCGGTAGCACGGTGTTTCCGACGACCCGGCCGACGCTGTGGGGCACGATCACCCCGTGGGTCCGGCACCTGCGGACTCCGATCCGGGCACGCCGTTACGTCGACGGGGATCTCGGCGCGCTCTGGCGACGCGATCACGCTCTACACCAGCCGCACCTACTTCCGGTTCGACGCGGATGTCGTGGCATCGCATCGTCGAGGCCGCGGCACGCTACGGGGACGCCGCGCGGATACGCGATCCGCTCCGACGCGAACCTGAACTATCGACGATCGTCGGCGAGACCGTGTTCCCGCTGCGGATCTACTACTACCGGATGCCGGCGAGCACGCCATGATGCGACGGGTGCTCGGAATCGTGCTCCTCGACCGCGATCGGGTTCGCGCCGACGCCGCGATCCGCTCAGGAATCACCACTCTACGCAGCCGACCTCGTGTGCCCGTGCCTCTTCACGATCGACACGTCGGACTTCACACTCTACGCGGTCTATCGCTACACGCTGCCTGCACGACGAAGCCGCGCTCGGTGGATTGTGCTTCGACCAGGCCGGAACGATGTACGGCCTCTCGCTCGGTGACAACTCCGCGTTGTACATCGTCGGCACCACGACACCGGACCTGACGCTCGTGGGTCGCCTGAACGTCGGCTTCGGTGGGCGGCGGGGGGCTGGCCTTCGACCGCACGATCCGGAGTGCTCTACGCGATCAATGTGCGGACGCTCGAGGGTACGGAGCTGCTCGTCATCGATCGCAGCACGGGCGCGGGTCGCCTCCTCGGCATCATCGGTGGTGGCGAGCGCCACGTCTTTCAGGGTCTGGCCTTCGACGAGGGCGGCACAGCTCTATGCGATGGATCTGACGACGAACGCTGTGGAGGATCGACAAGAACGATCCTTCCAGCGCCGCCACCGTCCAGGTTGGGCACCGGGTTCGGTAGCGGAATCGATCTCGGCCACGGCGGCGGCATGACCAACGATGCGCGACAACGGGGTCTACTACGGCGTCGCCGCCGGGAAGCTGTTCACGATCGATCTCACGACCGGTCTGGGCGCCGTGCAATGTACGACTACGGAGCCTACCCGGCATTTCGTGTCGCTCGCGCGTATCGCGGCGAGTACCGGACTCCCGTGCTTCCGGTTGGATGGGGCGCTCTCAAGGTACGGTACCGATAGGCGAGTCTCGGGTCAGCGAGTCCCGAAGGGAGAGGTAGACTCAAGGCGATCGAAACATCGGCTCGCGCCAACGAGCGGAACAGGATCATGCGATCCGGGAAGATCGAATCGCTAAGCGATCGAAAGCCCGCCGCGCTGGAATCAACGCGGGAGCGGCGATGCTTTTCGCGGATCTGGGGCTTCCGGACTGAGCGCGGAGCTGTTGATCAAGTCCGAGATCGTGTCCCGCATAGCCTCGATCGATGACCAGCCGCTCGCTGACTCAGGTCGAGGCCGCCGCGCTGCTCGGCGTGAGCCAGGCGGACGTCTCGAACCTGGTGCGAGGCCGGCTGAGACGCTTCTCCACCGATCGGCTGTTCCGGTTTCTCAACGCCTTGGGCCAGGACGTCGAGATCCGGATGCTCGAGCCGGGTCCACCGGCGGAGAGCGGGGGGCGGCTGAGGATCGTGAACGAAGGAAGTCGCGGGATGAGCAAGCTTTTCCGCCGCTAACCGCCATTGCCGCGAAGATTCCGCGCGTCGCGGGGCCAGATCGTGACGTTGCCGACCGCGCGACGTGGTCGGGTGCGCCGGCGCGATCCACGCCACCAGATCGGCGACCTCCGCGGTCTCGATCGTGCGCGTGCGCTCGGGCCGAGTCTGGCCGGAGTGTTCCGTCCGGCGCGGAGTTCATGTTGTGGGGATGGACGAGGCTCACGCGCACGCCGTTCTGGCTTGACCTCGGAGTGCGGCGCGATCTCCGGCAGGCCGCGTGTAGCCCCCATTCGCGCTCGCGGAATAGGCGGCGCCGTCCGCTCGACCCACCATCGCGCCGAGCGAGGCGATCCGATCACCAGCGCCGCGCCCGCGCGCGATCAGGTGCGGGAGCGCGCGCTTGAGGCGGAAGGCGCCCTCGGAGGCTTGAGATCGAGCAGCAGGTCCACTGCTGCTCGGTGGTCTCGGCGATCCGGGCGCCCTGCCAGGTGCCGGCGTTGAGCACGACGACGTCGAGCCGCCCGAGTCGCCCCATCATGCGCGTCACCGCGCCGGCTGACCTCGGACTCGACCGTGAGGCGTCGGCCGGGGGCGGCGATCGCGCGCCGCGCACCGGCGGAGGTGAGGTTCGCCACGCGCCGCTCCAGCTCCGCCCCGATCGTGCCACGCATCGCGATGGCTCGCCCACCCGGCGAGCGCGTGCAATCGCGAGTCCCAGTCCGCGGCTCGCTGCCGGTGATCAGCGCGACCTGCTGCTCGAGCTTCACGTCCGCTCCGGCCGACCGCTCGTCCGCCAGCAGTCGGAATAGTCGGCCGGCGTCCGTTCGCACGACGACCCTCGCCGTGCAGGGTAGCGCGCCTGATCGGTGCCCAGGAACAGCAACGAGAACGACACCGTGACCATGCGCCCTTCAGCTGCAGGCAACACCGCCGGATGCGCGCTCGCGCCCGCCGCGCGCGGGATCGGCGAGCAGCGCCAGCAGCCGGCGCCTCGAGCGTCCTTCGCGGCGATTCGGGCGCGAAACCCGCGCGCCCAGTGGAGCAGCCAGGCGGTGCGTGGCTCGTGCGGATCGTCGAGGTCGGCGTGCGTGAGCACGTGCCATCCCGGCGACGCGATCGATCCGATCGGGACCGGCGCCGTGATGGCTCATCACCCAGCACTCCTCGCGGCGAGACGAACGCCATCGAGAATGGCGCAGCGAGACGCGCCGGCCGCCTCGACCGCGCAGCTCGCCGGAGCCGCGCTCGCGAGGTTGAACCCTCGCGCCACGGCGTCGCCGCGACGTCGAGAGGCGAGCCAGTCCGCGCGACGCGACGGCAGGCCGCCGCCGGTCACAAACGGCAGACGGCGACTCACGGCGATTGAGGCATGGCGACCGCGGCGCGCCAGCTCGCGCACCGCGAGCCACGCGCCGCCGGAGAGAACATCGCGACCCGCCGACGATGCGGGACGATCGCTCAGCACGCGCGGCGTCTCGGAGGGCCGCGAGGGGTTCTCGTCACGGTTGGCGGCGATCACGACCGCGCAGCCCGAGCACCGTCGAAGCCGACGATCAGCGATGCCACATCGAGGGACACTAGAGTCGTCGACCGCACCGGTCAACGCGACGTGTCGTCGCTCGTCCTCTTCCTCTTCACGCCTCGCGGCCGATCCGGCCCTGATCCGATCGACGCGCTTCGCGTCGTCGGGGTACTCGGTTCCCTCGTGGGTCCGCGGATGCCGCGGCTCTCGGCGTCGAAGGGACGCTCCTGGCTGCCCGGAGCGCCTCCTCGTAACCCGCCTCGAACCGCGTCGCCGCCCGTATCCGCCGCTGCCCGTCTCCGGTGTCGCGCCTGATCTCGCCGCCGCGCCGATCCTCTCTCCTCGCCGGGCTCGACGTCGCCGGCCTGCGTGGGCTCGGCCCCCGCGGCGTGATCGAGAGTGGATTGCCACGGGTTGGACGAGCCGGGGCCCGCGTGCGTTTCCTTCCGATCCTGGTCATGGTCGACTCTTTCCGGCCTCATCTTCCGTCTCGAAGGGTGGCAAGGGGCCGTGCCCTCCACGCCCGCCCGGCCGCCCGGGACGCCAAGTCTGTCAAAGCCGTCATATTGCGGGTCGGCCCCCGGGCCGCATGGGAATCTGCCGAGGCCGCGTCGTCATTAAACCTTCCCCTCCTGGATGCTCCCGACTCGCTGAAATCTTCCCTTCCGGGCCCTCACCATCGTGCTCGCTCTCGTGGTCTGGCCGCGATCGGCGGGCGCCGTGCTCGACATCAACGACGGCGGACCAGTGCTCCGCGCCGGCAACTGCCATGCGGATCACGAACGCCGGGATCGTTGGCAACGCCTTCTTCGACAAGGGGCCTCGAACGATCCGTCGTTCGAGTACCCGGTCAATTCCGGGCAGGAGATGCTGAGCCACGCCGAGCCAGCAGGTCGGCGCCCAGACTGCGACGGGGGAGACGCGGGTCTCCGGAGGGCCGATGCTCGAGTGGCGTCCGACGCTGGCCGCGGACGATCGCGTACGAACGGCCTGGCACGGACGGCTGGGCGGGCGGCGGCTCTACGACGACGACGGCGACGGGCGCGTCGACGAGGACATCCTGAATGGCAAGGACGACGACGGCGACGGCGAGATCGACGAGGACCTCGGGTTCTCGTGTCAGGAGATGATGGCCGCCGACTGCGTCGACGATCGTCGGAGGCGGTCTATTACATCTACGACACCGGCGAGAACCATCGGCCGCTGGGCCTTTCGGTCCATCAGGCCTACGCTGGTCGGCCCCCGGCTACGACAACAGCTGCCGGCCTCCAGTTCACCATCACCAACCACGGCTCGACCGTGCTGAGGAATGTTTATCTCGGACTCCTGACCAACCTCGACTCGCGCCTCCGCCAACGAGGTCAGCGGCCACCTCGACGACGAGGTCGTGCGCCGGACGATCACGCGCACGATCGACGAGGGCACGTACCGGGTCGCGATCGGCGGCACCTTCGTCGGCGATGCCGCGATTCCTCTACCCCGACTACCCGTGCGTGACGAAGCCTCTCGCGTCAGGCGATCATCGTGCACGACGGTCGCCAGTGACACCCATCTGCCGGCGGCGGCGGTGATCGGCCTCGATCACACCACGGACCCGATCGGCTACATCGTGCGCCAGGCGGCGCGCGCTCTTCGACCACGGTCTCGTTCCGCACCACGCTGTTCTCGAACTCCGGCGCTCCCGGATCAGGGCGGCCCTCCGGTGCTCGATACGGACCGCTACGAGGCGCTTCGCGGCCGCGGCGTGCAGGCTCTCGGACGAAGGCAAGGGCGACTTCGTGGTGCTGATCTCGTGCGGGCCGTTGCGACCTGGCGCCGGGGCAGTCGGTCCAGTTCGCCGCCGCGCTGGTCGCCGCGACGTCGGTCGACAGCGTGGTGACCGCGCTATCCGGACACGCTCTACCTCGAGCACGGCGTCACGCTCAACCTGCTGCCGGACTCGCTCCCGGGGCCCAATCGCAACGAGTGGAACGTCAGCGCGAGACCGGCCTGAACGGTCACGAGATCTCGCCTCGAGCCGCCGCCCGGCGTCACCTTCACCATCGATCCGCACTGCGGCACCAAGCTCGCCGACCGGTGAACAGCCCGGACGGTCCCTACTCGCCGCGGGTGACCTACACCGCCGGGCACTGCATCTGGACCGACGCCGACTGCAACATCTGCACCGGCAACAACGGGCAGCGAGACCGTGTCCAGCGCTGGCTCGATCCGGGAGCGTGCCCCCGGCGCCGACCTATCGCACGGTGCGGGACCGATCACGGCGGTGCGCATCGAGTGGAACAATCTGCCCGAGGTCGTGATCGCCTCGGGCCGGGACCAGCGCGTGCCGGGGCGCAGTTCACGGGCTACAAGATCTACAAGCTCGCGGACTGGCGGAATCGCGCGAGTCGCTGCTCCCGCCGCGGGCCAACTGGGCGCTGATGGCGAGCTACTCGGTTCGACACCACGAACAGCGAGATCCCGCTCGCGTCCATCACCGACACCACGCTCGACTACGAGCGCATCCTGCTACGAGCAGAAGCTGCTATCCCGTGGGCCGCTACTCGATCGACCGACCCGAGGCCCTGAACGGCTTCGACTACGCCTACACGGTCGACCGTCGGTCGAGCCAGGCGCAAGTCATGATCAACGGCCTCCTGCGCACCGTGTCGCTACGAGAGCCCGCTGGTCACGAGCTTCGACCAGCGCGTCGTCGCCGCACGCCGAGGCCGAGTCAGGCACGCTCACAGGTGTGGGTGGTGCCGAATCCGTTCCGCGCCAAGGCGGGCTGGGACCGCACCGCCGATCTACGGCGACCGACTCACCCGGCACATCGACTTCATGGGGCTGCCGCGCGCCAAGCTGCACGATCAAGATCTGGACGCGTGGCCGGCGATCTCGTGGCGCACGCTCGACCACGACGGCACCACCGGCGACGGCGAGGCGCCGTGGGACCTGGTGTCGCGCAACGGGCAGGACATCGCGTCCGGGCGTCTACCTGTTCACGGTGGACTCGTCGCCTCGGCCACTCGACCGGCCGCTTCGTGGTGATCCGATGACGGCGTGGCGCTCGATGCGATGGCTCCCGGGCGGGCCGCGATCGCTCGGCGCGATCACTGGCGATCGCGCTGCTCGCGACGCTCGGCGCCTGCTCCAGCGACAAGGAAGTCGATCGTCGAGCCCGACGCCCATCTGCCCCCTCAGGTGGAGGCGGTGGCTACCCCGACGCGCGCAGCGTCTCGGTCCCGTACGACACCCAGGCGTGGGTGCAGTTCAAGGAGGCGATGGATCCGTCGACCATCAACGACCACACCGTGTTCCTCAAGCTCGACACGCGGCGGATCTCGTCCACCGTCACCTACGACCGCCGCGACGCGCCGGATCCTGATCCGGCCGACGGTCGCCGCTGGCGCTGCTGCGCACGCACACCGTCGAGATCACACCGGCAGTGGCGACGGCCGAGCACGGCACCCTCGGCGGAGACCTTCTTCTGGCAGTTCCGCACCATCGGCGTGCGCCGGCCGGAAACCCGGCACCCCGGGAACCATCGAGGCAATCGCCGTTCGTCGCGCTGTCGTGGACCGGCACCGACCTGGGCATCGGCGATGCTGAGCTACGACGTCTACGTCGGCGCCGATTCCGCCGCGGTCGCGAGCCGCGCGGTGCCGCCGTTCCAGACCTCGTCGCCCTTCTACCTGCCGTCGCAGTCGTGGCCGCTCGCGCAGGAGTTCTACTGGTCGGTGGTGGCCCGCAACCAGACCACCGACGAGCACCTGGAAGGCCCGGTGTGGCGCTTCGAGACCATGGAGGCCGGCGCCCGATCGACTCGATCATCTTGACGCCCGACTGACTGGGGCTACTACTGCCGCACGGCCCGCCGACAGGCTCTGCAACTCCGGGCTCGCCACCGGTCCGGACTACAACTGCGCGATTCACTATCCGCTGAGCCGGCTGCCGTCGGACATCCGCCTCGCCGGCGCCAGCTTCTTGATCACGCCCACCACCCAGATCAATCTGGCCGCGCGATTGCCGGTGGTCTTCGACTCCAAGCAGAACTGGACCGAATGCGTGATTTCCTATCCCGGCCCGCCCGACATCGGCAATGCGGGCCTGCTCGCCCGGGGACAGATCGTCCGGTTCTCCGGCACGGACCGCTACCTGTTCCAGTCGGACACGCTCACCGCGTTCGTCGAGGCGGCGGTCAAGCAGCCGGGGTTCTACGGCTTCATCCTCGGCTCGAGCCTGAACACCGGCTACCAGACGCCGGCCACGTCGGGCATCGGCTTGGCGCAGCTCAAGATCTACTACTACGTCTCGCCCCCGCCGCCGCCCGGGAGTCCCGGCCACGGTGATCCCGCGGGTTCCCGCAGGGTCGCGACCGGCGCGGCGGGTCTGATACGGTATGACGTTCATGCGATCCTCGCCGTCGACGTCACCGTCGGGCCGCGCACGCCTCGCCGTTCTCGCGGTGGGCCTCTTCTCCTTCGCCGCGTTCACCGCACATCCCGCAGAGGCCCAGCGCGTGCATCCGTGGAGCCCGCCGGGCGCGGACTCGCTGCTCGCGTGGTCGGCGGAGGCCAAGACCCTGTTCCAGCTCAACCGCGGCGACTCGGTCACCGGCGGGAACTACCGGGCCTACGAGCTGGTCGGCGCCATGGGCCGCCGGCTGTTCCGCGCGCTCGGCAAGGAGAACATGGCGCAGGCGCAGGCGATCGAGGCCGTGCTCGACTCGCTCGGCCTCGACTCCGACGTTGCCACCGACCCCACGCTGCCGACGTTCGTCCTGCTCATGGTCCGCAATCCCTACCAGCCGAGCGCCAACGCGGTGGGATTCGTGTACTGGTTCCGGCAGGATGACCTGCGCATGCAGGGTGTGGTGTTCCGCGGCGGAATGGACCCTCGCGTCCGGGTGTGGTGGACCGGACGTAACGCCGAGCCGTACGAGTGGGGCATCGTCGATCGCACGCGCGGCGCCGGCGACCTCGGGCTGATCCTGCTGCGGCTCGACCCCGGCGGGTCGTACTGGACCATCGGCCAGTACGCCGGACGCGGACAGGATCTCGGGGGCAGCGGCGAGGCCGATTGGGTCGATGCCAACGAGGACGGGCAGCCCGAGCTGTTGACCTGGATGCGCGCCTCGGCCGACTCGATGTTCGAGGAGTGCGGCGGCTGTCCGAAGCTGATCACCGAGCGGCTGTTCGTCGAGCACGACAACGGGTTCGAGCTACCACGACAGCCGGCTGCTACCTTCGCCGTACAGCACGTTCGTTCTGTTCATCCGTCTGCTCCGCGACAAGAACCGGGCGGCCGCCACGCGGCTGCTCGTCCATCCCGAAGCTCGACGAGGCGATCAAGCTCGGTTGGGCCGGATCAAGGGGAAAGGCGCATGGAAGCTCGAGTACACCGAGGATCATCCGTGGCCGCGCTGGCTCGCCATGAGATTCCAGGGCCATCCGTCGCGGCCGATCTACATCGTTCACTTCGCGATGAAGGACGCGCGCTGGATCATCGAGAGCTGGACCCCAGTGCGCCCGGCGAGCGCGACGCCGCCGCCGAGCGGCGCGCGCAGCAAGTGACGCGACCCGCCGTGATGTCGCGAACGGCAGCGCCGCGCACGACGCCCGCGCTCGTGGCGCTCCTGATCCTGGCACTCGTTCCCGGCTGCCAGCGCAAGACGCAGCTCGTGCCCGCGGGAGCCGACTCGAGGTCGGGTCGCGGTCGATTCGTCGGTCGTGCGCCTCCGTCAGGTCCAGTCCGAGTGGGACTCGAATGCCGGCGATAAGGCGGCGGCCTTCACCGCGCACGATCGTGCTCGAGCGCCTGATGGCGCGGCCGCCGGCGGAGTGGAAGGCGAGCGCCGACGCGCTGCTCGACTCGCTCGAGGTCGGCGCCGAGACCGCCGCGGGAAACTGCGCGCTCGTGATCAACTTCTTCGCGCGCGCGGATCCGGTCGCGGGATCGTGGCCGTACGTGTTCTGGTGCGGCACGAAGGCGCCGCAGACCACCGCGATCGAGGGCAAGGATCTCCATCTCTATCAGGTCGAGGCGCGCGGGCTCGAGTCCACGGCAAGAACACGCCGGCCGGCGGCCTCGCGGTGCTGTTCGGTCGTCGCGGCACCGGAGGACAGGAGCCGCTGATCATGGTGTGGCAGCAGCGATCCGGACGCTGGGCGCTGCAGCAGACGCTGGGATCCGACTCGCTCGGCGGCCTGGGCACCGGGGAGTTCGAGGCGCCGGGCGACTCGACCGACCTCGTCACGCGCACGTATCGGGTGCCGCGATATTTCGCGGAGTGCGCGACCTGCCCGCATGCCTACGGCATGCACCGCTTCCGCTGGCGCGCGAGCGGGTTCGAGCGGATCGAGGATCGCGTCGTGCCGTCGACCTACTCGACCTTCGTCGCCTTCATCCAGTCCCTGCTCGCGGGCGACCGCGACGCCGGCACGGCGCTCGTGACCCAGCCGTCGCTGGTGGACGCCGCGATCCACGCCGAGTGGAACCAGGCGAAGGGCACGTGGCGCATCGCGCCGGTCACCGACGAGACGCCCCGCCGGCTGGTGTTCTTCCGCGGCGAGAAGGATGCGTATCGGGTCGAGTTCGAGCAGCGCGGGAGGCGTGGCTGATCGCCGGCTTCGAGCCGGTGCCGAGATCGGTCGAGTGAGCGCGAACGCCTGATCGCCTGGCTGGACCTGGGCTCTGGACGCTCCCATCATCAACGGACTTTCATGGTCCGACAATTGCGTTGGACCACCGCGGCGCTCTGTGCCCGAGCCAACGGCGCGATTGCACATGGCACAAAGTCGGGTTACGGAGGCGCCGAGCAGCGCAGGGGGATGTAAATCCTCGTCTCCTTGTAAGTCTTGACCGTGGGCATGCGGGCTCATGGGCCGCTCGGACGCTCGTCTCGACAGCGGCAACACGTAAAGGAGTCGTCCATGAAATTCAGTCGATTGGTATGGGGCATCGGGCTGATCGCGATCTTCGCGCTCGTCGGCTGCGGGAAGCAGCAGACGAGCTCGACGAAACGCCGACGGCCTCCTCTCGTCGAACCCGGTCGAGAATCCCGAAGGCAATCTGACGCCGAAGCAGCCCTATGAGGAGCCGGCGAACCCGCCCGCGTCGCGTCCTCACGCCGTCGCCAACGTGCGTCGCGTCACGCTGCCATCGGGAAGCGTGATCAGCGTCACGCTGAACGATGAGATCTATTCAAGACCGCGAGCGTCGGCGACGGCTGGAGCGGCACGGTGCGCAACGACGTGATCGTCGGCAATCGCGTCGTCATTCCCGCCGGCAGCACGGTGAGCGGGCGCGTGACCGCGGTGAACGCCGCCGAGCGCGGCGAGGCGCGCCATGGTCGATCTCGGCCTCAATCCGTCACTGATCGACGGTAGTCGCCATTCGCTCTCGGGTGGGACCGAAGCCGTGGTCGCCGGGTCGCCGCGCGCGCAATCTCGGCGCGATCGCCGGCGGTGCCGCCGCCGGCGCGTTGATCGGCAAGGCGGTGGGCGGCGGCGGCGAGGGTGCTCTGATCGGTGGCTTGATCGGCGGCGCCGCGGCGGTTGGCGCGGTCGCGAAGAGCAAGAGCTATCAGGTCAGGCTCAAGCCCGGCACACCTCTCGAGTTCACGACCAGCGAAGCGCTGGCGGTCCGCTACTGACATTTCGGAAACGTCGGCGTTGGACCGCCTCATGCATTCGACCTGGGCATCGACCGCGCGGCGGCAGTCGCCGGTCATGTCGCTCGCTTCGAGGAAAGTGGGGACGCGCCCGCGCGGTGCGTCCGTGCAGTCAGCCCGGCCGGACTGATCGGCGTCGCATCACCGATGACGCGGGAAACGGCCCCCGAGGCGTTCAACGGACTGAACCTCCCGCGATGTCGCGGTGGAAACGGAAGGAGAACCAACATGAAGTACCGGATTCTGGGGTTCCTGGGCGCGATGTCGCTCGCACTGGCCAGCGCCACGAGCGCGATGGAACTACACGATGCCTTCGCAGACGGACTACCTTCGGAGGCTGCCTCCGACCATCACCGGCACGGTGGTCTCATCGACGCAGCACGCACTGGTGCTGAACTCCAGCGACGGTGACCAGGTCACCTTCGACATGGACTCGCGCACGATGGTGCCTCAGGACATGACCGAGGGCCGGATGATGCGGGTCGAGTTCAACACCATGGACAGCGGCCACTTCCTCGCCAAGCGGGTGACGCCGATCTACTCCGAGGTGGTCGGGCAGCCGCTGACCAGCATGCGCACCGACATCGACGAGCACGTGCGCGCCGGCGACGAGAACGCCGCCCAGGCCGAGGAGCAGAGGCTGAAGAAGCGCATATGAACGAGGTCCACAACGCCTCGACGACCACGAACGTGGGCGATGCGGACAGGACAAGGACGAAGACGAGGACGAGGCACCGTCTTCGACGAGCGAGACCACGCTCGAGCACCACGAGGGTGAGGCGACCACCACCGAGAACGAGAACCACAATCAGCTCCCGACGACCGGCAGCAACCGTCCGCTGGCCGGAGCGCTCGGCGCGGTCGCCCTGGTGATGGGCACCGGGCTGTGGCTCTCGCGTCGCCGCAGCGCCTGAAGTCGGATCACGATTCGATCACCCGGCGTCACGGAAGACGTCAGGTGGATCGGAGCACCGTACCGGCGCGACGCGCGCCGAACGCACGCTGCGAGGAGGGCCGCGGTCATGAACTCCGAGACCCTTGATCTGGATCGAACGCATCCTGCTCGTTGCCGGCGTCCTCGGCGTCGGTAGCTGGGTGGTGCAGGCGCGCTGTCGCCGACATCACGGGCGATCGCGTCGCGGGCGCTGGATCACGCATGCTCGCCGGGAACACGGCGGTGGCATCCGGCCGCGGGCGAGGTGATCGGGCGCATCGAGATTCCGCGCCTCGAGGCTCAACGCGCTGATCGGCGAGGCGCACCGGGTCAGAAGACCCTCGGGTACGCCGTGGGTCACATCCGCGGCACCGCCTACCCGGGCCAGGCCGGCAACGTCTGCATCGCCGGACACCGCGATACGTACTTTCCGCAAGCTCTCCCGCGTGCGCGCCGACGATCGCGTCCGCATCCGCACCGTGGACGGCACGTTCCTCTACCGCATCCGGTCCGTCGACGTGATGCGCCCGGATCGCACCGATGTCCTCCATCCCACGAGTCAGCCGGAGCTGACGCTGATCACCACTACCCGTTCGACGCGATCGGTCCCGCGCCGCGCCGCTTCGTGGTGCGCGCGGTCGAAGATGAAGAGCCTGGACCAGGGGGACGTTCACTCGGCGGGCTTCGCGCCCTGATCGGACGCCGCGGCCGCGCGGATCGCGGAGCGCGCGAAGCAGCTTCGTTCAGCCCTCGTCCTCGGCTATACTGCCGCCCTTCCGTCGAGCGTCCGAGCGCTCGCGAACAGGATCCGGACCGCAGTGCGCGTCGGTCCGCGAGGGTTCCCATGCAAGCAGAGCCCGCGCGTTTCCTCGAGGGATCGAACGTGCCCTCGGCGGCCGGCGTTCTGCTCGCGGAATGGCTCGGCGAGCTGGCGAAGCGGCCCGAGAACCGCGGCGCGCTCCACCACTGGGAGGTCCTGCCCGCGCGCCCGGCGCGTCACGGCGAGCTGTCGGTGCCGCTCCCCCACCGCTGACCGCAGCGCTCGAGCATCACGGGATCGCAGCGTCTCTACACCCATCAGGTGCAGGCGATCGAGGCGCTGCGCGGCGGGCTCGACACCGTGGTGGTGACCGGGACCGCGAGCGGCAAGAGCCTCTGCTACCACCTGCCGGTGCTCGAGCGGCTGCTCGCGGACCCGAGGCGACCGCGCTCTACCTGTTCCCGACCAAGGCGCTCGCCCAGGATCAGCTCAAGGGCCTGACGCGCGTCTCTGCACCGGCGCATCCGGATCTCGCTCGAAGATGCTGGTCGCCGGCGTCTACGACGGCGACACCCAGCCCACGACGCGCCGCAAGCTGCGCGACACCGCGAACCTGATCCTCTCGAACCCCGACATGCTCCATCAGGGCATCCTGCCGTATCACCCGCGCTGGGCGCGCGTTCCTCCGCAACCTGCGCTTCGTGGTCGTCGACGAGATGCACGCGTATCGCGGCATCTTCGGCTCGCACGTCGCCAACGTCCTGCGGCGGCTCGAGCGCGTCGTCCGCCACTGCGGCGGGCGAGTTCCGCTACGTGCCGTGCAGCGCCACGATCCGCAACCCCGGCGAGCTGGCGCACGGGCTCATCGGCCGCGACGTGCAGGTGGTCGACGACGACGGCTCGCCGCGCGGCGGAAGCACTTCGTGTTCTGGAACCCGCCGTTACGCGGACGCCACGCGCATGGAGCGGCGCTCGTCAAACGGCGAGGGCTGCACGCTGTTCTCGGCGGCTGATCGAGGCGCGGCGCGCAGGCGCTGGCGTTCACCAAGTCGCGGGTCGCCGCCGGAGCTGGTCTACCGCTACGCGCAGCGAGCGGCTCGAGCGCGCGACGCGCGCGGCTCGGCGAGCGCATCAGCCCTACCGCGGCGGCTACCTGCCCGAGGAGCGCGCGCAGATCGAGCAGCGCGCTGTTCTCGGGCGAGCTGCGCGGCGTGGTGAGCACCAACGCGCTCGAGCTGGGCGTCGACATCGGCGGGCTCGACGCGGTGGTGATGATCGGCGCGCCGCCGACGCTGGCGAGCGCGTGGCAGCAGGCCGGGCGCGCCGGCCGCAAGGGCGAGCGCCGCGCTGGCGGTGCTGGTCGCCTACAACGAGACCGTCGACCAGTACCTGATGCAGCATCCCGAGTACTTCTTCGGCCGCTCGCCCGAGGCGGCGGTGATCGATCCGCACAATCCCTACATCCTGGCGCAGCAGCTCGCGTGCGCCGCGCTACGAGCTGCCGCTCCGCCCGGCGACGCGGCGGCGTTCGGGCCGCAGACGCCGGCGGTGCTCGAAGCGCTCGAGGAGTCGGGCGAGACGCGCACCGATCGACGGCCGCGTCGTACTGGGCGAAGACGGAGTTCCCGGCCGCCAAGGTCAACCTGCGCACGATCTCCGACGACACCTACACGATCATGGACGCGAAGCGCGGACAACGCGGTGATCGGCACGGTCGACGCGATCAGCGGCGCTCGAGCTGGTGTATCCCGAGGCGATCTACCTGCACGAGGGCGAGCACCTATCTACGTGCGCGAGCTGGATCTCGGCGCAGAAGACCGCGCTACGTCGAGCGCGCGCGAGGTCGACTACTACACGCAGCCCGGTGCTCGACACGAACATCCGCGTGCGCGGCGAGCTGCGCGCAGCGCGACTGGCGCGGCGAGACGGTGACGCCTCGGCGAGGTGACCTACTCGTGGCAGACCATCGCGATGAAGAAGGTCAAGTTCCACTCGCTCGACTCGATCGGCTACCACCCGCTCGAGCTGCCGCGGTTGACGCTCGACACCACGGGCTTCTGGTTCGCGCCCGGCGAGGCGGCGTGGCGCGCCGTGGCGCGCGCCGCGGCCTGAACCCGATGGAAGGCCTGAGCGGCGTGCGCAATCTGTTCCTCACGCTGCTCGTCGATGCTCAGCATGTGCGACCCGTCGGACCTCGGCGGCATGATCGACTCGTCGAACCTGGGCCGGCCGGCGCTGTTCGTGTTCGATCGCTATCCCGGCGGGCTCGGGTTCTCGGAGCAGGGCTTCGCGCGGCTCGACGAGCTGGCGCGCGCCGCGCTCGAGCATCTGGTCGCGTGCGAGTGCGGCAGCGGCTGCCCGTCGTGCGTCGGTCTGCCGATCCTGAGGCCCGGCGCAGCAGCAGGATCCCGACCTCGGTCACGCGCGCGATTCCCGGCAAGGAAGCCGCCCGAACGTTGCTCTCCCACTGGCTGGAGCGAACTCCGAAGAATGAGCTTTCCGCGACCTCGGCCGTCAGCCCGCCTCCACGGCTCCCGTCACGCCCGTGGTGGCTCCCACGCCGCCGCGCCGGCGCGAGGTCCCGGCCGAGTGGCCGGTGGCGTTCTTCGACGAGGACTACCTGCAAGATCTACCGGCCCACGTTCACCGACGAGGCGCACCGCGCGCGAGGTCGAGTTCATTCGCTCCCGCGCTCGAGCTGCCCGACGGCGCGTCGCGTGCTCGACCTGGCGTGCGGCTTCGGGCGACACGCGATCGGCATGGCCGGCTGCGGCTACCGCGTCACCGGCGTGGACTTCAACCCGCGCTATCTCGAGCTGGCGGCCGAGGAGTCGGCGCAGGCCGGCGTGTCAGGTGCGCTGGCAGGCCGGCGACATGCGGACGCTCGATCACGAGCGCGAGTTCGACGCGCGTCGTACTCGTACTTCACCTCGTTCGGCTACTTCTCGGATCGGGAGAACGAGCGGGTGATCGCCAACGTGGCGCGCGCGCTCGTGCCCGGCGGCCGCTTCCTGCTCGACATGATGAACCGCGACTGGCTGCTCACCCATCCGCAGCAGCGCACCTGGCACCAGCGCGACGACGGTGCGCTGCTCGATGGAGGAGGCGTCGCTCGACCTCGAACGCTCGCGCGTGATCTCGCCGCCAGATCCTGATCGATCCGCACCGGTGGCGCTCAGGTCACGAAGGAGTTCGACCTGCGCGCCTACACTTGCGCCGAGCTGACCGCGCTGTTCGCGCGCCACGGGCTCGAGGTGCGGCAGGTGTGGGGCGGCGCCGACCGCCAGCCCTACACGACCGAGAGCCGCCGGCTGATCCTGGTCGCCGAGCGCGACGGGACGGCATGAGTGTCGCGATCGCTCATGGAGGCGCAGTTGCGCTGGAGCCGGTTCTGAGAGAGCGTCTCGGCGAGCTGGCGCGCAGCCGGCGAACCGGGATCGAGGACGAGCGCGGCCGAGCGATCGCCGGCGGTGGACGCGGCGGCCGATGGCGGCGCGTACGACACTCGCTCGCGCCTCGCGCACCGAACCGGCACGACGGACGCCAGCGAGGCCGCCGGCGTCGAGGAGTTCCTGCCGGGCGGCGAGTGGCGCGACGAGCAGGGCGCCGTCTGCGTGCACGAGCGCCTGCGCTCGGCGATCGAGAAGCCGCGCCTCCACTGGGGCGTGCTCGGCGTGCCGCCGGAGGAGGAAGCGGACCTGACCGCGCTGGTCGCGCTCGGGCTCGAGCACGCGTGGTTCCTCGATCCTCGAGACCGGAGGGTTCGCGTCGAGCCCGGTGTTCCTCGCCGGCACGATGCACTGGAACGGCAGCGACTTCGTCATCCGCCAGTACTTCGCCCGCCACTACGGCGAGGAGGCGCGCGCTGTTGCGCGCGCTCGACCAGGACGCGCGGCGCTTCGAGTTCATCGTCACCTTCAACGGCAAGTCCTACGACGCGCCCGTTCCTGAGGACCGCGCGGTGGTGCACGGCGTCTCGCTCGAGCTGCCCGCCACGGCACGTCGATCTTCTCCATCCCGCGCGGCGCAAATGGAAGGACGCTGCTGCCCAACTGCCGGCTCCAGACGCTCGAGAGCCACGTGTGCCGCCGGCGCCGCTGGGGTGACGTGCCGAGCGACGAGGTTCCGGGCCTCTACCACGACTGCGGTGCGCCGCGGTGATCCGTACCGGCTGATCCCGGTCTTCCACCACAACATGCTCGACGTGATCACGATGGGCGAGGTGCTGCACGCCCTGTGCGCCCCGCGGGAACTGGCGGTGGAGGAGGAAGTCGAAGCGCCCGGAACGTACGAGGGCGGGTCCTGGGGCGATGTGCGTTCGAGGAGACTCCGTCCAGATCTCTGAAGACGGAGCGGTGCTCGCCGCGGTCGCGCAGGCTCTGCCGGCTCCGGGTCACCGCGATGACCGAGAGGTTGTCGCGGCCGCCGCCATGCGCTGGGCCGATCCCGCCTCGCTCATCACGGCCGACACGCGCTCCTCAGAGCGGACCCGGGCGAGCAGGGAGCTGGTTGAGACGGGCTTCGCTCATTCCGAGTAATCGGAAGGATCCCGTCGCTTGCCATCAACGCGACGGCGCCGCTCGGCAGCGTCAACGAGCCGGTCTCGAGGACCGGCGCCCCAGCCGCCGCCGGATTCGATTCTCGAGCACGAGGTCGCCGCTCAGGAACTCGACGCTTCCGCGCGTGACGCGTGTGAGCGGGCGTCCCGGGGCCGCGATGTAGGAGCAGGCTGTCGCCCACGCTCGCCCAGGCGAGTTCGCGGCCCGAGAAACTACCGCGAGGGCGGTCGTCTCGCTCCGATCGCGCGGCGGGCGCTCGGCCTCGATGCGGCGATCGAGCCTCGGCCATCAACTCGCCGAGTGCCTGGGGCTCGCTTCACCAGTGTCCGTTCCATCGCTTGCGCGAAGCCGCGCACCACGATGTCTCTCCCGCGGAGGGTCCGAAGTGCGCGTCGGCGATCAGCGCCGCCGTGCCGGTGGGCAACTCGACGACGGCGAGCGAGTCCTCGTTGGGCGTAATCTTCGGGTTGGTCAGTGATCCATCCCCAGCGGTGGCCGCTGCCACGACGCCCGGCGCCAAGCGCTCGAGCCGGAAGCTTCCTTCTGAGGATTCTCGTGTGGCGAGCAGGAGAAGAAGAGAATGGATTGCTTTCATGAGGTCAATGTACCTGCGCCGGTTTCGAAGCACCATTCGCGGGACTCGGCCCGCGCGCGCGCGACGTGAGCGGGCGGGATCGAAGGCCAGAGACCAACGCAGACGCGACGTGCGTGCTCGCCGCGCCCCGTGGATAATGCCGGCACCATGAAGCGCAGCATCGACAGGTTCTTCCCGGGATTGCAGGCGCTTGGCGAGTACGATCGCTCTGGCTTCCCATCGACCTCGTCGCCGGATTGTCGGTCGGGGCGGTGGCGATTCGGTCGCGATCGCCTATGCGCAACTCGCCGGGGCGCCAGCGGTCAATGGTCTCATACGCCAGTATCCTGCCGCTCCTCGCTACGCGATCTTCGGCACCCTCGCGACAGCTGATCATCGCCCCCGACGCGGCGACCTGCGCCATCGTCGCGCGCCATCGGCGGTGGCCGCTGGCGGGCGCCGATCCGGGCCGTTACGTCTCGCTGTCGATGATCCTCGCGGTGATCACCGGAGTCGCCTGGTATCGTGGCCGGGTTGCGCCGGCTCAGTTCCTGTCCAACTTTCTGGCGCGACCCATTCTCACTGGCTATCTCAACTGGCATCGCGATCAGCATCATCAGCGCGTCAGCTCGGCAAGCTGTTCGGGTACTCGCTCAAGCCGGTGGGATTCTTCCGGCAGATGGCGGAGTTCGTCTCGAAGCTGGGCGAGACGCGACCGGTCACGCTCGCCGTGGGTCCTGGTGCGTTCGCGCCCTGCTCCGGGTGATGAGGCGCGGGCTGCCGAAGTTCCCGGCGCCGCTGATCGCGATGGTGGTCGGGATCGCGCTGTCTCGGCCTGACTGCGGCTCGGCGATCGCGGCGTGGCGCTGCTGGGAACGATTCCCGCCGGATTGCCGGCGCCGAAGCTTCGACCTCGGCACGGCTTCGAGCCGCTGGTTACGGCGCCGGGGCTCGCGCGATCAGCTTCAACAGCGCGATGGTGACGGCCGCGCGGCTTCGCGGCGAAGAATCGCGCTATTGACATCGACGAACCCAGGAGTTCATCGCCCCCGGGGTGCGCGGACATCGGCGCGGCGATGCCGAGGCTTCGCGGTCAGCGGCGCCGACTCGCGCACCGCCGTCAACGACTCGGTCGGCGGCAAGAGTCAGGTCAGTCTGCGGCTGGTGGCCGCCGTCGTCGCTGGTGCTCACGCTGCTCTTCCTGACGGGACCGCTCGCGGCGCTTCCGATTGCCGTGCTCGCTGCGGTCCTGATCGACTCGGCGATCGGACTGTTCGACCTTCCGAGCCTCGTGCGTCTGCGTCGCGTGAGCCCGCACGAGTTCCGGCTCTGTTTGATCACGTTGCTCGGCGTGATCACGGTGGGCGTGGTGCCCGGCGTCGGCATCGCCGTCGCGGTGGCGCTCTTCCAGCTCATCCGGAGCACCTCGCGTCCGCACGACGCGGTGCTCGGGCGGATCCCCGGCATCGAGGGCTACCACGACATGAGCCGCAATCCCGCGCTGAGCCTATCCCCGGCCTCGTCATCTTCCGCTTTCGATTCACCGCTGGTCTTCGTCAACGCCGATCGCTTCAAGGCTCGCGTCCGGCGGGTCGTCGAACGTGCGGGATCCTTCCGTGCGTTGCCTGATCCTCGATGCCGGGATCATGCCCAACATGGACACGCCACCGGCGCCGCCGCTCTGGGTGAGTGCGGTGCGGAGCTGGCCGCGAATAACGTGACCCTCTGATCGCGTCGAACCCAGTGGGTCGGCTGCGCGACATGATCGAGAAGACGGCCCGCGGAGAGGTCCGAGCGGACGTGATATTCCCACGGTCGACGACGCCGTCGCGCAGTGGGAAGAACGATCGCGGCCGTTCCATCGAAGCGCAGCAAGGCGCTGGTGGGGTCGAGACGACGCGGAGTGATCCGGTCAAGGGGGACTGACTCCTCGGCTCCGCGAACACCCTCCGTCGCGCTTCGCCGCGAGCCGCTGTGTTAGGTTCCCTGCCGCTTCACGAACGCTTCCGTGGCACGCGCCGGCCGCGCCGCCGTGGCACTCGATTCCGGCGAGGGCGACCGCACACCGACCGACCGCAGGCGTCGTCCCATCGCTTCGTCGCCACCCTGCACTCGCTCGAGGGCGGCGCGCTGGTCGTCGCATTCTGATGTCGATGCTGCTGCCGCTGGTCGACGCGATCGGCCGCCCGTTTCGGCTTCTCGATCCGCGGGCGGCGGAGTCGTATCGCGCGCAGCTGACGCTGTGGCTCGCGTTCGTCGGCGGCCTGCTCGCCGCGCGCGAGCGCAGCACCTGACGCTGTCGACGCGCCGAGGCCATCGGCCACGCAAGGCCGGTGATCTCGCGCGCGCGCTGTTCTCCTCGTCGGTCGCGGCCGCGGTGTGCGCGGTGCTGGCCTACTCCGCCTGCGGCGTGGTGGACGCCGACCGCCAGCAGGGCACGATCCTCGCGATCGGCATTCCGGTCTGGGTGAGCGAGTGCATCATGCCGCTGGCGCTGGCCCTGATCGCGGTCGCGCCTGGCGTGGGGCGCCGTCGGATCGCTGGCCGGGCCGCGCTGGTGGCGTTCGGCGCCATCGCCCTCGGCGTTCGCGCTCGGTCTCGATCCCGGCGCATCGGGCCACGCGCTCTACCTGCCGCTGCTCGGCGGTGATCCTGCTCGCCGCGGTGGTCGGCGCGCCGGTCTTCGTGGCGATGGGCGGCATCGCGCTGCTGCTCTTCTTCCAGGACGCGAGTGCCGGTCTCGGCGGTGACCGCGGACGTCTACCGGCTCATGGTGTCGCCCACGCTGCCGGCGATCCCGCTGCTCACCGTGTGCGGCTACGTGCTCGCCGAATCGAACGCCGCCGACGCGACTGGTGCGCTTCTTCCGCGCCCTGTTCGGATGGATGCCGGGCGGCGTCGCGGTGCTGGTCGCCGCGGTGTGCGCGCTGTTCACCACGTTCACCGGCGGGTCCGGCGTCACGATCATGGCGCTCGGCGGGCTGCTCTATCCGATCCTGCGCAACGAGGGCTACTCCGAGCGCTTCTCGCTCGGCCTCGTCACCGCCTCCGGCAGCCTCGGGCTGCTGTTCCCGCCGAGCCTGCCCGTCATCCTCTACTCGATCGTCGCCAACGTGCCCGCCGACTCGCTGTACATCGCCGGGCTCGTGCCCGGCCTGCTGCTGGTCGTGATCGTGGCGCTCTACGGCATCCGGTCGGCTGCAAGTCGCAGACCGACGCGCCAGGCGTTCTCGATCCGCGAGGCGCTCGTCGGCCGGCGTGGAGCGCCAAGTGGGAGCTGTCGGTGCCGGTGCTGGTCGTGGTCGCATGTTCGCGACGGGTCTGACGACGATGGTCGAGGCCGCCGGCGGTGGCGTTCGCCTACGCGGTGCTGATCGAGTGCTTCATCACCCGCGACATCCACCCGGTGCGCGACCTGCCTCGCGTGCTGGTCGACGCCGGGCGTGCTGTGCGGATCGGTGCTCATCCTGCTCGCGATGCGCCCTGGGCCTCACCGGCTGGCTGGTCGACGCCCAGATCCCGGACGCGCTGCTGGCAGCTGGTCAAGGCGCACATCACGTCGCCGCACGTGTTCCTGCTGGTGCTGAACGGCGTGCTGCTGCGTGCTCGGCAGCGTGCTCGAGATCTACTCGGCGATCATCATCCTGGCGCCGCTCGGTCGCGCCCGATCGGCGCCGCGTTCGGCATCGACCCGGTGCACCTCGGGGTCGTGTTCCTCGCCAATCTCGAGCTGGGATTCCTGTTCCCGCCGGCCGGGCTCAACCTGTTCCTGTCGTCGTCGCGCTTCAGCAAGCCGCTGCCGAAGCTCTACCGCGACGTGCGTGCCGTTCCTGGTCATCCTGGGGGTCGGCGGTGCTGGTGATCACCTATGTGCCGCAGATCTCGATCTGGCGTGTTGAGGCTGTTCGGAAAGTAGGGATCAGGGAGATCGGATGAACACGAACCTGGACGACATCGACCGGGTGACTCGTCGCCGATCAGCGCGCTTCGCCTACGCGCTGGCCAACGTCGTGCACGAAGGTCTCGGCCACGGTGGGGGCCTGCCTCCTGCTCGGCGCCCGACCCGCCATGTTCAACGCGATCTTCAGCTAGCCGACGAGTCCACCGCGGAGCGACGCCGCGCAGCGGGCCATCTCCGCGGCCGGAAGCGTCAGTCAACGTCGTCGTCGGACTCTCCGTCCTGGGATGGCTCAGGGGTCGGGCCTCACTCTCGTCGCGCTGGCGCTACTTCTTGTGGCTCTTCGCCACCGTCGATCTGGCTGACCGCGTTCGGCTACCCGTTGTACTCGGGCATCGGAGGGATCGGAGACTGGGCGCGGGTGATCGCGGGGGCGCGTCCGGTGTGGCTCTTCCGTCTCGCCCTGACGGTGGTGGGCGCCGGGCTCTCACTTCGTGGCGGCGCCGCGGCTTGTTGATGCCGGCGCTCGACCCGTTTCTCGGCCGTGATCCCGATGCCCGGGTGGCTCGAGCGCGGCGTCTCTCGCTGCTTCCCTATTTCACCGGCGCGGCCACGCTGATCGCCGCCGGTCTGCTCAACCCGCTCGGAATGAAAATCGTGCTGATCTCCGCCGCGGCCGCTTCGCTCCGGAGGCACATCGTTGCTGGCGTGTATCCGGCCACCCCTCGCGCGCCATCGTCACAAACGATCGACCCGCCGCTCGGGATCACGCGGAGCTTTCCGTGGATCTCCGCCGCCGCGCTCGCGATCGCGCTCTACGTCCTCGTGCTGGGGCCGGGGATCGGGAGCTCGCCGGTGACCGGCGGGTGACGGCATGAAGATTGGCTGATGTCTGAGTCATCGACGCTGACCAGGCGCACGCTCCTCGCCATCCTCGCCGTAATGGTCGCAGTTGCCGGCGCAATCTGGGTGAGATGGACATCGCCGAAGCTCTACAAGACGGCGGTGAGTCCCGCACAGCACCTGGTCCGTTCGCGTCCTTCGGCAGCGCAATTGGTTCTACCCAGCCATTGATGGAGTTCTGGTCACGGTCGAGGCGCGCGATTCCAAGAGCCGAGTGCTCAGCCATCTGATCATTGACAACAGGGACCGATGGGAAGAGGTGGAGGAGCGTTATCCGGAAGTGATCTGTCGTAACGACGTGATTCTCGTGGGCCCACGATGGTTCGATGGGGATTCAGCCCGGTACTTCAGAATCAACAAGCGTGACCTGTCGCACTCCGTGTTGCCAGACTGGTGGAACCGTAGCCGATGAGATGAAGCTAGCTGGGCCTCCGCTGGAACGCGGTGGCCCGCCCGTAGCCCCGTAGCTCAGACGGATCGAGCAGCGGTAATACCTTGAAGCTACCCTGCAGCACCGCGTCACGCCGCGCTGGAGCGGGCGCGGTTGAGGACGAGAATCCGCGGCACGGCGCCGGTCGCCCACCAAATCCATGCGAGGCTCCACAGGATTCCGCTCGCGGCCCATAGGAAGGACGCCGGCGCGGTCGCCAGCTCGGCGGCGACGCGGAAGCCGAGAGACGCGACGAGGGCGAACAAGCTGATCGGGTGCAGCAGCCGCGTTTCATCCTGCTGCGGCCAACCACCATGGGCCACGATCACCCGCGTGGCGATCCCCATGGTCAGCAGGCCGTATCCACCGATGAAGAGGACGTGCTCGCCGACCAAGGGGACGCGTCGGCAAGATGACGACGATCCAGAGCCCCGCCACGACGGCGGTTCCGGCGGCGCGCAGGACGAGAGCGAGCCGGCTCGCCGATCCCCCGCGGTGGATTCGCCACACCCCGACGACCACGGCACTCACCGCCACGGCTCGCGCGGCGGCGGCGAGGCTGATCAGCCGAGCCGTCTCGAGGACGAACGAACCCGCGAGCAGCAAGGCCACGATTCCGTAGAATCCCGTTCGACCTCGCCAGCCGGGTCGGGAGACATGCGTGACGGTTCGATGGCCGAGAAACGTCGGCACCAGGATCGAGCCGACGCCCACCACCAGCGTGAGCACCTCACCCTGTGCCACCAGGCGGCTCCCGAGCATGAGCAGGGCGCCATCCGAGGACCGGTCGCCGACGATGAGCACCACCGCACCCAGGAGCCCCAAGGGCAGAGCGGTCACGATGAAGATCAGCTCGCGCGGCGGATGGCCGCGGCTCTGGCCGCGGCGCGAGCGAACGGCGGCTGCGGTCAGGAGCACGAGCATGCTGCCGAGGAAGCAGGCGTGCGCGAGCGCGGCCTGGCCCGAGAACGCCGCCACACCCACGCCGAGCTGCGCCGCGGCGGCCAGCGCGACCTCGAGGGCGGAGGTCCGGCCGCCGTGCGTGAGGCCGCCGAGCGCGGTCAGGGAGAAAGCCGGCGATGAAGCTCTGCTCGAACCCTTCGATCATGAGCGTGCGGTGGAGCAGGCCTGGATTACCTGATGCGGTGCATCGCGGCGAGCAGCCACAGCAGCGTGCCGGCCAGCGCGTACCCGACGCCGATCAGGAAGAGCGGTCGATAGGGATCGATGCGCGCTGGAGCAGCCGTCAACTACGAGTCTTGGTTCGCGGAGCGGTCTGCGCCTCGATCAGCTCGAGGCTCAGGCCGCGACGCGACAGCCGCGGGCGAAATGCCGCTCAGTGCGGCCGAGACCGAGGTCGACCGTTCGCAAACGAAGGAGACCGCGGCCGGCTCGAGCGAGACCCGGGCCGTGCCATGGACGACACCGGGACTCCCTCGACCTGCTGCCGGACCCAGGACTCGATCCGCGACGCCGGTCCCATCGCACCGCGGATCTCCGTGAAGACCACCGTCTGGCCGTTTCGCCCCGCGGCCACGACCACCGCATAATCGTAGGTGGCGGCGATCTGTGTCTTCCCTGCATTGGCCGCACGCGTGACCTTCCGGCACGACGCCGATCGTCAGCCCCGCGGCGAGCGCCATCATGAAGGTGCGTCGTCGGAGCATGGCGTCAATCTCTCAGTGCCTTGGCGGTCGCGGACGGCGTCGAGCCGGCCGGGGAGGGGATGCTCGTCGGCCCAGCGGAAGTAGCGCATGAGCTGGCGGATCTCCTCGGGTGAGAGATTCTGGTTCGGCATCGGGATCTTGTAGCGCTCGAGGAGCGCCTTGGCGGTGTCGTCGCTCGCGAGCATCCGCTCCGGTGCCAAAAGCCAGCGGCGAGCCACGCTTCATCGCGACGCACGCTCACCCGCATGAGATCCGGCCCCACCCGGGGTCCGGCGCCGATCGAGTGGCAAGCCAGGCACTTGCTCTCGAACATGAGCTTGCCGGCGATCGCCTCGGGTTCGTCCGGCATCCCGGTGGCCGGGATGTTGTGGTGCTCGATCGGCAGGCTGTCCGGCGTGGCGCCGGTGGCATCGATCAGGCCGATCGCGCCCTGGGTGGCGTTGGCGAAGTGGTGGTCGACCATGACGTACTTGCCGGCTTCCGGAATCCTGAACTCCACGATCGCGGCACAGCTCGAGCCCAGGAGCACGGTCTGCATGCCGCGGAATTCGTTGTCCGGGTTGCCGTCGATCCAGACCCGGTCGAAGATCGTGCCCACGACGTGGAAGCTCGACGTGTTGCTCGGCCCGACGTTCAGAACGTACAGCCGCACGCGCTCACCGGGCTTGGCCGGCAGCGGATTGTCGACCAGGCCGTTGTAGCGGCCGTTGAAGACGGTGTACGTGGACTCCTTGGTGCGGACCCTCTTCGTGTCGAGCACGTAGAGCGGGTGGCCGTCGGCCTTGCGTCCCTGCGGATCGGGCTGGACGTAGAGCTCGCTCTGGATGATGACGTACTCGCGATCGGCGTGGGTCGGGTAGCCGCCGCGCGTGCTCGACCACGACCACGCCGTACATCCCCGAGGCGATGTGCTCGAGGATCATCGGCGTGCCGCAGTGGTACATGAACACACCGGGGTAGTTGAGGGTGAACTCGAACTCGATGGTCTGGCCCGGGGCGATCGAGCGGTACTTGTCCTGCGGCGAGACCATGGCGGCGTGGAAATCCATGGAGTGCATCATGGGCTCGGCGAAGGAGAGCGATCCCGGCATGGTCTCGTCGCTGCGGTTCGTCATGCTGAAGTGGATGCGGTCCCCGACTCGCGCGTGGACCGTCGGGCCGGGAACCTGGCCGCCGAACGTCCAGGCGACGAAGCGAACGCCGGGGCGCGATCTCGAGGATGCGGGCGATCGTGTCGAGACGGATGGTCTTGGTCTTCTCCGCGACCAGGGGCTCGAGCTTCGGCCCGTGACTGAGCGCCGTGCCCGCGGACAGCTCGCCCGTGTGCCGGGTCAGCGCCCACGTGGGCGGCCACGGGCTTCAAGTCCATCTGCGCTTCGTCGTAGGGATCGCGGGCGCCCTTGCTGCAGCCGAAGACGCTACCCAGCGCAAGCAACACCGATCAGCAGACTCGCAGCCGGTCGCATGCTTCTAAACGCCGGGGTCGTCCGCCGACGGTCCGTAAATCGACGGCACCTTGCCGCCCGCGAGTCGGATATAGACCGAGAGCTGACCGCGATGGTGGATCTGGTCATGGACGGGAATCCAGCAGGCGTCCGACAGTTTCATCGCCACTCCGAAGAACGACGTCTGTGCGTTACTGAAGTCGGACGCGGACACGCCCTTCATCACCTGCAGCGCTTCCTGATAGCACTGCCTGAACGCATTGATCACCTGTTCGTGCGAAAGCTCCGGGGTCGGTGACATCGGTGGCGGACCCGGAAAGCCGCCCTTCGGAAGCTGGTCCCAGCACCATCTGCTCGGCCACGAAGCGCATCATGAGGTCGCGCGCATCGAACGATCGATCGTGCGGACGCCAGGCCATCTTGTCGGCGGGGTAGGCCATCATCACCTTGACGGTGCGCGCGTGCTCTTCTTCGAACGTCTTCAGAATCGCTGCAGATCGGTCACGGCTCGGCCTCCGAGCGGATGATGGATTAGCCTCGAAGAGTCGCCGAGTCTAGCTCGGCGCATTCACGCGCCGCCAGTCGGAATCGGTGCGCTCGCGGTCCGCTCCGACGATCAGCGCAACCGCTGGACGAATTGCCAGATCTTGAAGCCGCCGCGCACGACTCGCGTCAAGCCGCGCCCGCGCATCATCACCAGCGCGGCGACGCCGGCTGCCGATGCCGAGGAGCGGCGCGATCCGCTTCAGCCCGATCAGCCGGCTCTGGGCCCGCTCGGCCATCGCATGCAGGGCGCCGACCTCTTCGGCGATCTCCTGGCGCTGCTCCTCGGCGCGGGCGATCAGACGCTCGCGGCGAGCCTGAAGTGCTTTGTGTGCTCGGCTCATGAGCGTCGGCCGATGCGCTCGCGATCCTTGCGGAGCTCGGCGATCGTGGTGGCGAACAGCGGCGGGCGGGTCTTGAGCCAGTGCCGGAGCCACCAGGCGCCGACCCCGGCTGCGAGCAGGAGCACGAGCGCGCGCTGATCCCGATCGCGAGCAACCGGTGTGACTCGCTGACCGAGAGGACCGCGAACAGCACGGCCAGGATCGCGCCGGCCTGAAGCAGAACAGCGCCGCGAGTGCGACGACCAGCGCGCGGATCAGCCGGAAGCGCTCCTCGGCGACGTCGGTCGAGAGCAGCTCGAGCCGGGTCTCGAGGGTCGCGATCAGGCTCTCTCCGAGCCGGCGCAGCGAGCCCATCAGGCCGCCGGCTCGAGCGGTTTGCGGCGCGTCGGTCATCGGCGTCGATCAGCGCCGCGAGATCAACAGCCCGGCCACGAGCCCGGCGGCTGCGGCGAGGCCGATGGCCTGCCACGGATGCTCGTGCACGTAGTCGTCGGTCGTGCGCGCCGCGTCCTGGCGCGATCGACCATCTCGGCGTTCAGGTCGGCCAGCTTGGCCTTGGCGTTGCGAACGGTTAGCTCGGCGCGCGCGCGTGCGGCGGCGATGCGGTCACCGGCGGCGCCGGCGGTGGCCTTGAGAAGCTCTTTCGGCGTCCGCGATCACCGTCTTTCATGTCGGCGACGAGCTGCTCGCGTGTGACGGTCGTGGTGGCGGGGACAGGGTCTCGCTCATGACGCACTCCTTAGTCGTGGTGGCTCGATGGATGGACGTGGCTAACGCCAGCGATTCACCGGGGGCAAGGCAATCGCGCAGGCCCCCGGGCAAATGAAACATCACTGACCGCCTTCGAAGCTCCTTTGGCCTCAGAAGCGGAACAGCCCGACCAGCTGCACCTGATTCGCGGTCCCTCGCTGCCCGTCCTTGTTCCTCCGTACTCCATAGATGTACTCGATTCCCGCGTCGACGCGGCCCGAGGGCGAGAACACCAGGTTCAACGCGAATCGATTGGTCTGGTCGTACGCGTTCGGGGGCTGGAAGTCCTGGTTGTGCACGTTGACGAGACTCCAGAGCGCCGTGGAGCGCAGGTTCATGGTCTGGAGGTGCTGCCATTCCTTCCAGCGGTGCTCGTAGCCGACGTACCAGCCGAGCACCGGCAAGGCCACGAGATCGCCCGTCGTCGAATCGAACACGGCGTCCTGGCCGCCCAGAGATGAAGGTCGTTGATGTAGCGCGCGATCCCGGTGCCGCCGTTGACCTGGAACATCAGCCGGTCGATCAGCGTCCTCACGCGGATGGCGAGCACGCCGCTCACGCCTCCGCCCGCGCCCAGGTGGTGCGGACATCGCCCGCCGTGGCCTCGCCGCGAATCTGGCGCAGCACGCCGGCGACCTGCAGGTGGCCGTCGCTGGTAGATCCATGAAGCCCGCGCGATCAGGTCCGGGAACCAGGTTCACGCCCGTGCCGCCGGTGATCGACACCGACGGGAGTCTCGATGGCCACCGGCGATCGCGTTTACCTTGTGGTGCGTCCACCAGTAGCGGAGCTGCGGCTGGCGGATGACGTTCTCCGGGCTGACGCCCTCGAAGTCGAGGTCCTCGAGCTCGACCCAGGGATCGGAGAAGGTCGACCAGGTCTGCCCGACGATGAACCCGCGGTACTGAGCGTACGCGTGGCGCAGTGCGGAACGCGAGTCGACCGGGCTGGCTGGACGTGAACCTGGCGCGGTCCCGGCGAAGTCGCCTTCGAAGAAGGCGCGGATCTCCTGCGCGCCGCCCGGCGTGCGGAACTCGATGATTGAGGCGGCTCGCCCGCGCCGAGATGTTGGTCCGCTTGGCCTCGCCGGTCGTGGACGATACGCCGACGGGAATCGAGTTGGTGAGGAAGCGATCGTCGGTCCCGAGCGGGTCGAGGGTGAACACCGCCGCGGTGCGCACCCGGGCCGCCGAACTTGATCGCCGCGTCGGATCCGGAATGCGGATCGAGCCCGGGAAGTCGCCGGCCGAGACGATGTCGGGTGGTAGCTCGGGGGACTTCTGCGTCGCCGCCTCCACCTTCCGGATTCGCACGTCGAGCGAGTCTTCCCAGGCCGGGAAGTTGGCCTGGCTCTCGAGCGTCTCGAGGCGGCGCCTGCATGAACACGAGCTCAGAGTCGAGCTCGGCCACTCTCGAGGCCTGGGCGGCCAGACGCACGGCCTGGCTGTCGGCTACCGCACCTTGAGCCTCGATGAGCACCTTCTGTTCGTCGATGAGTCGCTGCTGGTCTTCGATCTGTCGCTTCTGTTGCTCGATCGCCAGCGGAGAGGCTCGCGGGCGGTCGGCTTCGCGGTCTTCTTGGACTGGCGGGAGCGGCCACGCTCGGGCCGGCCATGAGCGCCACGCCCAGGCACACGACCGACACCATCCAAGCCAGCCGCACGAGTTGCCTCACGCCCTCCCGCGGCTCATCTCAGAGGAGAATGTCCGTCCCGATCGAGATGATCGTGCCGGTCATCCCGCCGGCGTAGTAGCCAAAGTTCGATCCGGTCGGGGAGCGGTCGACGTGCAGGACGTGGAGGTTGAGTCGCCAGTTGCGATTCCCGTAGGGGTAGAGGCTGGCGCCGCCACCCAGCTCCCACGGCAGCCGCTTGAAGTCGTCCCAGACATACGACCCCACGGCATAGAGCCCGAGCTTTTTCGGGACCACCATGTGCATCGCCTCCGCGAAGACCGCCGCGGTCGGTGATCTTGTTCACCGGCAGCGGACCGGTGGACCTCGAAATTCGACAGCACGCGGTAGGAGAACTCGCTCTGGAAGGAGAACCCCTTGTACTTGGCCCCGGCGTCGAACGACAGCGACCTGGTAGGTGAGCTTGCTCACCGTGACCGTGTCCGCGAGCGCACTGATTTCGAACGGGTTCACGCTGTCGGAGAGCTTGATCTGCGTCGCCTTGGGCGCGGAGCCGATCGGCGCGTAGCGGCCTTCACGCGCGCTGCACGTCGAGAGGCCGAACTGCGTGGAGAGCTTCTCGTGATGCTCGAGATCGCCGAAGCCGCCCCGTGGGCCGAACTCCCCGGTCGTGGGCTGCCACCAGAGGCTGCCGCTGTAAGACATGTCGCGGTTGTCGTCGGCGACGGTGTTTCCGAGCTGGCTGATGCTCCGGTCCATGGCCACCGTGTAATAGAGCCGGTCGAGGGTCTCCCGTGATCCAGACGCCGGTGGCGAACCCGCCGCGGAGGAATTCCTCTCCCATCTGCCGATCGCTGCCCGCCCAGAACGGCCACGAGCCCTGGAGCGACCGGTTGGTGTTGTTGGGCGAGAGGCCGACGCCGAACGTCATCTTCTCGGACAACAGGTAGCGAAGATTGCCGAAGATGAGGGTCTGCTCGGTCGAGGCCAGCGACCAGCCCGTGATGTTGTACCGGAAGCGCGGATCGACGAAGTATCCGGTGAGCCAGATCATGGAGCGGTGCCAGTTGACGTCATTGCGGGCTTTCGCGGTGCGAGGCCGGCCCAGGTGGTCGATGAAAGTGCTGCTCGGCGGGCAGCTGATTGAGATATCGAAAGACTCCGTAGAAGCTGATGTTGAGCGTACCCGCGCTCGGTACGAATGAGGTCGAAGCCCGCTCCGGGGGTGAACTGCCCCACGTAGAGGTTCGGCGTACTGCTCGACCGCCGCCTGCCGCACTCGTCCGGTCGTGTCGGGTGGCGGGCCCGCGCGTCGTCCTGTGCGCGGGCGGCGTTGGGCGTTAGAGCCAGTGCGGTGACCGCCACGGCGGTCGAGCAGAACATCGCTATCGAGAGAACGAATCGTTTGATCACGGGGACTCCTGGTGGCCCGCGGTGGTAGAACACGAGGCCCTGGCGCGGACGTGAACGCGACCGGGAGCCCGATGGTCGGCTCCCGGTGGTTTCATTGCGATGCGTGCGACTCGGGTGCGACGGATCGCACTCGAGCACGCTCGATCACTTCGAGGCGGTTGGCGACGGCTTGGGCTGCGTGGCGTAGGGATTGCCGCCGACCGCGTTCGAGACCTCGGCGATCGTCTTCTGCGCCTTGACGCTGTTGCCCGCCGCGTCGAGCGGGGAGAGATCACGGCGATGCCGAACTTGCCCGGCGAGACCGCCAGGATGCCGCCGCCCACGCCGCTCTTCGCCGGCAGTCCGGTCATGAACAGCCACTTGCCGGTGTCGTCGTAGAGGCCGGCGGTGGCCATGACCGCCAGCACCTTGGGCACGTTCGCGATCTTCATGCACTGCTTGCCGGTGACCGGATTCTTGCCGCCGTTCGCCAGCGTGGCCGCCATCGTCGCGAGGTCCTTCGCGTTGACGTTCACCGCGCACTGCTCGGTGTAGATGTCGCAGGCCTGGAGCGGGTTGGCCTTGATGTGGCCGTAGGCGTACATGAGCATCGCGATCGCCTGGTTGCGCTGGTTGGTCTCGGCCTCCGACTTGAACACCGGCTGGTTCACCGCCAGCGGCCGGCCGGCGAAGTCGCTGTAGCAGGCGAGGATCTTGTTCAGAAGCAATACGTAACTT
>ERZ1370068.10541-contig-9230_pt1 | contig 57856 bp, 100 predicted proteins | sample MGYA00561227_ERZ1370068 | MGnify/ENA primary metagenome ERZ1370068 (study PRJEB38410, sample SAMEA6850437) | metagenome | study: Metagenomic assessment of the ecological functions of the soil: analysis of the soil microbiota associated with the... | reverse complement strand
TTATGCTTCGTTCAGTTACGTATTGCTAGATTGACAGCGCGGTCCTCGGCAGGCAAGCCTCAGCCAGACCCGTTGCGATCTTCAGCAAGTAGCTGCTCGCGTGCTCGGGCCAGATATGCCCGCTTCGCCGCGGTGTCGAGGGTGGGCCTCGGGCGCGCGGTCGACAGTCTATTTCCCAGGAATAGCCGTCCCTGGCGGCAAGACCATGCGCACGCTTCAGGATCGCAGCGTCGTCGATTGGCATACCGGGCTCACGACCCTGAAGCTCGCCGAGCTAACAGGCGGCTTCGGCGAGCTTGTCGTAATCGTCTGCGATCCGCCGCATCAGGCGCCTGCGTTCCCCCTCGGGGATCTGTTAGAAGCTTGCGCGCGAACTCTGCCGCAAGGCGCTGCCAATGATCGGGATCGCGGGCAAATGTCCCCTTCACAATGGTGAACGTAGTCCCGCATAGGCGCCGCGCCGCTGTCAGATAGTTCAAATTTGACCAATGCCGGCTCGCTACGGCGCCTCGGGTGCGCGATATGGCCGCCCTCACCTCCCAGAACAGCGCCCACGGTGTCTGGACGCGCCCTTCAATAGCCGACCCTCGACAGGCGGGTGCTGGTCTGGCGAGCGCCACCGGTAATCGCTTTGAAGAGCGCCAGCACGCCTTGAGCCAACCCGTATGGTTGCCGGCCCTCATCGGGCGCGGACCAACGCGTCGCGCCTTCCACACCTGAGGCGCAGCGGTCAACGCGGCAGCACGCGCAACGATAAGCTCGTCAATGTCCGCTCCGGCCTCGACAATTTCGCGGGGGCGTAGCGGTTTGAGCAGATAATCGTGGCGAGCCAGCTCCGGCAGGTGGGAGGGCGAAGGCGTAGCCAGTCACGATGAGGGCTGGCATCCCAAGCTCCACGCCTGATCGGCGACCTCCATCCCGGTGCCGTCCTCTGGCCTCCCGTCAGCTAGGACAAGATCGTAGGAGCGGCGGTCAAGCAGGTCGCGGCCGCCGGCTTCATTGTCCGTCGTCTCAACCTCGTGGCCGGCGTCGAACAGCACGTGCTCGATAATCGGCCGGGACACCGGGGTCGTCCTCAACGATTAGGATGCGGGCCAGGGCAGGCGCTCCACGCCGAGACCCCCCTGGTGGGGCATCGTCGTTAACAGAACGCCGAAATGGTTAACGTGTTCCGCGTCTTCGGCTTCGTCGCGTGGGCCAGTTGCGCCCGCGGCACCGGAAGCCGGCGACAAGCCTCACAGACCAGACGCGCAGCCCCGAAAGGTGCGCCCGGCCCGTGCTACCGAACGTGACCGGCCGCACTGGTTGTCGTGCTCTCTGCGGCGCATAGTCAGTGCAGATTACCAGCAGGGAGGCAATCGGTGAGGCGGCGCGCCCTTCTCGCCGCGGTGCGGCGGCGGCCTATGGCCGCGCGTCGCCGCGCGCAGCAGAAGGCGATGCCGGTGATCGGCTACCTCAGCGGCGCGTCGCCCGGCCCGACTGCACCGTATGTGGCCGCGTTCCGCCAGGGACTGAGCGAAACCGGCTATGTCGAGGGACAAAACGTGGCGATCGAATACCGCTGGGCGGAGGGCCGCTATGATCGGCTGCCCGCATTGGCCGCCGATCTCGTCGGCCGCAAGGTCGACGTGATCGCGGCCGGCGGCGCCGCTTCGGCACTCGCGGCGAAAAGCGCCACCTCGACGATCCCGATCGTCTTCATCGAGCGTCGGCGACCCGGTCGCGAGTCGGCCTGGTCGCCAGTCTCGCCCGGCCGGGCGGCAACCTCACGGGCTTCAGCAACATCGCCATCGAGCTGATGCCCAAGCGGCTCGAGCTGCTGTCCGAGCTGGTTCCCCAGGCCAGGGTGATCGCCCTGCTCGTGAACCCGAACAATCCGGACTGCCGAGCGCATCATCGAGACGTGCAGGAAGCGGCGCGCGCCAAGGGGTGCAGCTCCATATCCTGAAGGCCGGCACCGAAAGCGAGATCGACGCCGCTTTCGCCATCCCTCGTCCAACTGCATGCCGGCGCGCTCGTCGTCGGCGGCGATCCGTTCTTCGCCAGCCGGCGCGACCAGCTCGTGGCGCTGGCATCACGCCATGCCGTTCCGGCGATCTATGAGTGGCGCGAGTTCGCCGCGGCCGGCGGCCTGATCAGCTATGGAACCAGCCTCACGGCATCTGTCGCCAGGTCGGCATTTACGCCGGAAAGATCCTCAAGGGCGCCAAGCCGGCCGATCTGCCGGTCCAGCAGCCGACGACATTCGAGCTGGTCGTCAATCTCAAGACCGCCAAGGCGCTCGGCCTCACCGTGCCGCCATCGATCCTCGCCCGCGCCGACGAGGTGATCGAGTAATCGGTGCTCGCCTACCCAGCGACGCCGACCGCCATCCTCCCCGCGGCACGATCGACGCCGCCCGCCCGCCAAAAAACACGCCGCGCGCAAAACCTGCGAGCGTGATGCGGCGGCTGGCAGATCAGGCCACGACCAACGATCCGATCCGGTCCGGCCATACCAGTCTATCCAGCAGGAGCGCACGCGGCCGGCACGAGCCCTGAAGGCCGGGCAGGGGCTCATCGCGCGGCGTGGCGCGCTAATCAACAAGCCGCTCATTGATAGGATCGTGATCAACAAGACCACCCCGATTAGCAAACTGCATCGCGCTTCTCCAGTTGCAGGTTCATGCAACGGAAGGGTGCGAAAATATCGGGCGAACTGGCCCGGCGGCCAGGCTTGGCATATCCAACAGTGGCGCTCGTACGAAGGCCCACATGCTGCCGACGGATGTGCCGGCCGCGGAGGTATGAGATGCCAGGCTCCGCCGGCTCGGTGTTGTTACGGACACCGCCGGTGGTCCGGCGCGGGATGTCCCGAACTTCCCCGTGCACCGACCAGATGGGCGTCGTCGGGAACGCTCTATTTGATAATTCCAGCCCAAAAATTGATAGCCGAGGAAAACCGCGCCCTGGGAGGGTGGCGCTCCGAAGGCGTTGACAGGTGGAGTTGAGAGGGCCGTGCCTTCTGGGAGAACGACATGAACAGGCGAAACACCGATCCGCAGGATTGCCGAAGAAGGCTGTAGGCGAGAACCCGAGCGCGACCCGCAAGCGGCAGGCAGCATGTGGTAGCGCGCCTGGACCACGGGCAAGCCTTGCGGCCCCGACTGGACCCCAGGCGAGCCTTGCGGCTAAGGACTGCGGAGGCAGTTGGCGAGAGCGTGAGGCGGGGCGTATGCGGATGCCACCATCGAGGGGCGCAAAGGCGGTCGCGGGAAACTGTTCGGCGGCCTAGATCGTCTCAGGCACGGGCTACCCAATGGCTTTTTCGCACCAGTTGGGTCGGCAGCCCCTTATGGTGATCTCGGCGTTCGCCCTTAGATACCTGTGCCTCAGTGATCAATCACCGGCGATAAGGTCGAGGGCGCCCGGCGGTAAGCCGGCATCGCGACGGCACCGTATCGCACGGCCGCCGCCGAGCGGCGGGCGTCGAGGCGAAGGCGGCCCGAAACGCAACCGCTGGCCCTGGTAACCTTCTGGCGGATGCCCTACGCTGCTCTGTCCTCGGCTTCGAAGTCGGCCTCGAAATCGGCTAGGCGAGGTCGGCAAAGAGCAACCGACACAACCGCGGTTCCATCCTGCTCGTGCATGATCGAAAACTCCTCCAGCCTCGCGCTGCAGTGAACGAGCCAGTGGCGTAGGGCGTCTATCGCGTCGGGTATATTACCGCGGATCCAGGGCCTGCGCGTTCTGCATGGCGCCTCACGGAAACGCCGGCCAGCGCGCACTCCGTTGCCGGTGATGCGACAACGGTCGAGTGAGCGGCCCAGTCGGCTAAATTGTTAACAACGACCGAGCCCGGCGAGTTTCAGGGTCTATGACAGTCCGGCAACTCGTCGCCGGGCGGGAAATATCCACGAACCGCTGATCGTCCCGCCACCCTGCTCCGCGACAGCGGCGCACCTCATCCGACTGACCCCGGGTCGCACGCGTCGGCAAGCGCGTCGTATTCTCCAGCGCCTTTGAACAAGTGATCCACAAACCTGCCGAGCGCTCGGCTGCTGCCCTCCCGCCGCAGCTTGGCAGCCTGCCCCTGTAATGGTTCGGGCGGCAGCGACTGGGGATCGTTCATTACCCAACATGGACCACCGGGCCAGACGCGTCGAGGTCGTTCCGATCGGCCATGCGGCCAGGCACCGGTCGGGCGTGGGCACCACTCCCGCCCAGTCGCCCGCAAGGATGCAATGGGTCCGCCAAGCGCATCAGCGAGGCGCCTGTGTCATCTCTCCCGCTCGATACGATCAGCGAGCCTGTCAAACCCGTCCGCCAAAGCATGCAGCTGGTTGACCCGGCCGGTATCGAACCTTGCGCGCAATCGCCCGCAGCCTGTCCGCCACCTCGGTATTTCGCTAGATCGCGGCCGAGGTGTGATCGTCGGACATGGTTATTAGGCTCGTTAACCTTTCCGACCCGCCAGCAGGCACTCTCAGCACGCAGGTTTGGTTCCGGCAAACCGGCTTAGAAAGCCGCCGAAACGGGGCAAGTCTGTACGTAGGATCGCGCCGGGGCTGGATGAGGTCCGCGGCGCGCGCATTCACCTACCTCCAGACGGCCGCCATAGGCGGGCGTTACGCGGCCGCAGTGTTCACAAGTGAACGGGCGGGGCGTCGCGCTGTCTAGCAATATCCCAAAGGCTTCCCGGCGCGTTCAGCGTGGTAGGAACAGACCCAGTCGCGTATCACCAGCAGAGTTCGCCCTCGACGTGATCCAGCGGTTCGCCCGCGAGCAGGTCAATCAACTTCTCGCGTATGACGTATGCGGCGTTCCCAGCATCTCGGCAATCGCCTTGTCGATCGCCTCTCGAAGGCGCGCTTCGGCTGCGTCGGCCGCTTCGTCGGCCGCTCTTTGGGCGTTGGTGTAGGTTATGGCATGTGCGTTTCCTTTCCATGCGCTGGTGGGCGTGAGGTTGGGCGGCAATTCGCTATTCTGCTGCGGCGCTGTTGCAGCAGTCACGCTGACGCCACTGTTGCCCGCGGTCGGAGGTGGCGTCAAATAAAAATATATAACGGGTAGTACTGTCTCTGTTGTCCCAAGTATTGGACACCTTGTCCTGATATGACAAGTATCTGTGGACATGTCCCCAAAAAGAACAAGAAAATGGGGACGCGTGGGGACAAGGCCGCCCGTATGACGAAAACACATGACGGGTATTCGACCAGACACCGTCCCTGAGGCGGAGCAGTCCGAGCCTTTCGAGACTTAGATGCGGCTTCCCGTACTCCCACGAACAGGCACAAGTAGTCGTGGCGGTTGTTATATGCCCTCGCCGTGATTGCTTTCAACTCCGGTGCCGCACTCTCGCGTGCGGCGGACCCACCTGGCTCGACCGTGGCCGGCGGCTTGAGGCAGGCCCAGCCCTCGCAAACCTTTGGCAGCGGATTGCGTCACCCGTTTGACGCCAGGAGTAACCCCACGGGACGCTATGCGTCCCGTCGCCGAAGGTCTGTCAAATGCACCTTGTCGGTGAAGGCGGCAGCCGCCTACCTCAACTGCTCCCACCCGTACTCTTCAGCAGCGAATTGACAGGCACCGGCATCAATCGCCGTTCTGCAAACTCGGCGGCACGGCCATCAGGTACGCAACCGAAGACCTCGACGCCTGGCTCGCTGCAGCGGTGAAGGACCAGCACCTCTGATCGCGGCGCCACGGCGTAGCCGGCTGAACGGAAAAAGGCAGCGGGATCTTACTCCCGCTGCCTCTTCGTCATCAGCACATTGGAAAGGAAGCACCTTGACCGCAATCATGTGGGCGCATCGCGCCGACGCAATGACGCGGTCTGTGCGCGATCGCCGGAAGCACGCAGGCCGTGCCCATACGCCATCGCGCGGTTGAAACCCGCGGCCACCAAGACCCACCGGCCCCGCTTCACGCCATCCTGTCGCGCTGTCACCGACATCCTCGCGTCGCCAGGAAGCACTTGGCTGATTACGGACCTGATACCCTTGGACAGTCTTGCCGTGCTGGTCGCCCCTTCCGACAACTTCAAGAGTTTCCTCGCGGTTGCGATGGCGTGTTGTGTGGCGACGGGAACCGCGCTTCTCGGAAACGCGGTGACGCAGCGCAGGGCGATGATACCACGTCTACGCCGAGGGCGGCCGCGGTGTTCCAAGCGGCTGCGCGCGTGGGAGAAACGCATCGGCACAGCGGCCCATCGGTTCTTCGGGATCGCGGAGCCGGTGAACATGCTCGACAGCGACCCGAGCTGATTGACATTCGTGCGGTCGGCTTCACCCCCGCTTGGTCGTGCCGACACCATGGCGCGATGCTTTGGCGCCAGTGACGAGAACTCCACTCGCGACATGAAAGGCGCGTTCGTCTCCGAGTTGCGACAAGCTGCGGCAAGCGTTCCCGAATCACGCGCAACGATCCGGTCAATCGCATCGGCGAAATCAGCGTCGTCGGCGACGATTGTAAACCGGAACCGTAAACCAGCATCCGCGCCCCAGCTCCTCGAAGGCGCGCCGCTAAGCCGCCTCGTCCAGGGTTTGGGTAAATCCACCGGGCAGCCCCGCCGGGCGGTAGTCACGACTTGCCGGATAATCGGGGTCACGACCTGGCAGTGTTGCTGGCGGCGCCGAAGCGGAAACCTCGCCTCAATTCGGCTTCGCCGCAACCGCGCATAAGATAAGTGGCCTGGCCTCTCCAGCGGCGCCTTCAGACGATCTAACGGGCGTCGATGGGTCAGGAAGCTTCCTGTGGGCGCATCTCGATGCCGGGGGCATCCCTGCCTGACTCGTTATGGTCACGCCTGGCGCGCCGCCGCCGTCGCCATCCATGTCGTTGGTCTCGATCCGCCGCACGGGATTTGACCTTCTCTCAGCGATTGTGTCAGGGCGGGGCGTTCCTCTGCGCAGCATCCGTTCGGGGAGCCACAACCTGGACCCTTCCAGCCGGCCTTCAGGCGCCTCGGCAAATCGGATTGTGGGGCGCCGCCGCCTGATAAGTGTTCGGCCATGACGAGCTTGCGCCGACAGCGGATCTTACTCCGGGGCCGCCTGGGCGAATAGGCGATCTGAGCCGCACCGCGTTCGTCGCAGGCTGCGATCGAGGGAATAAATCAAGCCGTCAGTTGTCTCTATCATCGGACCGCGTCCACTTTCGGGGATACCGATGTCGTTCCCATTCGCTCGCCAGCGTGCTTTCCGGCGCGAGTTCTCATCGCCGGCGCCAGCTGGGCGGCATGGCAGCCAGCCCCTAACAGCCCGTTGACGAAGTCGGGTTTCGTTGATCCCGTGTGATGCAGGGGACTGAGCGGGATTTGCGGAATGGCGATGGGGCGGGAGGGCGATCGGCAAGGCGATTTGATCGTGACCTGGGCAGAGATGCCGCGCTCGCCGGGCCATGTGTTTTACGACCGGCTTCAGGAAGTACTGATCGCGGGCGGTTTCGATCCCTTTGTCGAGAGGCATGCCAGCGCTAATATCCGCTCGAGGGGCTGGTCACACCTCGATGTCTGTCGGCGACGTGATCAGCGAGAACACTGAGCAGCAGGTTCTGGGTGGTCGCCACTCATCGGCTTCACCCAGCTGCCGGAGGCAACGCCATGATCGCAGTGGCGGGAGGCATCCTCCTGGCGCTTCTGATCATCCGCCTGTTAGCGGCCCTGTTCTGGCTGGCGGCGATCATCTTCTTCGTCCTGGCAGCTCTCGGGTCGGTCAGGCCGCCCGCCGCCGGAACCCTACGGCTCGCCAGCTCTGCCGCGAGGCGCAGCGGGAAATGCGCCGCCAACTCGTTCGGCCCCTGCTATGTGCAGCACGAGGTCGATCGGCTGCGCAAGGAGTGCCTGCGCGACGGCGGCAGGCCGTGAACGTGAACCCCTCAAGGAGCAAGCGAAATGAGCGACAGTGCGGTCGCAGCGGCAGCGAGCCAAATGGGATTTGCTGCTGACCGACCTTGAGCAGCGCAGCGAACAGTTGCGGCAGACCATGGCCTACGGGCAAGCGGCTATTCATCAGGGCGGCTGGCATCGGCAGCGGTGTTCGCGCAGCGTCGTCTGACGGTCCTGATCGTCCGACTTCTGGTCGGCACCTGATGGCCGACATAACCGACGACTGACTGCGGCGCACTGGCCTCATGAAGGTCGACCTGTTGCTGAAACGCAGCGTCAGCTCGGCTGGGAACGGCCGCGTGCGGTCGCCATGGTGCTGTTCGCGGTGGCGGCACTCGTTGCAGCTTTCCGAGTCCCCGACCTGCTGTGGCCGCCAGGGCCACTGACCGTCAACGCCTCAGGGCGCTGGTATCAACGCGCCACAATCCGGTCGATCAACCGATCCCCGTGCAGGTGCAACCATAACCAACCCCTACCCTCAAGGAGAACCCTATGACGCACGCAACGTCTTTGGTTGGTGGTACCGCCAGTGCGCCGATCCAACGCCCCCTACAACCGGACCGACGACCGGCCGTGAGGTCTGCTGCCAGCGGTCGACTCTTGCATCTGCCCCAGTGCCCGACCTGCGGCGAGCAGGGCGCGCCCCAGTGCTGAGGCCCACGGTCTGGTGCGCAACCCGGAACGAGTGGCGCTGCACGCCGAGGCCCAGCGACTGTGGAAGGAGCAGGCCCGGAGCCGAGGCAAGTGGATTGCAAGAGATGGAGGAGTGAGGTGGACCCCGATCGTGAGACAGCCGGAGCCGTTTTCTAAGGTGTAGCCCGGCCGATTTCAGTACCGGCTCCGATCGCGCTTGGCGCGACGCTCATGACATTGCTTCTGCCTTCCCCTCGTCAATATCAATCCTGTGGTTGGCGGTTGTGCCGGTGGGGATGTGGGCGAAGGCGCAGCCGGTCGGCGAAGCCGATCGTCCACATATCCACGGGCATTCTGCTTCGTAGGCCTGACGCGGCGTGCGATAACAACCAAGGCCCCGTGATTTCAGGACGACGCGGCGCGAACTCGGCTGAGCCGGTCAGTCCCCATCTCTTCCGCCAGCTGGTCCGACAGGAGCTGGCGATCCACGACCCCGAGCATGTCCGTGATGGCTCGGGCCGTGCTCGGCCATGCTGATTACCGGACCACCGAACGGGCCTACAACATGGCTCGCGCGCTCGACGCGGCGCGGCGCTATCAACTGGTCCTCGCGTCGCTGCAGTCATAGTAGGGTGCAAACGTCGACGGGCGGTGTGAAGGCGGGGAGGTGTACCGCCTGCGGTTTTTGGGACACCGGATTGAACCCTACGCAGCGACGGCAGCAGTTTGAAGCTGCTTCTGGCGGAATTGGGCTGGCGTGAGGAAGCCGTGGCGCTCGATCAGCCAGGTCGTGTTGTAGGTTTCGCGGAACGCCAGCAACGCCTGACGCAGTTCCTCGATGGTCGCAAAGGTCCGCACCCACAGCAGGTTTTCCTTGAGGGTGCGGATGAACCGCTCGGCACAGCCATTGCCTTCCGGGGCCCGGACGAAGGCGGGCGAACTCTCGATGCCGAGGAAGGCGATCTCCGTCTGGAAGTGGTGAGACATGTATTGCGATCCATGGTCATGCCGCACGGCCAGACCGCGGGCGATCGCCTTGGCAAACCCGCCGAAGTGCTGCCGCACGCCCTGGCGGATCGGCTCCAGGGCCTGAAACGAGTGGCCTGTGCATGGGCGTGGATGCCGACGCATTCGGCGGAGCAATGATCGACCGCGACGAACACCGCGGCCTGGCCTTCGCCGGTAATCGTCGTCGTCAGGTCGGTGCCCCACATCGCGTCGACCGTGTCGGGAATGATGGTGCCGTCATGGTTGCGCGGCCCCCGCGGTGAGCCAACCCGGGTCGGCGCCAGCAAATTGTTCTGGCGCATCAGCCGCAACACCCGGCGCATCGACGTGCGGGTCCCCGCATAACGCAATCGCGCCCAGACTTTGCGATGCCCCTCGCCATGGAACGGGCTGGCGGCAAGCACGCCCCGGATTTCCGTGGTCAGCGCGTCATCCGGCATCGCGCCGAGCGGTCCGCGCCGCTGCCTCGCCGGCGGCGTTGACTGGTGGCGGTAAACGCCCGAGCGAGCCAGCCGCCACACCCGGCAGACCGCAGCCAGACCATACGGCTTGCCGGTGACCGGCGAAATGACGCGGCTCATGGCTTGCGCCTGCGTCGGGCAAAAGGGCGGTCGACCTCCAGGAGAGCGATCTTCTCGTGCAGCAGATCGCGCTCGATCAGCGCCGCCCCCAGCCGCGCCTTCAGCCGGTCGCTCTCCAGCTCTTCGCCCGTGGTGGCACGGCTCGTCAACGTGCTCAAGAGCGCCAAGTTCAACGTGAAGGCTGCGATTGTGATGCAGAAGACCGGGCTGACGCTTGCCGATGGCACTGCGACGCCTGAAGAAGGCTGACGATTCGGTTCGTGAGGCGATCGGAGAGGACGTCGAAGAGCGTCTCCGCGAGCAGCTGCACACCTGACGAACCTCGCCGTACGGTGGGTCGGACCCCGCCTCGGCTGGCCTTCAATCCGTCACCTGCGCACATCAGTGCTCGGACACGGCGCCAGGAATGGCGCTGGCTGCGCCGCGGCATCCACGACGACATCGACGGCCGAGTGCAGCTGGAGAAATGATGCCGGCAGCTCCGTCGTGATGGGTCCACCGAGGAGCCGCGCAACGCAGGACGCTTTGGTTTGTCCGGTCGCCAGCAGGACGATCGATCGCGCCTGAAGAATCGTCGCCATCCCCATCGACAGCGCCTCGTGAGGCACGGCACCCAGATCTCCATGGAACAGCGCGGCGTTGCTTCGCCGGGTCTCGGGCCGCATGGTCACGCGATGGGTGCGCGCCTGAAGGATCGGGCCGGGCTCGTTGAAACCGATGTGCCCGTTCGTGCACCGATCCCCAGAATCTGCACGTCGATGCCGCCGGCGCGCGATTGCCCGCTCGTAGCGTTCGCACTCCGCCTCGGGGTCGGTAACGTCGCCCGCCAGAAAAGTTGATCTGAGACGCTGGCAGGCCCACGCGGCTGAACAGGTGCGTCTCCATGAAACGCCGATAGCTACTGGGATGCGACGGCGGTATGCCCAGGAACTCGTCGAGATTGAACGTCGTCACGCCGCGGAACTCGAAGCTACCCCGCGCTCCGCCAGCGCACTCAGCTCGTGGTAGAAACCAACGGGCGTGCGTCCCGTCGGCAGCCCCAGGACGAGATCAGGCTTGACCGCGAATGGCGTCAGCGACGTGTCGCGCGAGCGCGCGCGCGGCAGCTCCGCCGTTGGGACACACGTGCAATCTGGCTTTGACGATTTCGCTCATCAGTCTCGTTTGTAGGACAGGGACAACCCGCTCCGCCGGCAGCTTCCTTGATGGCAAGCGCCACTGCGCCAGCCGCCGGCTCCCGGGCGAGCAGCTCCGTGATACTTCCGGGCGCAGCCACCGGCAATCGGCGCTCGAGCTCTTCGCGCAGCCAGGGCACCGCGCGCGAAGATGCCGCCGGAGAGGACGAACATGAATGGTTCGCCCACGAGCCCGAGACGTCGCGCGACGGTCAGACCAGACGCTTCGAGCTCGTTCGCTGCGCCTCGAAGGATGCCGATCGCCGCACTGTCGCCTTCCGGAACGCGGCCTCGACGCACTGCGCGAGCGAACCGATCGCGGACGGCCGCAGGTTGCTGTAATAGACCTCGTGGAGCAGACCTTGCGCCTGGGCGATGCCGAAGTGCTTCAGCAACAGAGGTGTCGGCGCAGTCTTCTGGCCCCGATGATCGGACTCCGCGCAACACCGCGCGCAACGCTGCCCGTCCGATCCAGTAGCCGCTACCCTCGTCGCCGAGCACGTGGCCCCACCCGCCGGCACGGGCGGCTTCGTTCGTCTGGTTGCGGCCGTATGCGATCGACCCGGTGCCGGAGATGATGACGACGCCCGGGGACCCGGGGCGCGCCTGCCTCCAGTGCGACGAGCGCATCGTTCACGATCAGGACGCGCGCCTTGTAACCGATCCTCCGCATGATCCCGCGCACCGCCGCGAAGTCGTCGGGGCGATCGACGCCGGCGATGCCGAGGCAGATGGCCGACGGGGTTACTCCGCGGTCGCCGATTGCCTCTTCCATGACGTGATGGAGAACCTTTTCCACCTCGAGCTCGCCGACCGCCTGCAGGTTGGCGCCGCCGCCACGCACTTCGGAGAGAACGCGACCCGTGTCGTCCGCCAGCTGGCAGACCGTCTTGGTACGCGCCGGCATCGATACCGATTACGTGTGGACCCTGGGTCATCGGAGAATGGCGGCTCGCATGCGATTCGTTGCCCGACGGCATCGTCCGCTCGGACAAACGGCCGGCGGGTTTGTCCCCGCCGGCCGTTATGTGGAGACGCTCGTTCAGCTTATCAATGCATTTCGACGCGACATCCGCGGCTGCCATCGGTCGAAGGGGCCGTGTCGGCGCAGTTGACACACGTCTCGCCAAACAGTTACTCTCATGTGTTTTATGCTGTTGGCTCGACTCGCGCCGCGCACGGCGCGCGGGCTCCTCGCCCTCGTTGCTGCCGCCGCGGTGGTGGTGTCCTCGCCCGGGATGCCGTCGACGACAGCGGCCGCCGAACCCGACTCTCAAGCGAAGTTCGCGCACTCTGGGTGCTCCGCACCTCGCTGGCGTCTCCGAGAGCATCGCGTCGCTCGTGCGATCGGCTCGCGATCACGCGTTCAACACGTTGCTCGTCCAGGTGCGCGGGCGCGGCGACGCGTAAGCTCAACAATAGCGTCGAGCCGCGCGCCACGCAGCTCCTGCACCAGCCGGCCGGCTTCGATCCGCTCGAAACCGTCCTCACCTCAGCGCACGCTGCGGGACTTCGGGTGCATGCCTGGATCAGCGTCAACCTGGTGTCGAGCGCGGTCGATCTGCCTGCTGCGCACGCGATCACCTCGTCAACAGGCACCCGAGTGGCTGATGGTGCCGCGCGAGATCGCGCAGGACGTCGCGAAGGTCGCGGTCGACAGCCCTGCTTACGTCGGCAAGCTCGCCCGGTGGACACGCGCGCAGACTGGAGAGCTCGAAGGACTCTACGCCTCTCCGATCGCCCCCGGCCGCCGCCGACTACCTTCAGACAGTCGTGCGCGACCTGACACGGCGCTACGCGGTCGATGGCGTCCACTTTCGACTACGCTCGATATCCGAACGCCAAGTTCGACTACAGCCAGCTTCGCTCTCGCCGAGTTCGGAACTCGGTGCGGCCTCGCCTCGATCCCGCACGGCGGCAGCAGCTCGACGCGAGAGAAGGTCGACGATCTCTTTGCGTACGCCGATGCGTTGCCGGACGACTGGCGTGCGTTCCGCGTTGCCCGGATGACGTCGCTGATCGCGCGGTCTTCGAACGACGGTGAAAGCCGAGCGTCCCGACACGCTCGTGACCGTCGCCGGTGAAGCCCGAGCTGCGGGAGGCGTGCGACGACCGCCTGCAGGACTGGGGCACCTGGCTGCAAGGGGCATCGTCGACGTCGTTAGCGCCCGATGGCCTACACGCCTGAAGCCGCGCGGTTTTGGCGAACAGATTTCGTCGGCTCCGTGCCGCTGCGACGGCGACCGCCCGTTCTGGGCAGGCATCGGCGCGTACCGCCTCTCGGCCGCGCAGACGGTCGAGAACATCCAGACGGCCCGGAAGCTCGGCGCCGCTGGCGTCATCCTCTTCTCATACGACAGCCTGAGCGATCCGCACGTCGTCTCGCGGACTACCTCGCGCAGGTCGCACAGAGCCGCCTTCGCGCCTCACACCGCAAGTCCCGGCTCGCGATAGGGCTACCCCGGCGTCATGAGCCGCCGCTCGGACTCGTGAGATGCCGCCACCGTTCGCCGGGTCTCCGATCATCTCTTCGCCGCCATAAACGAGCGGGCTTTCCCGCTGCTGCGATCGAAGTTGGCGGACGGAAGGGCGTGCTGTGGCGTCGCGCCCTGGGCTTCCTGACCTACGAACCGTCTGCCGGTCTGGCGACGGCCAGCCGACACGATCTTCGATCTGGCCTCCCTGACAAAAGTCCTCGCTACGACTTCGCTCGCGATGCGCGCGATCGACGATGGGCGGCTGCGGCTGGAGGATACGGTCGAGCGCTGGATCCCTGAATGGAAAGGGAACGATCGCCGGAGGCGTCACGATCGCGGACCTGCTCTCGCACTCATCGGGGTTGACGGCCTACCTGCCTTTCTACAGGGACTGCACGGGCCGGATCGACTATCAGCCGGCAATCTGTGGAGTGCCGCTCGAGTAGCGCCGCGTGCGCGGTCGATCTACAGCGACCTGGGATTCATGCTCTGGGATTCGTTCTCGAGGACGCACAACACAGGAGCGACAGCTTCACTGGAGCGCCGGGTGCCGAGATCCCGGGCCGCCGGCTCGACGCGCAATTCCGACGGCTTGCAGCTTTCCTCACCCCGAGCCACTGGGATTCAGCCCGCCGAGAAGCTGGCGGGACCGCACGCGCGCCGACGGAGGTGGATCCTGGCGAGGGCGGCTCCTCGTCGGCGAGGTCCATGACGAGGAACACGTGGGCCCTCGGCGGCGTCGCGGGTCATGCTGGCTTGTTCGGAACGGTCGCCGCCGTTGGAGCGTTCGCGCGCGCCGTGCTCGCCACGCTCGACGGCCAACCGGTGCTGGCAAGGACCGATACCATGCGGCGATTCATCCAGCCGTCAGGAGTGCCAGGGAGCTCGCGTGCGCTCGGATGGGACACCATGCTGCCGACATCGTCGTGCGGCACGCGCTTGTCTCCGACCGCGATCGGCCGCACCGGATTCACCGGCACATCGCTCTGGATCGACTGGGAGCGCGACCTCTATGTTGTCCTGCTGACCAACCGCGTGCACCCGACGCGCGAGAACGATGCGATCGCCGCGGCCGCAGGTTCACGACGCGGTCGTCGAAGCCTTCGACAGAGGTTTTCGATAGAGGATGCGGACACCGGGCGCCTGCGGCCGAACGGACGGACGCTTCGTCAATTGAAAGTGACGGCCAACCGTTCAGCGGTTCGGGTCGGAGCCGGCGCCGCCCAGCCCGCGGGACACCTGGGGTGGGGGCGGCGGTGGGGCCGACGGAAAATTCGGTCCGGTGCCGCGACCGCCAGGGCCGCCAGGCACGTTGGGGCCAGGTTGGTGTTGCCCGTCCGCCACGGGCTCCCGGAAGCTGCGCGCCGCCCTGCCCCCTGGCATCGTCGCCCAATCCTCCGCCGGGACGATTGACGGCGGTCACCACGAAATTCCACTGGTCGTAGCGGGTCCTGACCGCTGTAGATGCGGATCGATGGTTCCTGGCTCTTGCTGTGAACCCGCTGATGCCGCCGCTCACGGCCCCGGTCGTGGGATTTGTGAAGCCGTTCTGGGACACCCCGGCAGGTTCGTGAACCCGCTCGGCGATTGCGTGACGCCAGGCTGCCCGCCGGCGAGGTGCTCGATGTCCCTCGACCAGTCTGGCTGGTCTGGGTGCTCTGACCACGGCCGGCCCCGACACCGGTGGTCGGTCCAGTCCCCTGGCCTTGAACTTGGGACTGCGCTCCGACCCCGATCACGTCGAAATCTTTATTAGTGACTGGATCGACGTAAGCTCTTGCGCAGGAACTTGCCTTGAACGAGGACATCGACACTCGGCGGAAAGGCATTGGCGTTCTTGGCGCGGTACGCGCAATCGCGCGCGCGTACCGCTCGCCCCGGAAGACCAGCTCCCGCTTCGCTTCTCGCGCTGGGCTTCGTGCCTCCCACGCGGGAGGCGACGCTCATGAGAACGGACATGACGGCCAGGCTGACGAGCAGCGCGGCCATTGCATAACCCGTTCTTGACCCTCTAAACTCATGAGAGTATTATCTTTAGCGCTTCCAATGCTAACACAACCAGGGCGCCGCGCGCGCTCATGCCCCTCGTGCCGCCGTGGCGCTGCTGAGATGCCATCTTCTTCGCCTCTCTTCGTGCGACAAAGGTGCCGCTGCTCGCATCGACGGGGACGGTAATCACGCTCTTCCCTGCCGCGACGACCGTTCCCATTGACGGCAACGTGGAGATTACCGCGACCGTGATCGAGAACGGCGTCGCCTCGGCGCCTTCAACCGGGACTGGCACTGGGACCGGAACAGGAACCGGGACCGGGCACCGGCACCGGCACCGGACCGGCACCGGCACCGGAACAACGAGCACCTCCACTACCGGCTCAGGCTACCCGTTCAGAACGGCACGCTCGTTTCGCTTTACGACGACGATCGGACGGATTGAGCCGTCCGAGGCACGCACCAACAACGGACAGGTGAAGGTGCGCTTCATCCCCGGTGGTCAGAGCGGCTCGGCGACGATCACGGCGTACTCGGGCGGGCGTCGGGAAGATCGAGAATCTGCTGGTCGGAAGCGCGGCGGTCGATCACGTCGTGCTGTCGGCAACGCCGCAGACGCTCGGCGCATCCGGCGGGACGTCGGTGATTTCGGCGCGCGTCGAAAGCAGCACCGGGCAAGCCATCACGAGTGTCCCCGTCAGCTTCTCGGCGGATGTGGCACGCTGTCGGCCCCAAGCGCGAACACCGGATTCCAACGGCGTGGCGAGCGTGACGCTGACCGCCACGGCAAAATCGACAGTGACCGCGAACGTGGCCGGGAAAACGGCGACAGTGGCGGTCTCGCTGAATCCGCGGACCGGCATCACCATCACGCAGCGCCGACAACGTCGATTGCTGCCGGGCAGCCGGCATCATTTACTTTTGCCGTGAGCGCGACCGCGAACATCCGGGACGTCAGAGTGAATTGGGGAGACGGACAATCGCAGCCTCTCGGAGCGTTGGCCGGGTCCACCGTCGTCCCAGCGTACCTGGAAGCCGGAACGTACACGGTGCAGGCGACGGCGACGGATACGAGTGGATTCTCCGGAAACTGTGCAGGCATCGATTACTATCCTGCCTGCGCAGCCGCCGACAGTTCAGGTAACTCCATCGAACCTGTCGCCGACACTGAACGAGACGATCATCGTCCGCGTGCAGGTAACCGGCAACACGTCGAGCATCATCCGCTACGACTGGTCATTCGGTCCCGAGCGCCAGCCTGGGTTCGACATCCACGACGAGCGCCCAGCTGCCCGTATCGTGGAATTCAATCGGCGCCAAAGGTGATCACGGTCACCGCCGTTCAGGCCACTGGCCCGAGCGGTGACGGCCTCGCGCTCGGTCACGGTGCGTCAGTAGGGTTGACGCGCCCCGACACACGAACGCCTCGCGCGAGAATCGATCGCGCGGGCGTTTACTTCTTCCCGTGGCTCACGTGTGGCGCTGTCGACGCTAGACCGTCGACTGCCGACCGCCGACTGTCGACGCTGACCGTCGACTGCGACCGCCGACTGTCGACACTGACTGTCGACTGCGACCGCCGACCGCCGACCGAAGACTGCCGACTGTGCTGGCTACCAGTCCGTATAGTTCGTCCCGTCCAGCGCCGTTCCTTGTGCGCCGCTCTGGACGTCGTAGATGCCAGGCTCGGCGGACGGGTTGCTGGGATCCGGAGTTCAGCGGGGACGGTCTGCCACGATTCCGTGGAGTGCGTGAGCGGATCTTCGGGGATCTTGCGCAGGTAGTTGTCGGTCACGAGCGCGTCGAGCGACGCCGGATAGCTTCCCTTGTCGGCGAAGTGCTGATCGATGGCGTCGCGCATGTGGAAGAGGTCGGTCTTGAGCGTCGCCCTCCTGGGCTTTCAGCACCGAGTTGCGATGCTGGACCATGCCCATCGCGGCCAGGATCGAGATGATGTGACAGCACGACGAGCAACTCGATGAGCGTGAAGCCGCGCTCGCCTGGAACGACACGCGAATATCTCATCGATCTCGACCTTCCCAAGGACGCCATCATCGACCCGTTCACTGCCACGACTTACGCGATCGCCCGCTCAACTTCTGGCTGCTGACCCGCGACTGCGATTCCGAATTCTGACTCCTGAATTCTGAATCCTGCCCGGTCATTTCCAGTCCGGAATACTTCGTTCCGTCGAGCGCCGTCCCATCGGCGCCGCTCCGGCGTCGTGAGATCCCCGGCTCGGCGGACGGATTGCTCGGGTCTGGCTCCGCCGGGATCGTCTGCCACGAGTCGGCCGAGCGGGTGATCGGATCCTCGGGGATCTTCCGCAGGTAGTTGTCCGTCACGAGCGCGTCGAGCGATGCGGGATACTTTCCTTTGTCGGCGTAGTGCTGATCGATGGCGTCGCGCATGTGGAAGAGATCGGTCTTCAACGGTTGCTTCCTCGGCCTTCAGCACTGAGTTGCGGTGCTGCACCATCCCCATCGCGGCCAGAATGGAGATCAGCGACAGCACGACGAGCAGCTCGATCAGCGTGAAGCCGCGCTGACTACAGAGCCTGCCCGAGACCCACTTCGCGTCCACGCTCCAGACAGCGATGCTTTTCTGCCCATCTTCGTTGTCCAAATGAACCAGCGCCGCCGCCCTCACCAGTCCTTGTATTTCGTCCCGTCGAGCCCCGTGCCTTCCGCCTTCGAGTACGTCGTAGACGTTCTGACCGCCCCAGCTGCTCGAGTCCGCCTTGTCCTGCAGTGCGAGCGCATGCCCCATTCGGTGGAGTGCGCGATCGGATCCATCGGCACCCGCCGCAGGAACTTGAGCTTGATCCCGGATGCGTCGTTCGCCTTCGAAACGCCTTCCACGAGCGTCTCGAGATCCGGTGGATAGCCTTCGCTTCCCGCTCGAATGTCGGTCGATCCGATCTGGCCTGTGTCGACGGCGTCCTTGTAGCTTGTCGATGGCCAACCGGATCTCGCGCAGCGCCGCGGTGGAGTTCTACTTCCCGCTCGCGCTGCAGCGTGACGCGCGCCAGCGGCATGATCGCCGATGCGAGGACGATCAGGATCGTCGTGCACGACGAGCAGCTCGATGAAGGTGAAGCCGCGCTCTGACCTTCGAACCATGGAACCTACGAACCCTAGAACCGACTCAGAACCCTGGAGCCGCCCCTACCGCACCGTGACTGCCACCGGTGTGAACTGGAGCGCGACCGGCGACCCTTCGGGCGAGCTGGCCACACCGCTGACGGTGATCGTCGAGTTGCCCGTCCCGACCGCGTCGAACATGAGCGCCGCGAGCAGGCCCGTCCCCGATGCGCCGGCCTGGTCGCCGCTGCGCGTGATTACGATGTCCACGCGGCCCGCGACCGGCATCGATGCGCGGCGTGAACGAGGCCGTGACACCGCCCTGACGCATGAACGTCCCTTCCTGGACGGTCCGCACGCGGAGCACGTTCGGGTTGAACGTCACGGTCAGCGTCATGGCCGACAGCCGCGAGGCGTTGTTCACCGAGATCGGTACGCGTCGACGGCCCACTTGCCACGCGCATCTCCGGCGGTGCCGTCACGATCACTTGTAGTGGACGGCGCGACCGGCGACACCAGGCGGCGCGTTCGGCGCTGTCTGCGTCACGTCGCGCGGCGGGCCCGTCGGCGGCTACCGGAGTGTTGGGATCGACCGGTGGCGGCACCGACCGTGGTCGGCGGCGCGGCGGTCGCCGGCGGCGGCGTGGCCGCAGGCGGTCCTGCCGGCACCGGAGCCGCCGGATTGACCACCGGCGGAGGCGGTGGCGGCGGAGAGTTCGGCACGGGCGACGTTCCTGGCGGCGGCGTCGTGTTGGGCTGCGGCACGCCTGGCGGCGCCGCCGCCGGAGGTCCGCGCAGTCCGGGCGGCGGCGTTCGCTGGAATGACTGCTGGTCGGAGCGCCAGAAGGCGGCGCTGCTGCTGGAGCTGGTTCTTCGTTCGGCACAGGCGCGATCAGCGGCGGCGGACCGCTCAAGCCGACGTTCTGTTGCGTGCCGATGTAGATCGGTGCGAGATCTTCGGCCGTCAGATCGTGCGTGCGCACGATGTGCGGCGTCAGCAGCATGACGATGTCGGTCTGGTTGATCGTCGTCGGACGTAGACCCGAAGAGCGATCGGAGCACGGGAACGTGTATCGCGCCGGGGAATCCCGTCAGAGACTTGCGCTGATCGTCCCTGAGTAGTCCTGCGAGCAGGTTCGACTCACCTTCTCGCAGACGCAATTTCGTCTTGACCTTCCGCGACCCGAACGACGGCACGTCCTGTCCGGCAACACTGATCGATCGCACCCAGCGCGCTGCTCTCGACGGTGAGCGTCGAGAATGATCTTCACCCTCGTACGTCACCCGCGGCGTCATCGCGATGTTCACGCCGACGTCGCGTGTAGTTGAACGACGACTGCGGGATGCTCGCGAATCCGCCGGGAACTGCCGCGCCGAACACCGTCGAGATGACCGGAATCTCATCGCCCAGATTGAGCGTCATCTCCTGGCCTTCGGCGCCGCGCAGCTGCGGCTTCGCAATCTGCTTCGTCTTGCGTGTCGTTCTCGAGGAACTCGCACCGCTGCGGTCGGCACCGTCAGGTAGAAGTCCGCCGTGCTGACGCCCTGACTGATCGTGTTCAGGTTGAACGGCGGCGGGCGCCGTGGGAGCGAGTCGGCGGATTCCCGCGTGTTCGGCGGCGCCACTTCCGGCGAGAAGGTGAGGCCAAGCGCGTAGTTGCTCAGATTGATGCCGAGCTCTTTGGTGCGGTTGCGATTGACCTCGAGGATCTGCACGTCGACGACGACTTCGGCGCGCGGCTTGTCGTTCGCGCGGATGATCCGTGTCGATGACATCCATCATGGCCGCCGTCGCGCGGACTGTGATCGAGTTCGCCGTCTTGTTCGGCAAGCAGCGCCGGCTGGCGCGGCATCGTCGGAATCCGCATCACCGTGTTGATGACCTGCGAAATCTCGGTCGGCGTCCGCGTGCGACAGGTAGAACACGCTGACGACCAGATCGTCGTGACTGGCGTGCTTCTGCGCGTTGTCCGGCGCGACGACGATGGTGCTCTGGTTCAGGACCTTGTAGAAGTGCCCGTTCGCGGAGAGTGACCTGCTGCAGCGCCTGCTCGATCGTCACGTCCGTCGAGCCGGACCGTCACGGGCGTGTCCGGTGATACTGCTGGCGATCGAACGTGCACGGTGATGCCGCTCATCTCGCCGAGCGTCATCAGCACGTCGCGAAGGCTGGAGTTATTGAACGTGATCCGCAGCGGATCGCGGTTCGCCGGATTGAGTAGGGGTTGTTGGGACGCCGCACGCGCCTGCTGCCGCAGCGCGTCGATCGGCGGCTTCGGACGGCTCTTCTCGATGCGATCGCGGATCGTTCGCTCGAGCTCGGCTGCCCTGGACTCGGCGAGGCGGTTCGTCGCGTCCATCTCGAGCGCCTTCTTGTACTCAATGAGGAGCGCCGTCCAGCTGGTCCTTCGTCTCGAGCTCCCGCGCGCGGCTGATGTGATCGCGCGCCGAGCTCTGCATCGCCCGCTCGAGCGAGATCTTGAACATTCGCGTTGTTCGGGTCCTCCTGGACCGCCTTGGTGTAGTGCGTCACCGCGGCGTCCCGATCACCCAGCCGGGCGGCCTCCTGGCCGCGGCGGTAGCGCGTGCCCGCCGCGCAACCCGACCCCAGCGCCGCCAGCGTCGCAAGAACGACGAAAACAACCAGCCTGTGCTTCAACGCCGATACTCCATTCAACGTGGGCGTCCCCGCGGGGTGCGGAGCGACCGTCACAGTAGCACGTGAGTCAGAGCTTCGTATCGTCAGCGTCAGGGCACCCGTCCAGGCCGGACCGTCGTGCGCCCCCGCCCGTCCACGTGCTCGATCACGATGGACTCGACGCCAATTCGAATCAGCCGGTAGCGCCCGTCGATGGTCGCCCCCCTCGGCGCCGTACGCGGCGTCGACCGGCAGTCACTCAACGCCGCGACCTTCAGGCCCTGCTTCTCGACGATTCCGATGAACTTCAAAGGGATCGGCGGCGGGGCGGAACTCGGGAGGCGGACCCGGAGGCGGACCGGGATTCGTCACCGGCGTCGGCTTCGCGTCGGCTGGTGGTGGTGGAGGCGCCTTCGGTTGAAACCGGAACGGATTGCGCTCCACAGCCTCCAGCACCCGGACGCTCGGCGCTCAGCGCGTCGAGCCGAACAGCTCAGGTCCCGGACGGATCGACGGTCGTGCGATCCCGCCGCTGCTGTGGAGCCGTGCCTGATTAGACGCCGGCACCTGGGGCGTGGCCGAACCCGTCGGCCACATCCAGTTCGCCACCAACAGCACGACCGCAGGCCCGAGTGCGATCAGCAGCCACGGTCGGGGCGGCTGCCTGGGACCGAATTTTCAGATTCCATCGCCACCGGCCTGATAGTAGGTCGCCACCCGCACTGTCACGTTCAGGCCGCTGGACGCATCGGAGCCTTGCGACAGCGACACGGTTTCGAGAATCAGAAATTCGGGCGCGGCCTCGAGCTCGTAGATGAAACGCCGGATGTCGCGATGCTGCCCGACAGGGTAATCTCCGTCGACAGCTTGCCAAGCGAGCTGTCGCGCTCCTGCGTGACTTCGCTTACTGCCCGTTCGTCGTTGACGTTCGTCTTCTTCGCCAGCTGCGCGATCTTGAGGGAGGTGATTCGGCGCGCGGCGCTCTGATCGGGCGGCAGCACCTCACCGTAGAACTTCTTCAGCTCGGCGTCCGCCGCGGCCTTTCCGGTGACGGTGTTCTTCGCCGAATCGAATTCGCGCCGCGCCGACATCGCCGCAATCGAAGCAGCCCTGCGCCGTCCTGTCCGCTGCGGCCACCTTCAGCGACAGCGGATAGACGACGGCGGCAGGATCAGCACATTCACGATGAGCACGACGACGAGCGGATAGGATCAGCCGCCGCGCTTTCCTGGAAGATTCGTTGGGAGAGGCTCATGATTTTGCCTCGGCGAGTACCGTCTGGACGACACCGCTCGTGCCAGCTCCTCCCGCCGTCTTCGACGTTGCACCGGGCTTGGCTCCCGGCTTGGTTTGATTGCCCGTCTTCGACCGATCCTTCGGCTTCGCCGGGTCGCCGGCTTTCGGTTGTTCGCCTGGCTTTCGCTGCCCGCCCGGCTTCGCATCCTCGGCCGGCTTGGCTTCCGCCTGCTCCGGCGTGTAGACCGAGTCAGCACCGCTCGATTTCAACCCCTCGTCAGTCTTGTCCATCTGTCGAGGAGGATCTCGAACGCGCCCGTCGCTTCGAGCTTTCGATGAATTCGTCGATGTCTTCCGGCGTGCGTCCGAGGACGACCATGCTCACCGCGCGTCGCACCGCGGTCGATGCTGGGGCGCACCGACACGAGCATCACGTCCGGCGGCAGCGTCGCCTCGAGATAATTGAAGAACGCCGTCCACGAGAACGTCCGCTGATCGATCAGCCGTGTTCGCTTCCACGCGCCGCAGCCGCGACAGACGGTGAGCTCTTTGGGGTCGATGCCCTTGCGAATGCGCACCGCTTCACGCGCTGAGGCGATCCCCTTCGGTCCGATCGCGCCCGACTCGCGTCGAGAGATCGGTGTTCTGTCGCGAGAGGTCCACGACCCTCACGGCATTGAACACCGTGATCCCCAGGATGATCACGCCCGCCAGAAGGCAATGAGCAGATGGATGATCCGCTCGTTGTAGAACGGACGCGTGGAAAGGTTGGTGCGGAGCACTAGTCGGTCATCCTCAAAACCCGAACCGGGAACTTCGGCCTGTCATCACACGATCCTCGCGCAGCAGAACGCCCAGCGCCGGCGCCAGCGCATCCAGCAGCTCGGGACCCGCGCCGATGCGATCCCGAATGGGAACCGTCCTGCGGAAGTCGAGCGATTCGATCTTCGACGCGAGGCGCTCTTCGATGCTCCGCCGGATCCAGTCGGCTGGTCCGGTCCGCGGAGCGCGAGCCGCCCGTCAGCACGACGCGCGCGAACCCGCCGCCGCCGAGTCTGTCCTCGTGGTACATCGACGTCTGATGAACGAGGTCCGCGAACTCCGCTGGCCGCGGCCGCGCCGCGGTTCCGGAAGAACACGAGGTCCGGCCCTCTCACCACGGCGAGCGTGGCGTAGTCGGCGCCGATGTGGACGAGCAGCCAGTCGCCCGGCGTACGGGCGTCACCGCCAGGACGGTGTTCATCAGGTTGAAGCTGGCCAGATCCACCACGCCCGGCGTGCGCCCCGGCGGCTTCGCACGCCTTCTCGTATCCGGCGATCAGATCCTTTCGCGCCACCGTGACGACGAACTCGCGGCCGCCGCCGTCGATCGCGACGCCCGGAATCCACGAGACCTGCGCGTCCTCGATCCGAAAGCGGCGCGGCTTTGCGGACCTGCCATCGAATCAGCTGATCGAGATCCTGCACCTTCGCGGGCACCTTCTCGAACCGGATCAGCGACACCTTGGCGACTGTGTCGGGAGCACGAGCGCGACGCGCCGCGGCCGTGGCGAAATCTTGTCGAGGGCGGCCCGAATGCCGCCCGTCAGCGTGGCCGCGTCGTGGATGTTGACGGCGTTCAGCGCCCGGCTCGACGGCGCCAGCCGGCGAGGGGCTCGGCGCGCGTAGCCCGGAATCACCGAGCCGCCGCCCTGCGCCGCGATGGCGACGGCGGCGACGTGCCGCGACGGATCTCGACCGCCGCGGACGGAGGCGGGCTGGCCAGCCAGCTCACGTGTCGCGCGCTTCCGCTGCGCCTGCGTGCTCATTCGACGAACGTCACCTTGTTGATCTCGCGCAGCGTCGTCTCGCCCAGCAGCACGCGCTCGACCGCGGACTCGCGGAGGAAGCGCATGCCCTCTTCGCGCGCGGCCTTCTTGATCTCGGACGATGGCCGCGTGGCGAGAATCATTTCGCGGATGTTGTCGGAGAGATCCAGGCAGCTCGCAGATGGCCGTGCGTCCCTTGAACCCGGTGCCGCCGCACTCGATGCAGCCGGCGCCTTCGAAGAAACAGCCGTGCGTGCTCCAGCTCGGGATCGAGCGCCGACTCGACGAGCTGCGCGCGTGACCGGCGCCGGACGCTTGCAGTGCACGCAGATGTTGCGGACGAGCCGCTGCGCGAGCACGCAGTTGAGGCGCCGACACGAACTGATACGGCTCGACGCCCATGTTCAGGAAGCGGCCGAGCACGTCGAGGACGTTGTTGGCGTGGACGGTCGTGAACACCAGGTGGCCGGTCAGCGCCGACTGGATCGCAATCTGCGCGGTCTCGGGGTCGCGGATCTCGCCGACCATGATCTTGTCCGGGTCGTGCCGCAGGATCGATCGCAGCCCGCGCGCGAACGTCAGCCCCTTCTTCTCGTTGATCGGGATCTGCGTGATGCCGCGCAGCTGGTACTCGACCGGGATCCTCGATCGTGACGATCTTGTCCTCGATCGATTTGATCTCCGGAGAGCGCCGCGTAGAGCGTCGTGGTCTTGCCGCTGCCGGTCGGTCCCGTGACCAGCACCATGCCGTAGGGCTCGGCGATGTAGCTTGCGGAAGCGCCGCAGCTCGTCCTCCGGAAACCCGAGGATGTCGAGCCTGCAGCTCGGTGAACTGCTCGCTGATCGACTCCTTGTCGAGGATACGGATGACGGCGTCCTCGCCATGGACGCTCGGCATGATCGACACGCGGAAATCGATCGTCTTGCCGGGCAGGCGCAGCTTGAACCGGCCGTCCTGCGGAACACGCTTCTCGGCGATGTCGAGCTCCGCCATGACTTTCACGCGCGAGATGATCGTGCTGTGGATGCCGCTTGTCGATCGGCGGCATCGCCGGCTGCAGCACGCCGTCGATCCGGTAATTCACGTGGACCGCAGTCGTCCTGCGTCTCGATGTGGATGTCGCTCGCACGGCGCTGGATCGCCGAGTAGATCGTCGTGTCCACCAGCCGGATGACCGGGCTCGAGTCTGCCGTGAGCTTGTCGACGCGTCAGCTGGTCTTCGCCCGTGTCGTCCTCTCGAAGCAGCTGGATCTTGAAGCTCTCGGTCGCCTCCTCGAGAACGCGCTGCGAGCTCTCGCTCTTCTTGAGAATCGCCTCGATGGCCGACCGTGTGCCGACTGCGACCCGGATGGGCGTAGCGAGCTGCACGGCCACCTCGTCGATCATCGGGAGATCGGTCGGATCCGAGACGACGATGACCAGCGACTGACCGTCGCGTCGGTACGGGACGAACCCGTAGCGCAGCATGAGGTCGGCGGGAATCGCCCGGAAGAGCTCGTGATCGATGCTGAACTGGCCGAGATCGACGAATTCGAGCCGGTAGCGCTCGGCCAGCCGCGCGGGCGCTGGACGTCTCCGAGCGCGCGATCGGCAGGCGTCGTCTCGCGCCCACCCGACGGCTAGTTGAGGCTCCGGGCTCGTTCGCGGGCGGCGATGGTGTCTGTGCGTTCATAGTCTGGCGATTCCTGGCGTCCCTGGTTCAGCGCGACTCGTCGGTCTCGAGCGTGCGTTCGCACGCGCATCATCGGAGCGCGTTGGACAGATTGAAGAGCGGCATGTACAGCGACAGCAGCAAGCCGGCGATCACGAGGCCCATGACGATGAGGAGGATCGGCTCGACGAGCGTGACGAACCGTCCGAGATTCGTCTCAATCTCCTCGTCGTAGAAATCCGCGAGGCTGTTGAGCATCTCCTGCAGCGCGCCGGTCGACTCACCGACCTCGACCATCTTGATGGCGACGTCCGGGAACGCGCCGCTGTCCGACATCGCCAACGCCAGCGCCCGGCCCTCGCGCACCTGCTGCGCCGCGCTCCTCAACTCGTGCGCCATGATACTGGTTCCGAATCGAGCGCGCCGACGACATCGATCGCGTTCACCAGCGGGATGCCGCCGCCGAGCAGCGTTGCGAGGGTTCGCGCCGCCTGCGACGTGGCGAACTTCTGGGCGATTCCACCCAGCCCGGGCAACCGCAGGACCATGCGGTCGAACCACTCCCGCTTGCCGGGCCGCTGCAGCCACTGCCATGCTCGCGACCGCCACGAGCGCAACGACGATCACGATCGGCAGGAAGTAGCTCGACGCGAACGACGAGATCGCGACGATGACCCGCGTGGAGAGCGGCAGCTCCTCACCGAACTGCTGAGTAGAACTCGCCGAAAGCGGGCACGACTTTCAGCATGATGATGGACACCACCACCATCGAGAGAGCCAGCAGTATCAGCGGATATACGAGCGCGGACACCGTCTTCCGCTTCGACGTTGGCCACGACCTTCACATACGCGACGTATCGCCTGATCACCTGCTCGAGGTTGCCGCTCTTCTCGCCGGCGAGGAGCGAGGCGGTGTAAACGCCCGGGAAGAGTGCGCCGTGCGCCTCGAAGGACTCCGACAGCGAGCTCCCAGCCCGCACCCGGTCGTTCACGTCGTCCAGAACCGCCTTGAAGACCGGATTGGTCGCCCGGCGCCGGAGGATGTCGAGGGACTGAACGAGCGGCATGCCGGCCTTGAGCAGCGTCGCGAGCTCCTGGTTGAAGACCACGAATTCGCGAGTCGCGATCCGCGCGCGCCGCAGGAACGCGATGCCGGCGAAACGCGCGCGGCCGGCCCGATGCAGCCCGAGGACGTAGCAGGCCCTTTTCCTCGAACTCGCGCCTGAGCCGCGCCTCGCTCTCGGCGACGTACAGGCCTTCGATAATCTCGCCGCCCGGGGTGCCGAGCCTGCAGCGAAACTCCATGCGCTAGTGCCCTGCTCCGTTACGGTTAACGACCGCGCAAGCTCTTGTCTTTGAGCACATTATCGGCTGGTTGCGCCTGGAATTATATACCTGCCGCGCCCGAACGGGCCACGACACACTCTCAGGTTAGACAGAGGAAACGGCCCGATGGCTGGGAAAGCGAGGATCAGAAACGTTCCGGGCTACTTCAGGCCCGCAAGCGCCAGAATCCTCGTGACGTAGTCCCGGGTCTCCTGGTACGGAGGAATCCCGTTGAATTTCGTCACGGCCCCTCCCCGGCGTTGTACGCCGCCAGCGCGACCTCGATGCCCACCGGTCGATGAGGATCTTGAGACGCTTGATTCCGGCCTCGATGTTCGCCCTGGGATCGAACGGGTTTCGGACGTTGTATTCCCTTCGCCGTCGAGGGCATCAATTGCATCAGCCCCATGGCGCCCCGAGGGGACTTCGCCCTGGGCTTGTAGTTGGACTCGACCTGGATCAGCGCCCGGACCAGAAGGGGTCGACCCCGTGGGCCTCGGACATGGCGGCGATGATTTCACCGTACGGAGTTTCCTCGGGGAGGTCGGCGCCGGACCGCGGCGGCTGTGAAACGGCCTCAGGCCCCGCGGGTTCGGGATACGGGACCTCGTCGCTCACGATCTTCTCGATGAGCGACTTGTCGCAGGTGACCTCTCCGCCATTCCGGAGCTTCAGGATGATGGAGTCCCCTTCGACACGATGGCCCTTGACAGAAATCGTCCGGCTCGAAGAGAGATAACGATCTCTGCGTTCGCGGACGCCGCCAGCACGAGCGAACCCACCATCACCGTAAGGGTGATCGAGCAGAACCTAAATTTCATGAGGGACGGTTATCCTACCACCCGGCTCGAAGACCTGTCCAGAAACAGTACAGTAGAGCTTCAAGAGCGACCTTTGTCGCCCTCTTTCTGTATCGGCAGGAGACGGTTCGTTACTTTGGCTCTACGAACGTGTGAAAGACCTGAATTCCCAGCTCACGCGTATCCGAGCCGCCGGGCACGAACGTCCTGTCGACGTCGAGGACGAGCTCCGCGACGTCGCCCGACCCGAACTGGGCGGCGGTGACCGGCAGTGTGACGAGCGTCTTGTCCTTCGACGTCGCCGTGAAGCTGTCCGATGGCTCGATCGCGCGATGCGAACGGTGACCTCCTGGGGGACGTGAACTTGTCGACCCCTGCCGGCGTACTCGATGACTACCGTTGAATCCTTCTTCGGGTTCCGGAAGGAGATGGTGGCGGACTTCTTGGTCCACTGCCATTCGACGTCGGGATCGCCGGAGGAGACCTCCGCCGGGTGCCAGCCCTCTTGAAGATCGAGGAAGATGTTCTCCGACTGCGGCTGGAGCTCCAGCTTGGCGACACGGATACCCTCGCGGACGCCAGTCGCCCGCGCAGCGCCAATCGCTTGCTCGGTCTTCGGATCAGAGGCCGATCCGCACCACCGCGGTGCCCGATGCGGCGGATAGTTGGGGACGAAGACGGTGCTCGCGTATCTGACTTTCTCCGGCCTTCCAGCGTGGACGTCGGCGTCGGCGGCAGGTGATCGTCGACCCACAGCCGCTCCCCATCGGGCTCGAGCACATGGACGAAGACCCAGTAGTCGCCATCGATCTTCGCGTTCGGCGCGACGTCGAACCGATACGTCAGCTTGAGCGGATCGCCAATCGGCACGCGTTCGCGGCTGAGAGAGCGCGACGGCGTGGCGACGGCCGGGTTCGCGTGTCGTCCTGCTTCGCCGCAACCGGCGAGCAGGACGGCGGCACGAGCGCGCATACGAGAACAGAAGTTTGCTTGAACATCATCGATGCAGAACGGCGTGAAGCCAAAAAGCAGGGAATCGCATTTCTGCAGTTGTCGCAGGGCATCTGCAATATGTTAGCCTTCGCTCGTTCCACAGTCTGCTGTTGCCGTTCTGCGGGTCGTGATGTCAGCTTCCGGTTGGTCCGAGACCTGATCAAGAGACCCTGATTGAGGCTCCCAGAGAATGTCGCTCGAAGCGCTCGGGACTGGTTGAGACGAAGGGACTGATCGGGTCGATCGAAGCGGCCGACGCGATGGTGAAGGCGGCCAACGTCGTGCTGGTCGGCAAGGAATACATTGGCGCCGGCTACGTGACCGTGATGGTCCGCGGCGACGTCGGCGCGGTGAAAGCGGCGACCGACGCCGGCGCCGCGGCGGCCCGGCGCGTCGGCGAGCTGGTCTCGGTCCACGTCATTCCGCGGCCGCACGCGCGAAGTCGAGAAGATCCTGCCCAAGGTCCGAAGGACGCCGAGGCGTCGTAACATCTCCGTCGGCCTCGCATGGCGCAGCCCACGGCATCCACCGATCGCGACCTCGCGTCCATCCGCGAAGCGCGCACGCTGGCGCGTCGGGCGAACGAGGCTGCGCCCGTTCTCGCGGAGCTCTCCCAGGAGCAGATCGACGCCATCGTCGACGCCATGGCTGCGGCTGTGACGCCGCAGGCCGAAGCGCTCGCCCGGCTCGCCTACGAGGAGACCGGCTACGGCGTCGTCGCCGACAAGGTCCAGAAGAACCTGTTCGCGTCGGAGAAGGTCTACAAGTTCATCCGGCCGATGAAGACCGTCGGCGTCGTCGCAGCGACTCGAGGACCGCAAGGTCATCGAGATCGCGGAGCCGTTCGGCGTCGTCGCGGCGATCGTGCCCATCGACAAACCCGACGTCCACGGCCATTTACAAGATCCTGATCTCGATCAAGGCACGGCTGCCCGATCGTCATCAGTCCGCATCCGTCGGCGGTGCGCTGCATCACGCGCGTGGCCGAGATCATGAACGAAGCGGCGCGCGGCACGGCCGGCGCGCCCGACGGCGCCGATCAACTGGATGACGACCGGTCACGCTCGAGGGCACGCAGGAGCTGATGAAGGCGCGCGAGACCGCGGTCATTCTCGCAACCGGCGGGATGGGACTCGTCCGCGCGGCCTACAGCGCCGGAAAGCCTGCCTACGGCGTCGGACCGGGCAACGCGCCGGCGTACATCGAGCGCACAGCGGACGTCGCAAGGCCGTTCGCGACATCATCACGGGCAAGACGTTCGACAACGGCGTGCCTGTGCTCGTCCGAGAACTCGGTCGTCGTCGACGACGCCGCTGGCGGAGGAGGCGAAGCGCGATCTTCACGCCGAAGGCGCGCACTTTCATGTCCGCCGCGGAGCGTCGACGCGCTGGCGACGGTCCTCGTTACGCCCCAGCGGCTGCCGAAACCCGGCGCTCGTCGGACGCCCGCCACCGTATATCGCGCAGCAGGCAGGATCCACGGTTCGCGCCCGGCACCCGCGTGCTGATCGCGCGAGCTGGCAGGCGTCGGCCGCGACTACCCGCTGTCGATCGAAAAGCTCTGTCCGGTCCTCTCCTTCTATATCGTGAGCGACTGGCGCGAGGGCTGCGAGCGCTGCAAGCAGATCCTGCGCTACGGCGGGATGGGTCACACCGATGTCGATCCATTCACGGAACGACGAGGTCATCCTGCAGTTCGGCCTGAAGAAGCCGGCGCTTCCGCATCGTGGTCAACACGCCGACCACGCTCGGATCGATCGGGTTGACGACGGGTCTCGATCCGTCGATGACGCTCGGATGCGGCGGTTACGGCGGCAACATCACGTCCGACAACATCTCGCCTCGTCACCTCCTCAATATCAAGCGGCTGGCCTACGAGACGACGCCCGGTCGCGACGCTCCGCCCGGCAACGCGACAGGCCGCAGAGGTCGTGGCCGCTGCCAAAGGCGCCGGCTGCGCCGAAAGCGCCCGCCGGCATCGGCGCGGCCTCCGCTGGCGCGGCGGATCGACGAGTTCCTCGCCTCGCGCGGGTATGCCGCTCCGGCTTCCACGGACCGGCCGCCAGCGGCGTCCTGCGCCAGTAGCAAAGCCGGAGTCTTCGCCGAACGCCGGCCCAACAGCGGAGCCTGCCGTCGAAAAGGCTGCGCGACTTCGTTTGCGAGGAAGACGTCAGGCAGGCAGTGCGGCAGGGACGGAAAGATTCTGGTCGGGGATCGGACTATTGTCACGCCGGCGGCGCGAGATCTCGCCGAGCAGCACAAGCTGTTCGTCCAGGCGGGATGGCCCCGCTCATGACGGGATCCGGCTGTTACTGCTGAGGAGATTGGGGTTAGGTTGACTGGCTGAGATGCAGTGGTATCCTGACTGTCCCCAGCGAACTCAGGGCTACCCTCCCGGCGGGATGATTGCTCGGTGCTCGACAGCACGGTTGTGCACCGGTCGTAACACGGGAGCCCCCGACCCGATCACGCGGCCGTAGTTCGACGCGCCGCGTCAGCCAACCTTGTCACGGCAACGTTGTGACTGGTTTACTGCGGAGGCGGGGCGACCTCAACAGGCACCAGCATTGCTAGAGCGGCCGCGTCGCTCGAGTAGTGTGAGGCTCCCGCGGGAGCGCCCAGATGACTATTCGTGCATGGCCGCCGTCCATGGCAGTCATCGGACTCGGCGTTGACGTGCCGGCTGTGGATCCAACAATCCAGAAGCCGCAGACGCGCCGCAGACATCGCCGCCTCCCCCGGCCGCTGGTTGCGCCGGTCACGGCCGTGCCTGCGCCCGTCTGATCCGATCACGCGCTCTCATCAACACGTCGCAACAGCACTTCGACGCCGGCGAGCGCGAGCTCAAGGTCGGGCATCTCGATCGCGCGCCCGAAGCGAATTCGACCGCGCCCTGGACGTCCTGCTCGAGTCGCCGCATGGCGCGCGGACCGACGCCCGCCTCCGTGCGCATTTCGACCGTCTCGTGGACAGAATCAATGCACAGGAGATGACATCGCTGGCCCAAGGCGACGGCTTCTCCGAGCAGAAGGAAGAACCGGCGTCGATCGACGAGCTGCTCAAGATCGCGACTTTCCCGAAGCCTCCGGCGGATGCCGAGACGGCGGCGGTCGTCGAAAGCTGACCTGGAAGCCACGGAGCACGACATCCCCATCCCGCAGAATTCCGCGCATCTACGCTTACGTCGAGCTGTTCCAGGGTCGGCTTCGCGAGTACATCGAGGAAAGCCTCACCCGCGGGACGAAATACCTGCCCATGATTCAGAGCGTCTTCAGGGCGGAGGGTCTGCCGCTGGATCCTCGCACATCCCGATCATCGAGAGCGGCTTCAAGACCAACGCGCTTTCCAAGGCGAATGCGAAGGGTCCGTGGCAGTTCATGAGGGCCACCGGCGGTCGAGCAGGGACTCAAGCACGACTGGTACGTCGACGAGCGATCGGATCCCGAAAAGGCGACGCTCGCGGCGGCGAAGCTACTCTCAAGTCGCTGCACAAGATGTTCAACGGCGACTGGCACCTCGTTCTCGCGGCGTATAACGGCGGGCTCGGCCGGCTGCAGCGCGCCATGAAGAACGCGCGCACCGAGGACTTCTGGCAGCTCCGAGAGCTCCCGCTTCCTGCCGAAAGAGACGCGCGGATACGTCCCGCTCATCCTCGCGGCGATCGTCGTCGCGAAGAACCCCGTGCGAGCTGGATTCAACGTCCTCCCGGCGGCGCCGGTCGCATACGAGAAGGTCCCGGTGCCGCGGGCGATCGACCTTCGCCGGGTGGCGGAGTGACCGGACAGACGATAGACGAGGTCCAGGCGCTGAATCCCGAGCTGCGACGCTGGACGACGCCGCTGGCGACGCCGAATTACGAGATCAAGGTGCCAGCAGGGACCGCGTCGACGTTTGCAAGCGCGCCTGGCGACCGCGTCGCCCGACCAGCTCGCGTCGCTGCAAGTTCTACACAGTGCGTCGAGGAGAATCGATCGCCACGATCGCACCGCAAGCTCAGCGTCAGCCGCACGGATCTGGCGGAAGCCAACAAGCTGTCGATCTGTTCCCCGGTTCGAACCGGTCAGGAGCCCCTGATTCCTCGCGCGCCGACCGGTCTGCCTGCGGCGAGTGCCTCCCGCTCCAGCGCCTGATTCGGTGCCGTCACGGGCGATCAGCGCGTCGGCAACGGTGTCACCGTCCCGACGTGAGCCTTCCGCAACGCTGATGTATCAAGTCAGCTGTGAAAGCGACACGCTCTCGTCGATCGCGCGCCTGTTCAACACGTCCGTTGCCAAGATCAGAAGCTGGAATCGGTTGAACGACAATCACATCGTGCCCGGCGATCGGCTGAAGATTCTGGCTTCGCGGTAGCCGACGGGCCCTCGCGGTAGAGGCCGACGAGCCTGACGGCTCGATCGCCACACCGTGATGCCTACACGCCGCCGTCGCTAGGGCGATCGCAATTTCTGCCAGATCCGCCCCTCACGCGAGCGGCAGATCCCTCAACGCTCCTCCCCGTTTACAACGAGATCCCGTGGATTCTGGCCGTGCGGACCGCCTTGCATCTGGTCGCAGCGTGCTCGCATGCGTGCGCACCGCCGCGGTGTTTGGTGTCGAGGCCTGTGCGGTCCAGGTCGAAGTAGACGTGTCGTTCGGCCTGCCGACTTTCGGAATGGTCGGATTGCCGGACGCCAGGGCGTGAAGGAGAGCCGAGACCGCGTGCGGAGCGCGATCCGCGCAACTCCGGCTTCGAGTTTCCGCGCTCACCGCGTCACCGTCAACCTCGGCCCGGCGGATATCCGCAAGGCAGGGTCCTCGTTCGACCTGCCGATTGTGCGTTGGGCATCCTGCGGCCACGGGTCTCGTCAAGCGGCGGGACATCGCCGAGAATCGTGCTGCTCGGAGAGCTCTCGCTCGACGGAGCGCATTCAACCCACGCGAGGGGTGCTGCCCGTTGCGGCCGCGGCGCGACGGGATCGTTTCGCCGGACTCCTCTTACCTTCTTCGCAACGCCGCCGAGGCTTCGGTCGTCGAGGCTTGAGGCTGCTTCCGGTCCGCTCGCTCACCGAAGCCGTTGCCGCGTTGAACGACCCCGAAGCCTTCGTTCCAGCGCTGCCGGACCCGGAGCCTGCCGCCGAAGATCCGCTCGATGCGCTGCCGGACCTGGACTTTGCCGACGTCCTCGGGCAGGCGCTCGCTCGCCGCGCCCTCGAGATCGCCGCCGCCGGCGGGCACAACGTGCTCTTTGATCGGTCCGCCGGGAGCAGGAAAGACGATGATGGCGCGGCGGGTGGCGGGGATTCTCCCGCCGCTCATGTTCGACGAAGCGCTGGAGGCCACGGCTGTTCACTCGGTCGCGGGTTGCTGCCGGCTGGAACACGCCTGCTTCGGCAGCGGCCATTCCGGCGCGCCGCACCATACGATCTCCGGATGTCGCGCTCGTTGGCGGCGGGCAGATCCCGAGGCCAGGCGAGATCAGCCTCGCGCATGCGGCGTGCTGTTCCTCGACGAGATGGCCGAATTCAGCCGGCGCGCGCTCGAAGTGTTGCGGCAGCCGCTCGAAGAAGGCATCGTCCGCATCGCGCGAGCCGCGCGGACCGCCTCCTTCCCAGCGCGGTTCATGCTGATTGGAGCCGATGAATCCCTGCCCCTGCGGTTTCGCCGGCGATCCCGCTCCGGGTGTGCCGGTGCACGCCGGCTCACGTGTGTCGCGCTACGCAACGAGACTCTCCGGACCGCTGCGCGATCGCATCGACCTTACGGTCGCCGTCGCGGCGGTGCCCGCCCACGAGCTGCAGTCGCGAAGAACTGGCGGAATCGTCCGGCGAGATCCGCGCGCGGGTGGTGGCGCGCGCGAGCGTCAACTCCGACGGTCTGGCGTGCTGAACGCACGGCTGCACGGGCGCGCGTTGCGTGCGCGCGCCACGCTGTCGCGGACGCGAGGCCGATAAGTCACGCAGGCGCATGGCCCGACTCTCACTGAGCGCCCGCGCCTACGACCGTATCCTGCGCGTCGCCCGCACCATCGCCGATCTCGAAGGGATCGGAGCAGACGTCGGCCCAGCACGTCGCCGAAGCTCTGCAGTTTCGTGGGACCCTAACTTCCTGGTTCTACTGTGTTCACCCCGTCCGTGTGGTAGAGTGCCACGGTTATTCATAGCTAATTGGCGCCCCCGACGGCCGGATCGGCCCCTGTCGGAGAGGATTCCCCGTTTGACGTTCAGACGCTATTCATTCGTTGTCTACCGACTGCAAGTCCGGCACGGAGCGACGTTTCACCCTGGCGCTGGGGCCCGCTCTCGCGGCGCCGCAGCCATCCTCAGTTCTCCCAATCCTCGTCGGTCTTGGCGCTCGCTGGGCGGTCCGGACGGACCCTGCAGGATCTGGCGGGCGACCGCCATCGCGCTTCGAATGGAAAACGACAGCTACCGGGATGCCACCGGGCAGCTCGCGTCGCAGATCGCCGCGCCTTCAGGGCGCCGTCGACGACATCGGCGCCAGGGCGGCGTGGATCCAGCCGCGAGCCGCGCGATGGCGCACCTCGGCAGTCGTGAAATCACGAGCGATGGGCGGCGGGACGGATCGGTCGCCCTCATGCTCGGGAGCGCGATCGGGTCGCCCGACACGGCTTTTGGTGTCCTGAGTGACCTGCTGATTGGGATTGAGGATCGCCCGGCGCTCGTCCGCTCGGGTGTCGAGCGGCGTCGGGCACTGGCGCTGGCAACGCCGTCCATCTGGCCGGTGACCGGCTGGCTCGTCCCCTGCCTACGGCAACCGGCGCGATCCGTTCACGCGGTGGAAGCGATTTTCATCCCGGGCTGGACATCTCCTCGCCGCAGGGAGAACCGGTTCTGCGCGCCTGCTGACGGTGTCGTCTCCTCCGCCAGCTTCAGCGGAAACTACGGCAACCTGATCGTCCTCGATCACGGCTTCGGGATCATCACCAGCATACGGTCACCTCTCCCGCTTTGCCGTCATGAACGGCCAGCAGGTGCGGCGCGGCGACGTCATTGGATTCGTTGGAACGACCGGCCGATCGACGAGCCCGCACCTCCACTACGAAATCCTGATGAACGGTCAGCAGACGAATCCACTCCGCCTGCTGGCGCAGCGCTGAGCGTCACCCTCTTCTCTCTAGGCCGGGACCGCCGCGGCCATCCGGTGCTTCGCTTCGCTCGCGGGCTTCAGCGACGACAGCCCACTTTCAGAGCGGCCCTGATAAAGGCGCCTGCCTTGCGGCGCAAATCCGTGCTTTGATCCGCGATATAATCGTCCGGATACCCTGAGCCGCAGCGGCACTCCTGATGTTAGTCGACACACTCCTGGCAAAAGTTATCGGCACGGCAAACGACCTGCGAGTTGAAGCCGCGTCCAGCCGCTCGTCGCGGAAGTCAACGCCAAAGAACCACAGATTCAGGCGCTCACCGACGAACAGCTTCGCGCGAAGACCGCCGAGTTCCGGGAACGGCATCGCCGGCCGGCGCGACGCTCGACGATCTGCTGCCCGAAGCGTTCGCCGTCGTTCGCGAGGCGGGGCCGCCGCACGCTCAACATGCGGCACTTCGACGTCCAGCTCATCGGCGGCGATCGTCCTGCATCAGCGGCAGGATCGCCGAGATGAAGACGCGGCGAAGGCAAGACGCTCGTCGCGACGCTGCCCGCGTATCTGCAACGCCCTCGAAGGCAAGGGCGTCCACGTCGTCACGGTGAACGACTACCTCGCCCGCCGCGACTCGGAGTGGATGGGCCGCATCTACCGCTTCCTCGGCATGTCGGTCGGCGTCATCCAGCACGACCTGAACGACGCAGGAGCGGCAGGTCGCCTACGGCTGCGACATCACCTACGGCACGAACAACGAGTTCGGCTTCGACTACCTGCGCGACAACATGAAGTTCGACCTCGCGCACTACGTGCAGCGCGGCCACCACTTCGCGATCGTCGACGAGGTCGACAGCATCCTGATCGACGAAGCGCGGACGCCGCTCATCATCTCGGGTCCCGGCCGAAGAGTCCACCGACCTCTACTACGAGGTCGATCGCATCATCCCGCAGCTCACGCCCGGCGCCGTCACGCGCGGCGACGTCAAGGCCGAGGATCGCGAAGAGCTCGAGAAGACCGGCGACTACATCGTCGACGAAAAGCACAAGACCGTCACGCTGACCGAGACAGGCATGGCGAAGGCCGAGAAGATGCTGGCGCACCGTCTGCAGCCTGGCGGGCTCTACGACCCGGTCAACATGCCGCTGCTCCACCACATCAACCAGGCGCTGCGCGCGCACTACGCTCTTCAGGCTCGACGTCGACTACATGATCAAGGACGGCAGGCGTCGTGATCGTCGACGAGTTCACGGGCCGCCTGATGCCCGGACGCCGGTGGAGCGACGGCCTCCACCAGGCGGTGGAAGCCAAGGAGAAGGTCAAGATCGAGCGCGAGAACCAGACGCTCGCGACCGTCACGTTCCAGAACTACTTCCGCAGCTACGGCAAGCTCGCCGGCATGACCGGCACGGCCGACACCGAAGCGGAAGAGTTCACGAAGATCTACAAGCTCGACGTGATGGTGATTCCCGACCAACCGCGAACTGAAGCGCGTCGAGGAGCCCGACACCGTCTACCGCACCGAGCGCGAGAAATACGAAGCCATCGTCACCGACATCCTGGAGAAGCAGAAGGAAGGGCGCCCGGCGCTCGTCGGCACGGTCTCGATCGAGAAGTCCGAACGGCTCTCGAAGCTGCTCAAACAGCGCGGCATCCGGCACGTCGTGCTGAACGCGAAGTATCACGCTCAGGAAGCGCGAGATCGTCGCGCAGGCCGGGCGCAAGGCCACCGTCACGATCGCGACGAACATGGCGGGCCGCGGAACCGACATCCTCCTCGGCGGAAATCCGGAGTTCATGGCCCGCCAGCAGACGCTCGCTGACGAGATCGCGGAACGGCTCCCGAAGTCCGAGGCGAAGTTCGTCGACGACGACGAGTTCGTCTACTTCTATCCACCTCGACAACTTCTATCGCGTGCCGCGGGACGTCCTACGAGCGCATCTTCGACGCGCTTCAAGAACCAGACCGACGCAGAGCACGACGAGGTCGTCGTCGGTGGGCGGGCTGCACATCGTCGCGACGGAGCGACACGAAGCGCGCCGGATCGACAACCAGCTCCGCGGCGCGCGCCGGCCGCCAGGGCGACCCCGGCTCGTCGCGCTTCTATCTGTCGCTCGAAGACGACCTGATGCGCATCTTCGGGTCGGACCGCATCTCGGGCCTCATGCAGCGCCTCGGCATGGAGGAGGGCGTGCCGATCGAGCACAAGATGGTGACCAACGCCATCGAGCGCGCGCAGAAGCAGGTCGAGGCGCAGAACTTCTCCGTCCGCAAACACCTCCTCGAATACGACGACGTGATGAACAAGCAGCGCGAGAGCGTCTATTCGCTCCGTCGCGAGCTGCTCGAAGGCAAGATTCACCTCACGGAGGAGGAACACGGTCGACACCCGCGAGCACCTGCTGGCGCTCGCGCGAGGAGCTCCTCGACGGCACGCGTCGAGCGCTACGCCGGTCAGCAGGTCGACGCGGAGGACCGCGATCTCGACGCGCTCGACGCGACGGCCGTCTCGGAGATCTACGGCGTCGAACCCGGCGAGCTCGAGCCGATCGAGCTCGAATCACTCTCGGCCGACGCGATCAACGACGAGCTCTGGGCGCTCGTCCTCGCAGAGCTACGAGGACAAGGAAGAGGCTGATCCCGATCGAAATCCTCAGGCGTGTCGAGCGCGACATCATGCCCAGATCGTCGACGCGCAGTGGAAGGATCACCTCTACAGCCTCGACCACCTGAAGGAAGGCATCGGCCTGCGCGGCTACGGGCCAGCGCGACCCGCTCGTCGATACAAGAAAGAGAGCTTCGAGCTCTTTCAGGCGATGAAGGACCGCGATCGAGGAAGAGATCGTCCGGCACCTGTGGCGGCTGACGCCGGTCGCCGGCAACGAGGCTGGACGCTGCCGCGGCGCCGCCGGTGCGGCCGCCTGCGGCACGACGTCCGCCGCAGATGACGCTCAACTCGCCGTCGCGCCTCGCAGTCGTCACCGTTCGGCGCCATCGGTGCGCGGTCAACCCGACGCCGGGCGCGCGGCAGCGGCCCGAAGCCGCCGCCGCACCGGCGGCGACGACGTCATCAAGCAGGTGAAGCGCGACGAGCCCGAAGGTCGGCCGCAACGATCCGTGTCCGTGCGGCAGCGGCAAGAAATACAAGAAGTGCCACGGTGCAGCCGTGAATGGAAACGCGAGACTGACGATTCTGAACACCTGACCAGATCTCCGGCGGCGTCTCTCCACGGCGCTCACGCTTCGACGACGTCCTGCTCGGTGCCGCGGCACTCGCACGTGCTGCCGACGCAGGTGGACGTCACATCGCGGCTCACGCGCAACATCCGGCTGCAACGTGCCGCTCGCTCAGCGCCGGCGATGGACACCGTCACCGAGTCGCGCGCTGGCGATCGCGATGGCGCAGCAGGGCGGGCATCGGCGTCATCCACAAGAACCTGTCGATCGAGGAACAGGCGTCCGAAGTGGATCGCGTGAAGCGGTCGGAGAGCGGCATGATCGTCAACCCGATCACGCTCTCCCCGACCAACCGGATCTACGAAGCGCTCGAGCTGATGAAGAAGTACCGGATCTCGGGCGTGCCGATCACCGAGGACGGCAGCAAGGAAGGGCGGCTCGTCGGCATCCTGACCAACCGCGATCTGCGGTTCGAGACCAACGTCAGACCGGCCGATCGCCGACGTCGATGACGCGCGATCCGCTCTTCACCGTCCCGGTCGGGACGACGCTCGACAGGCGCGCGAGATCCTGCACCGAGCACAAGGTCGAGAAGCTGCTCGTCGTCGATCGACGGCTTCCGTGCTGAAGGGACTGATCACCGTCAAGGACATTCAGAAGGCGGTCAAGTATCCGCAACGCGTGCAAGGACTCGCTCGGCCGGCTGCGGTGCGGCGCCGCGATCGGCGTGGCACGCGACGACGCATCGAGCCGCGCCGAGGCGCTCGTCGCCGCTCGAACGTGGACGTGCTCGTCGTCGACACGGCGCACGGCCACTCGCAGGGCGTCCTCGACATGGTCGCAGCGCTTCGGCGCGCAGTTCCCGGATGTCGACATCGTCGCCGGCAACGTCGCCACCGCCGAGGCGACCGAAGCGCTGATCGACCTCGGCGTGGATGCCGTCAAGGTCGGGATCGGCGCCGGCTCGATCTGCACCACGCGCGTCGTCGCCGGCATCGGCGTGCCGATGATCACGGCCGATCGCTGGACTGCGCGCGCGCGCGGCCGCGCGCGCACAGGTGCCCGTCATCGCGGACGGCGGGATCCGCTACTCCGGCGACATCACGAAGGCGATCGCCGTCGGCGCGAGCGCGACGATGATCGGCAACCTGTTCGCGGGCACCGACGAGAGCCCCGGCGAGATGATCCTGTATCAGGGCCGCAGCTTCAAGGAGTATCGCGGGATGGGTTCGATCGGCGCGATGCGCCGCGGGCAGCCGCGACCGCTACTTCCAGGACGAGTTCGATCTCGAGGCGACCCCGAGTCAGCCGAGCAAGCTGGTGCCGGAAGGCATCGAAGGCCGCGTCGCGCACAAGGGCAGCGTCGCCGCGATGATCCATCAGCTCGTCGGGCGGCCTGCGCGCCGGCATGGGCTACTGCGGCTGCCGCGACATCCCGACCTTGCAGCGCGAAGCGCGCCTGATCCGCGTCAGCCCGGCGGGCTCCGCGAAGGACACGTGCACGACGTGATCATCACGAAGGAAGCACCGAACTACCGGCTCGAGTAGGCCGCACCTTCGCGCTCGGCTCCGCGCGCCCGTTCGCTGCACGACTTACGCCGGGCGCTCGATCCGTAATCTGCCGCCGATCCTCACCCGTGTCTTCGATTCGCACATCGATCGCATCGTCCGGACGCTCATCCCATCGTTCCGCCCACTCGATCGCGACGATGCCGCCGCCGGACACGAGCTCGTCGAGCCCGAGGTCAGCCACTTCCGCCGCCTGAAGTCGATGCAGGATCCACGTGGTGGAGCGTCGCGCGCGCCGCGATATCCTGAATCAGCGTGAACGTCGGGCTCGAAACGTCGTCCGGCGACCGCGCCGACGCCGCGAGCGAGACCGCGCACGAACGCGGTCTTGCCGGCACCCAACTCGACCGGTGAGCAGCACGACGTCGCCGGGCCGCAGCGCTCGCGCCGAGCTGCTCGCCTGCGCCGACGGTCTCTTCTTCACTGCGCGGTCAGGATTTCGCGCGAGAGCATCGTTCAGGACGCGGGACGTCGAGGCTACTCGGATTGCGGTGTGTCTTCCGCCTCGCCGTCAGCTCCAGCACGGCATCTCCCAGACGCGCCGCGATGGTCGCGTGGCGATGAGCGCGACTTCGCCTTCGTCGGCTTCGGCGAGATCGCCGGCCGGTGCCGTGAAGGTAGACGCGCGAGCTTGCAGGCCGCCTCGGCGTCGAGAAGCTGCGCGAACCAGGCCGCGAGCATCCCGGTGAGGAGATCGCCGGTTCCTCCGGTGGCCATGCCCGCGTTGCCGGTCAGATTCACGAACGTGCGGCCGTCGGGTCCAGCGATGACCGTGCGATGCCCCTTCAGAACGACGTGGACCTTGTGAGCGGCGGCGAACTCGCGCGCGTGCTCTCAACCGGTCCGACTGGACTTTCTCGATGGAGGTGTTCAGCAGTCGCGGCCATCTCCCCGGATGCGGCGTGATAATCACATCCACGCCGTCGCGTGCCCATCAGGCGCTCCGGCTCGCCAACTGAACGCGTTCAGCGCGTCCGCGTCCAGGACGAAGCGGAACGCCCGCGCGCTCGAGCAGGGCGTGCACGAACGCCGACGTGCTCGGAGCCTGACCGAGGCCGGGCCCCACCGCGATCACGTCCGCCTTCGAGATCGAGGACTCGATCGATCGCGCCGTAGTCGATCGTGCCTGAGCGCCGTCTCGTCCAGGCCTTCGGTCATGTATTCCGGCGCCATCGCGGCGATGACCGGCACGCACGGATCTGGGAGTCGCGATGGTGACGAGACCGGCGCCCGATCGCAGCGCGCCGATTGCCGACAGATGCGCCGCTCCCGTGCGGCCATTGGAACCGGCCACGACGAGAACGCGGCCGAAGTCGCCTTTGTGCGAGTCGGCCACGCGCGCCGGCACGATCTCGCGCATGCGCTCGCGCGTCAGTAGCTCGAGGTACTCTCCGTCGAGCTCCTCGAACACCGGATACGGGATGCCGATGTCCGCGATCACCAGATCTCCGCCGTGCGAATCGGCAGGAGGAAAGACCAGGCGGGATCTTCGGCGCGCCGAGCGTGACCGTCATCGAGGCCTCGATCGCCGTGCCGTCGACCACGTGCGTGTCCGCCGACACGCCCGTCGGCAGATCGATCGAAACGATCGGCACTCCGAGCGCGTTCACGTCGGCCACCACCGTCTCGAGCAGACCGCTCAACTGCCCGCGAAATCCCGTGCCGAGGATCGCGTCGACAACGAGATCGCACTCGGAGATCTCGGTGAAGTGCAGCTCCCACTCCTGCGCGGTGGCGATCTCGACGACAGTGAGGCCGATCCGGCCGAGGACTTCGAGATTGATCCTGGCGTCGCCGCTTGATCTCGGACACGCTGCCGAGAAGAAAGACACCCACGTCGACGCCACGCTGAACGAGCGTCCGCGCGACGACGAAGCCGTCGCCGCCGTTGTTGCCCCGTCCGCACAACACGCCGACCTGGCTCGGTCGCCAGATCGTCGTAGCGCCGCCTCCATCGCCGCGCACCGCCTGACGGCCGGCGTTTTCCATCAGCACGATCGATGGGATGCCGATCTCTTCTGATCGTCCGTCGATCGGCATCGCGCATCTGTCGTGTGTTGAGCTACACGCATCAGAAGTCGAGCGCATCGCTTGTGCTAGACTGCGGTCAATTGAGTCAGGAGTCAGGAATCTAGAAGTCAGAAGTCAGAATTCTTATCTTGACGTGGGCGCTGCCTGGAGGCAGCGCCGCGAAAAAAGAATTCGTTCAGGATCGCGGCGATCGCAGGCTGTCGCAACTAACCAGCCCACGAGCGAAGCGAAGCGGCGAGTAGCCGCGGGTGGGTGGGACCCGGCGGCATTGAGAAGATGACGATGCGCGGCGCAGTCTACGTCAACGGAAACGATCACGTCGGCCGACAGCGGCTGTCATTCCGGTCTTCGATCATGGGTTCATGTACGGCGAAGGCGTCTACGAAGTCCTGCGCACGACAGCGGCGTGCCGTTTCTCTACGATCGGCACATGTCACTCGGCTGCGCAACTCCGCTCGTTACCTCCACCTGACGTACCCTTCGACGACCAGACGCTGCGCTCGTGGGTTGATAAGACGGCCGACGCGGCCAGCTGCGCTCGCCGGAGACACTTACGTCCGCATCCTCCTCACGCGCGGCATGGGCGAACTGACCTACGATGTGCGAGCGACGCCGACGCCATCGGTCGTCGATCATCATCAAACCGCAGGAAGGCGTGCCGTCTCGTGTGCGCTCCGACGGGATCCGCATCTCTCTCGTGCCGATCCTGCGCAACCATCCCGGCTCCGTGAACCCGATCATCAAGTCGAACAACCTTCTGAACAATGCACTCGCTGATGGCAGGAAGCCCACCGGCGAGGCAGCGGCGAAGAAGCGCTGATGTGCAACTATCGCGGCGAGCTGTCCGAGTGCTCGCAGTCGAATTTCTTCATCGTGCGCGATGGCGTCGCCTTGACGCCGAAATCGTCGGCCGGGCTCCTCGAGGGCATCACCCGGGCGTTCCTGTTCGAGGTGGCGCGGAGGTGAGGCGTGGAAATGAGGGACGCCACGTCGCCGCCGGCGGACCCTCGAGCTCCGCCGGACGAGGTGTTCATCACCAGCACGACACGCGAGATCAGTCCGGTCGGTCAGAGTCGACGAACGCGTGATTGGAAATGGCAGGCCAGGATCGACCACGCTCAAATTGTGGGACGCGTACCACCGGCGCGCCGTGGAAATGACGTCAGCCAACGTCGGCCAGGCGCGCTGATTCGCGGCGAGATCATGCATTCACCGCCTGCGCCGTCCTTTTCACAGGAGTTCAGGAGTTCAGGAGATCAGGAAGATCAGAGAACGAACAGGTTCTTTGATCTCGGATCTCTTGATCTCTTGAACTCCTGTGAGAGCGGGCGCGTCAAACTACCTCAACTGTTTCGAGTTTCATGCGGAGTCCCCGTCGGTCGCTACGCCTGCAACCGGCTCGTACGCCTCGATCGGCGGGCACGCGCAGATCAGGGTTCCGATCGCCGTACGGGTTGTCGATGCGCGCCACCGGCGGCCAGAACTTGCCGTCGCGCAGATACGGCAGCGGATACGCCGCCTGCTCGCGCGAGTACGGATGCGACCAGGCATCCGCCGTGACTTCCTCGGCGGTGTGCGGCGCGTTCTTGAGGACGTTGTCCCGCGGATCGACCTTGCCGTCCACGACCGCCTGAATCTCGGCCCGGATTGCGATCATCGCGTCGCAGAACCGGTCGAGCTCGTCCTTCGACTCGCTCTCGGTCGGCTCGATCATCAGCGTGCCCGGCGACCGGGAACGACACCGTCGGCGCGTGGAAGCCGTAGTCCATCAGCCGCTTGGCGACGTCCTGTCGTCGTCGATGGCCGGCGCCGTGCTTGAACGGACGCAGGTCGAAGATCAACTCGTGCGCGACGCGGCCGTTGCGGTCCGCGTAGAGCACGTCGTAGTGCGCCTCGAGCCGCGCCTTGATGTAGTTCGCGTTCAGGATCGCGACCGCGTCGCGTCGGTCATGCCTTCGGCGCCGAGCATCCGGATGTAGCCGTACGAGATCAGCAGGATGCTCGCGCTGCCCCACGGCGCCGCCGAGACCGCCGGAGATCGCCTTGCGCCGCCGACCGGTCACGACACGGGATGCCGGGCAGGTACGGCGCCAGGTGCGGCGCCACGCCGATCGGCCCCATGCCCGGTCCGCCGCCGCCGTGCGGAATCGCGAACGTCTTGTGCAGGTTGAGGTGGCAGACGTCGGCGCCGATCGCCGCCGGGCTCGTCAGGCCCGACCTGCGCGTTCATGTTCGCGCCGTCCATGTAGACCTGGCCGCCGTGCTCGTGGACGATGGCGCAGATCTCGCGGATGCTCCTCCTCGAACACGCCGTGCGTCGAGGGGTACGTCACCATCAGCGCCGCCAGCGCATCGCGATGCTGCACTGCCGCCTTCGCCCGCAGATCGCCGACGATCGATGTTGCCGTTGCCGTCGCAGGCCACCACCACGACCCGCAACCCCGCCATCGCCGCGCTGGCCGGATTGCGTGCCGTGCGCGGAGACGGAATCAGCACGATGTCGCGCCCGGCCTCGCCGCGGCTCGCGATGATAGGCGCGGATGGCCATCAGGCCGGCAAACTCTCCCTGCGCGCCGGAGTTCGGCTGCAGCGACACCGCGGCAAACCGCGTGATCGCGGCAGAGCGCCGCCTCGAGCTCGCTTGAAGATGTGCCGCGTAGCCCTGCGTCTGCGTCGACCGGCGCGAACGGGTGCATCCTGCGAGAACTCGCGGCCAGCTCACCGGCATCATCTCCGATGCCGCGTTCAGCTTCATCGTGCACGAGCCCAGCGGGATCATCGACGTGTCGAGCCCGACGTCCTTCCGCTCGAGGCTGCTGGATGTAGCGCATCATCTGTGTCTCGGAATGATGCGTGTTGAACACCGGGTGCGTCAGGAAAGGCGCTCGTCCGGCGCGAAGCGGACCCTGAACTGCGGCGACTCTGTGAAACGGAGCTTCGACCCCCTGACGCGTCACTCCCGAAACCACTGCGACGATCCTCACGGGCATCGTCGACCGTGACCGTCTCGTCGAGCGAGATGCCGATCGCGTTGCCGTCGTAGCGGAAGTTGATTCCGCGCGCCTCGGCGGCCTCGGCCGCACCGTTCGTGACGTCGGCGCCCTCGATCCAGAGCGTGTCGAAGTAGGCACGATTCGTCTGGCGGAATCCCAGCGCCTGCAGCGCCGCGTCTACGGCGCGCGTCAGCCCGTGAACCCGCTCGGCGATCGCCCGCAGGCCGTCGGGACCGTGATACACCGCGCACATCGCCGGCGATGTTCGCGAGCAGCGCCTGCGCCGTGCAGATGTTCGACGTCGCCTTCTCGCGCCGGATGTGCTGCTCGCGCGTCTGGAGCGCCATGCGATAGCGCTGGCCGGCCGCGCGCGTCGACCGAAACGCCGATGATGCGTCCCGGCAGCCTGTCGGACGAAGGCCTCGCGCGTCGCGAAGAACGCGGCGTGCGGTCCGCCGTAGCCGAGCGGCACGCCGAACCGCTGCGAGTTGCCGACGACGGCGTCGGCGCCCATCTCACCCGGCGGCGTCAAGAGCGTCAGCGCCAGCAGATCGGTCGCGACCGCCACGAGGACGCCGGCGGCGTGCGCGCGCGCGATCGACCGCACGTCGGATCGCACCGCTGCGCCATGGTCGTCCGGATACTGCAGCAGCAGACCGAACGCGCGCGAACTGCTCGTCAGTGAACGAGTCCGACGGAGCCGATCTCGAGGCGGATGCCGAGCGGCTCCGCACGCGCCTCGCAGCACGTCGATCGTCTGCGGAAAGCATCGATCCGACACCAGGAACACGACTCTCCTGCCCCGGCCTGCGCCTTCTTCGTCTGAGCGCGGTGGAACATCGTCATCGCCTCGGCCGCCGCGGTGCCTTCGTCGAGGAGCGACGCGTCGCGATGTCGGTTCCCGGTGAGATCCCTGACGACCGTCTGGAAATTGAGCAGCGACTCGAGCCGGCCCTGCGCGATCTCGGCCTGATACGGCGTGTACGGCGTGACCAGGACCGGATTCTCGAAGACGTTCCGAAGAATCACGCTCGGCGTGACGCACCCGTAGTAGCCCATCCCGATGAAGGACCGGGCAACGACGTTGCGCTCGGCGATCCCCCGAAGACGCCGCAGATGCACTGCTCGCTGTCGCCGCGCGGAAGGTCGAGCGGCGACGCTGCGCGAATGCCTGGCGGGATCGTCTGGTCGATGAGCGCGTCGAGCGACGGGACGCCCACGACCCGGACCATTCTCGTCGCGAGCCGCCGCGTCCGGTCCGATGTGTCTTGACTGAAAGCGATCCGGGTTTCTCTTGGGTCATTCGGAATGCTGAGGGCGTTGGACGCCGTTACTTCGTGAGTTCGAGTGCTGCGCGGCGTCGAGCAGATCCGAATTGTCCCCCGATGCACTTTCATCACGATCATCCATGATCTCGTGCGGGGCGGAATTCACCGTCTCGGGCTTCTGGGTGAGCGCCCGATGTTGACCTCGGTCACCTCACCGCTCGACCGGCGCGTACAGCTCGGAGACGGCCTTGACGGACTCGATGGTTCCGGAACACGTCGCCCCTTGTTGAACGTGCGCCCGGCTTCAGGAGGCTCGAGCAGTACACGACGTCGCCGAGCTGCTTCTGCGCGTAGTCGGTGATACCGACGCGCGCTTCACTGCCCGCGATCTTCACCCACTCGTGCTCCTTCGTATATTTCAGATCGGACGGATACATCAGAGAGATCTCCACGGTTCGCGTATGGTAGCGCGGGGCTTGCCGCGGCGGCGGCCTGAAGGCCCGTCGCTACAATTGTTCTACGCCGACTTCCTACTTCGCCCGTTTGTAGAACGGCATCGGGACCACGGTCGCCCGAAGGCGGCGGCCACGACAATCGACCTCGAAGTCGGCGCCGCTCGCGGCGTGATCGATTGGCACGTAGGCCATGCCGATCGCCTTCTTCAGTACGGCGTCTGCGTGCCGCTCGTCACGACACCCGCCTTCTGACCTCGCGACGAACACGTCCTGGCCATGACGCGCGATCCCTCGATCGGAGCACTTCGAACCCAACTAGCTTCCGGCTGACACCGTCCTGCTTCTGACGGCGGAGCACATCTGCGCCGATGAAGTCCGGTTTCTTCCAGCCGACAACTCCAGCCCAGATCCGCTTCGAGCACCGTCGTCGTCTCGTCGATGTCGTTGCCGTAGAGGGCGCATGCCTGCCTCGAGCCGCAGCGTATCGCGAGCGCCGAGCCCGGCCGGCACGATCCCTGCCGGCTGCCCGGCTCGCAGGACCGCATCCCAGACACGCTCCGGCCATCGCCGGCTGCACGAAGACCTCGAACCCGTCCTCGCCCGTGTAGCCCGGTGCGCTGAAATCGTGACCCGGTAGCAGCCACTTCGCCGGTCGTGAACCAGTAGTACTGATCTGGTCGAGCTGTACGGACGTCAGCGTCTGCAGCACTTCGCGGGCGACGGGACCCTGCACCGCGATCAGGCGCGTAGCGCGAGCTCGTGTTGACGGCCACGGCATCGCCGGCCTCGCCAACGCGGCCCGAAATCGCAGTTGAAGTCCTTGATGATGTTCGACGCGTTGACGACGAGCATGAAGCGCTCGCTGTTCAGCCAGCTAGCGTGAGCATCGTCGTCGACGAACGTGCCCTCGGGCGTCATGAGCGCCGCGCACTGCGCCTGACTGTCCGCCAGCTTCGATGCGTCGTTGGACGTGATCCTCTGCACGGCGGCCAGCGCGTCCTGCCGGCGATCTCGATCTCCCCATGTGGCTGACGTCGAAGAGCGCCTGCACGCGTCCGCACCGCCAGTGTGCTCGTCGGCGATGCCGGTGTACTCGACGGGCATGTCCCATCCACCGAACTCCACCATGCGAGCGCCAAGCGACCGATGCCTGGGATGAAGAGGCGTCTTCTTGAGCGTGCCGGTAGGCGCCGGAGCCATCGTGTGTGATTCAGCGGTTTCCGGCCGGCGGCACCGCCAGCCACTTGCGGGTCAGCCCCTGAGTCAGGGACACCGGGCAGCCGCACTCTGCGAGCGCACAGCGGCCGGCACAACCATTCAACGGTACTATGCCGCTCGCTGAGCGGTCAAAGAACGCGACATCGAGCGCGCGGCTGTGTCGACGGCCCGGACTTTGTGTCGCAGAGGCGTTGCTTCAACCCGACGGGAACAGCAGTTTTCGCGATGGGTTTTCGAGCGTCACGAAGTCGGATCAGACCTTCACGTCGCCGTCCGAAGCGTTGGCCTCCGCGCGCGTGAGCGCTACATTGCTTCAGGTTCTGCTCGGCTCGGACCACGCCACCGACAACCAGGTCACCGTCGCCTGAGGCCCATGACGGGATCAGCCGGACGCGGTCAGCTGCGCGTCTGCGGCCCGAGAACGCGCATGATAGCAGCCGCAATCCGGCGCCACTCGCTCTCCTCCGAACAGCAGCTCCTTACGACCTTTGGCGTCAGCGTGTAGAACGCGCCTCCGGTTATCTGCTCGGAGGTCCCCCCACTCGGCGTCGATGAAGCCGCGTTCCTCCAGACGCTGGAGGGCCGGGGCACAGCGAGCCGTGGTCGACGATCAGGACGTCCTCGGAGTCCCGCTGGATGGCCCGGGCGATCCCTCGCCCGTGCTCGGGGCCGAAGATCAGCGTTCGAAGGATCAGGAGGTCGAGCGTGCCCTGAGGTGGGCCGCGTGATCGCGATCGCTCCTGCTACGGATAGACATTCGACCCGAGTATGTGGACTCTTGGGTCGAATGTCAACCCGTGAGGCGTCAACACCCCGTCCAGCGTCACCCGCGCCGCTCTGACTCGACGCAGCTGGTTCTCCTGTGACTCGCGACGCTGGATACTCGCCCTGCACGAGCAAATAGCCACGTGGCATTCCGTAGATGTCGCTTACTGCAGGTCACGGTTTCACGGCCGATCTTCTCGGCCGCCAGTCCGTTCCACGTTGTCGAACCAGACGTTGGCATCGAGGCCGCGCGCGGCCGCCTCGCGACGCAGCTGCCTCCACACGACCCGGGCCACAGTTGTAGGCGGCGAAGGCAGAAGAGGACTTTGTTGGTTTCGTCGATCGGCTCGTCCTTGTAGTATCGGTCGATCATGAAGCGAGAAAGATTCACACCGTGGATATTCGCTCATCTTCACGAGATGTGTCGCCGACCTTCAGTCTTGCCCGTGGCGGGCAGGATCTGGCACGACGCCACAGCGCCGACGCGGCTTTGGCCCGCTGATTGAGGCGTGACTCCTGATGATCCCGGGCGGGCCATCAGCATCCACAGTAAGCTGTATCGCGCCACTTCCGAAAGCAAGCGACCACCGAAACCGCTTCATCTCCGCATCGGCAGCCGCGTCACGCATCGTGGTCAGTACCGCCGGAAAATCATCCGTCCATTCAGCAACCTTGCCGTCGAACAGAACTGTTGAGCCGGGGCGTGGCTCCAGGGCCTTCCGAATCGCCCAGGCGATCTCAGCGCCCCGGACGCACCGCGGCCGCGGGATGGAGCCTCAGCGACCGATGACGCGCCGCCAGAACCACGCCTGTGGTTGCCGACGATGATGACCGACGAGACCGGCGGCGGCCATCTGCCGAGAGGTCTCGTCCAGCCCTTCTGGAGCCGGGCATGATGACTGCGGCTTCAGCCCCGCTTGGCGAACTCCTGGTTGAGTGCCACCAGGCTCACGCGTAGCTGCTCGACTGGCGAATCAAAGCATTCCTGGCTGGACAGATCGTCGGTTGAATCGGATCGCCGGGCCCTGCGGTCCCGTCACGGCGATCTCATCCACGTTCTCATGCGATCCAGGGATCGACGAAATCGATCACCTCCTGGCGTTCCGGCGTCACGTGAGGTCGCCCATCTGCGATGTCGCCCTCGCCCGTCGATCAGAGCCGGCAGTAGCTCGTCGCGAGAGACGGCGAATGAAGATCACACTGAGCCGCAAGTGCCCTTCCGCCATGGTTTTGTTCAGCTCTGTTTCGAGCAGCCGTCCCTGGTCTGCGGCAGCACCCCGTTCGGTGCCCTTGTCGATGAAGTAGAGCGTGCGATTGAGTGGTCAACACGCGGATCGTGCGGCGATCCCGCATGCCGTCGAGATCGCCGTCCACTTCGCCGCGCGTCGCGAGATTCAGCCCGGTTCGGCCCCTTGCAGTGGGCGCCCGCGCAGCTGCCTGGACCGCTGCGCAGACGCACCACCGCGGCCACGGCCACGGTGGAAGGTGCTGGACCGCTGTGAGCGTCGGTCGTTTCCATCGCGTGGCGTGATCTCGAAGGGTGCTCTGGAAATCCGTCCAGAGCCTTGCTTTGAAAGTCAGCTGCCCGTGAACGTGGTCGCTTGCATACTGTTCGTTCGCCTGGTCTGCTGTAAATGTGGCTGGGCTTCCGGAGCTTCGGAACTCGGCGAAGCGGACTCATTGAACTTCGTCAGCGTCAGGGCAATCGCACCGCACACGATGTAGACGCGCATCGATACCACCCTGCGCACGCGGCCGGCGGCACCAAAACTACGCCAGCCCGATCAGGCAAGAGTCCAGCGGAACCCGATCTGATGTCGTCTGCGGGCGATCAGGCTCTCGACGACACACGGCTGCCGGCTTCTCCGGACGCACGATACAGCGGAAGCCAAGGTGGCACGTGCGAAGTGTCGATCCGGTTCCAGGGGAAGCGCGCCGCAGGCCGGGCAGTACCGGCGGCAGTAGTTCGGGCACAGAGGTGCGAGCCGCCCTTGATCACCTTGCTGTGGGATCCGGATCGCCGGCTGCCGCGGAATCGTAGCTGTCGCGTCTCCTGCGGTCCGCGCGGGTTGTGCGGCGTGCAGCACGCCTTCGAACCGGATCGTTCGATGCTCGCGGCATTTACCAGTCGGTCGTCCACTCCCAGCACGTTGCCGATCATGTCGTGGAGCCCGTAGCCGTTCGCCGGAAACGCGCCGACCGGCGACGTGCCACGCATACCCGTCGCGGTCGAGTGCTCTCGCCACGGGAACTCACCCTGCCAGGTGTTCGCCATGTGCTGGTCGCCCGGCAGGAACGTGTCTCCCCACGCGTAGGCCGCGCCCTCGCAGTCCGCCGCGGGCGGCGAGCTCCCACTCCGCCTCGGTCGGCAGCGACTTGCCGTCCCACACCGCGAGCGCTTCGGCGTCGCCGCATGCGACGCGCACGACCGGGTGCTGCTCGAGCCCGTCGATCGGAAGCTCTCCGGCTCGTGCGGATGGCGCCAGTCGGCCCCTTTCACGAAGTGCCACCATGTTGCGCATGTCCCGGCGATCGACCGGACCACCGGGCTGGACGAAGACGAGCGAGCCAGCGAACAGCATCTCGGGCAGCGCGCCCGGATACTGTGCCGCTTCGGGCGGAATCTCTGCGAACGTGACGTGTCCGGTGGCTTCGACGAATCGGGCGTAACCCGTTCGTCACCGAAAACGATCGATCCAGAAGCTTCGCCAGCCGACACCCGGTGAACGGGCCGCTCTTCGGGGTAGAGCTTCTCCGATCCCATCTGGTAGGTGCACGCCGGGAATCCACACCATCCCCGGATCGGGGGCACTCGCCCACTCCCGGCTGCGGCGCTGCGAGCCGGTGCCGTGCTCGTGTGTGATCATTTACCCGGTTCCGCGGCGCTTCCGGATACAGCAGCGTGACGCTGAAACGCAGCTGCGGCCCGGCGGCGCCCGTCCGGCCGCTCGACGTTGTGGTAGTAGAGTGACACCGATGTTCATCGGCCGGCGGTTGAACACGGTCGTCTTCGTGAACCCGATGCCGAGCGGCACCGTCCACTTCGTTACCGTCGGTGGCGTTCCACCTCGCCGTCATGACCGGGCCGAAGGCCAGAGCCCAACCGCGATCGAAATTGTAGTTCACGAACGGCTGGACGGTCAGGAGGTTCGTTGCCGGATCGCCGGCGGCGTCCGGACATCGGCCACACCTGGCTGACGAGCCCGCCGAGCACGAAGCGCCCGGCGTTTTTCACAAGGATCGACCGCCGGTCCCATGGCCCAGGAGCCGGTCTCGAACGGCGCGGCGGTGGCCGTCGGGAACGAGAACGTCGGCCCGACGCCCCAGGATGATCGCTCCCGGCTTGGACGGCGCTCACGCTGGGGCGATCTGCGCCTGGATGTCCCCTGTGCCGCTGAACCGCGTGCCGTTCGGGCCCGGCATGCTCGTCCTGATCGGGACGATCGTGCGAGCGGGATCACATTCCAGCGTCGATGGATGCACGCGGAACGGGATCACCGGCTGGAAGTTCAGATCGGAAGAGACGTTCGAACCTCGATGGATCCCCGCCAGCTGCCGAGCGTTGAACTGGAACCTGGCAGGCTGATCGGGACCTTGCCGAGCGGGTCCTGCGTCTCCTTGGCAAGCGCGCCGATCGCCGTGCTGCGCCTCCTGCGCGCGCCGTGCCGCACTCGACACAACCAGAACCGTCAGTCATGACCAGAACAACCTGACGCATACGGTGACTCCCCGTCGAATGCCCGCGCGGCAGGACGCTCATCTGCCACCGCAGGCCTGGAGAATTGGCCGCAACCGCGCCGGCTCAGGTGAATCGGAAGACTACGAGGCGGGCGCGGGAGAAGTACGGGACACCGGCCGCGCTAAGAGTGCGGTGTCCCGGCGATGGATGAGTCACTTGGCGCGTTCGACGCCGGTCAGGAGCGCGCGCGTGTAGGTGATGTCGACGTGGTCGCCGACACTTGAGGCCGTCGAGGACCTTCTTGTCCTCGATCCTTGCGAAGGTCACGGTGCGTCCGTCGTCGGTCGTGACCGTCGCATGGACGGCACAGCCGGATCGATGGCCTTGACGGTCACCGTCATCTTGTACCTGCGCAGCCATGGTCGCGCCCGGCAGCGCGCCCGTGCCGCGTGATCAGCCGGCCTCCCCGCCGTGGCAACCGGCGCGCCTCGCCAGGTTTCCGGACGACGAGGACGACTGACCACCTGTGGAGTGCGTCATTTCTCACCGTGTCGCCGACCTTCAGCTCGTTGAACCGCTTCACCTCCGGGCCAACGCGCAGTAGGTGTCCTCGCGCGCCGGACTCGTCCTTCAACGGTGATCAACTCCGCCCGTCGCGTCGATTGCCCGGATGGTTGCCAGTGGCGCTCACCGACTTCGTTTTCGTGATCGGCGCCTGGGGTGAAGCGGCCGCTGTCACCGCCAGGCACAGCGCGACTGCCATTACCGTAGCCGCTGTTCGCATGCGTTCCTCGCTTGCACGTCTCCGCGCCGATTCGGCACGGACCTGCCACTTCATAGATTACGCAGGAACGCGTGGCCAAGCGTGGAGCGGGAAGACCACGACCTACGCCGGCGGGGAGTGGCGCCGCGAGCTGGCGGGCAATAGGTTTGGGTTCTGCTCAGCTGTCGACGCGACGTAGTTTTTTCACTCTAGGGGCGTATGGGGCGACACTGGAATCTTAGCGAGGCTCCGCCTCAGACCGGCATTGTCTGACAAAAGCGGCTCCGCCTCGCTAGACGGCAAGCTTGATAACGCCGCGCTGACCCACCCCAGCGCGCAAAGCACGCGCGCTGGGGGCCCCGGGACGCGCGGACGGTCTTGACCGAAAAACTCGACTCATTCGGCGCAAGTTTTTCGGGTCAAGACGCCTCTGGCGCCCCAGCTCCTCTGACGACAAAGTGAGAAGGGCTACGAGCACCAGGCTTCGGAGGTTTTGTTAGCATCGCTCGTCACGCCTCGCTCCCACCGATCGGAAAGTGTCCCAAGGCTCTCACTCTCCCCCGCGGCGGCTCCGGCTCCGCATCCACGCCTGGCCGGAACCGCAGATACGCATTCAGCGTGTGATACGAGATTCCAGAGCTCGCGGCAGCGTCGGCCGCTTGTTGTTCTCGCACCGCTCGTAGCACCAGCCGCGCGTACCCGGCTGCCCCACGTCCGCATGCGTTCCTTCGAACCGCCAGGCGACGGCAAGCAGGACGTCCGCGTAGCCGCCAAGCAGCGCTGGCGGCAGGTCGTCCAGCTCCAGTCGAACTCCGGAGCCTGCGAGCGCGACGGCCCGCTCGATGACGCGCTCCAGCTCGCGCACGTTTCCACGGCCAGTCGATACGTCATGCAGGGCGTCCGACCGCGGGCCACCGACAGTTGCAGCGGTCGCAATCAGCTGATGGCGATCCAGGAAATGCTCGCGCCGAGCTCCAGGATGTCCTCCACGTCTCGCGCGCAGCGGCGGCACCTGGATCGTCCACGCCATTCAGCCGTAGTACCAGATCGAGGCGGAAGCTGACCGATGCTCGACGAGCGCGGAGAGGCTGCTGGTTCGTCGCGACGATGATCCGCGTGTCGACCCGACGGCCGCCGCACGCCACCCACCCGCTCGACCGACAGCTCCGGAATCGCGCGCAGCAGCTTGGCCTGCGCCGCCGGCGACAAGATCCGGACGACCTCGTCCAGGAACAGCGTCCCGTCGTGCGCGTGCTCGAACTTCCGCGCCGACCGCGCACTGCCGGTCGCCGGTCCGGTCCTCGATGCCGAAGAGCTCCGCCTCGAGCAGCGTCTCGACAATCGCCGCGCAGTTGACCGCGACGAACGGTCCGCCCCGCCGCCGGCGACAGCTCGTGGATCTGGCGCGCGACGAGCTCTCTCGCCGACGCCACTCTCGCCCTCGATGAGAATTGTGAAATCAGTGACAGCGACCCGCTCGATGCGCTCGCGCACCTGACGGATGGCCCGGCTGGACCCGATGAGCGGCGCCGCGCCATCGCGTCGGATGCGCGCGAACTGCGGCGGTCGTCCCAGCGCGCGCTCGATCTCCAGCACCAGCGCGGCGACATGCGTCGCCGCTTCCAGCAGTCTCGCACGTCCATCCATCGAGCGTGCGGCCGGGATCGAACACGATTTCGATCCGGGCGCACTGCGCCAGCACGACGGACGGAATGTCGAAGACCATGACGTTGCCGGCGGGTTGCTGCGCCGACGACCCTTCACAGACCGCCACCGCTCGCGCGCGCACCATGGACCGGAGCTCCTGCTCGAAGCGCTCGCGCACCGACGCCGGACCCGACGCGACCGACAACGCGCTGATGACCGACTGGAGGAGCGCCGACGCCCCTCGCCGACGTTCCGCGCCGCGCCCGTGCGCGCTCCTCGCCGCTGCTGGGACGTACAGCACATCGTCCATCGCGTTCACCTCTCTTCTCGACCTCTGCACGACGCCGGCATTCCAAGCGGCAATGCCAAAGAAGAGATCGACGCGATTGTCAGGTGGTTTGCGAGAGGGTGGTTCCTGAACGCCGCTTGCAGGACGGTGCATCCGGGTAGCCGATGCCCTGTGTTGGCTGCGGCCAGCAGGCAGTCGCGATGGGCACTGTTTACCCGTGACGGGTCCGTCGTGCCCAGGAAATCGAGTGAGAATTCGTTCACCGCGGCGGACCGGAGCCGACCGCCGGAATCTCTGTGCCGACGGCGTTCCTGAATCGCCTGAATATCTACCATCACCGACCCCATTCTCGTCAAGACCTCGACCGACATACTGGGATGACCCAGGCGGCGCTTGGCCTGGCGAGGCCGAAGAGAGATGGGTTGGATCGAAGGCTCCCGCCCGGGAACTCGGACTCGAGATCCAAGTCCGTGAGCCTCCCAGCCATCACGCTCTGTCCGTTCAGCAGGGCCAGCGCTGGATCGACAGCGTGAATGCCGTCCGGCCGAGACGCTGAAGGAAGGCAGCGTTGCAACAACTGCTCAAATAGTAAGACCTTCCAGTGTTCAATGAGACCTGATGGAGCCTGGATCGCAGGAAGAGTGAAGGTGAAAACGAGGTCCTAATACTCTTGTTCTAGAACATGAATAATCCAGAGTATTTATTAATTACCTGCAGAAGGGAGTTGAAGGGCTCCCTTTCACCTTCACGCTCACCTCCCAGGAGAAGCCGCAGCCACCCCTGGAGGGCGTGACTGCCCAGAGGCTAATGCCTCCTCATCCGGGCTGGTGCGGTGCCCCGTCATGCCCTGGTGCGGGTCCGGTGGCGGCGCCTCTTGTGGAACTCTCTAGATAGTGGTGAGGAGGCTCAGCTCCGTCCACACAGAGCTGCGGAGTGCACGACGTTCTCATGTTTCTGGAGTTCGAGCCACGGTCGCGCAATGCTCCAGCGTGAATATGCGACGGTCGGCAAGGATGACAGGTGTCGGGCAAGACATGAACCAAAACGCCCGGGATGAGGCGGGGATTGGAGGAACGGTGGCGTGATCAGGGGCCGTGAAGGTTGAGACGGGCCCACATCCGCTCGATGCCGGGCCGCCGTGGCGACATAATCCACGCGGGCATCTCGCCTTCGCCCGATCGCTCGCGCGTCCGCTTTGGAGATATGGATACCCCGGCTCATGCGCGGTATGAACGGACGGTTCATCGCCCATAATGCTGTAGCTCATTTACATGCCTGCAAAAAGTCCCAATGGATCGAGGGTCACCGCTTTCAACCCCGTGGTATGAGAACGCCCGCGGGGTCGAAGGCACGTTCGAGGTGTAGACATGATCCTGGCCGCCTGACAAGACCAGCACCATCAGTCAACTGAGTGAGCCCTGGAAACGCGCCGGCCTGTTTCCGCAAGTTCTGTGCCGACCGTCCCACTTGCTGCACCAGCTGGTCGCGGCCTCCGGTCGCCTTGTCCTTGTAGCGCGTACCCGGATACGAACAGAGTGACGGCTCCTGTGGCTGGGTGCGGCTCGTGCCGGTAACCGAGTTCGCGCCGCGCCCTTCCTCGACCCAGTCGACGACGGCTGACAACAGAGCAATACGTAACTGAACGAAGTACAACAGCC
>ERZ1370068.8959-contig-7773_pt1 | contig 57863 bp, 113 predicted proteins | sample MGYA00561227_ERZ1370068 | MGnify/ENA primary metagenome ERZ1370068 (study PRJEB38410, sample SAMEA6850437) | metagenome | study: Metagenomic assessment of the ecological functions of the soil: analysis of the soil microbiota associated with the... | reverse complement strand
CTTACGTATTACTTCGACATCATTGCCAGAAAGCCAGAAGTAAAGATACGCAGATATAGCTGGATCGCCGCCGCGTGGTCAAAGCTTCAACAGGTAAGAGCTCCACCCTGGAGCTTGTCCGCACGTTTCTAGCGGCGAACGCCAACCCGGTCAGCAACAAGGCCAGGCCTGCAAGATCCTCTGCCCAGCCCGGGAGCGACGTCCGATAACGGCAACACTCCCGAGCTGATCTTCATGCTGGCTTCGTCCAGTGGAAGCCGATCATGGCGCCGTCCACGCGTCTGCAGACTGAAGAAGCCCGCTCGAGTCATCCAGAACCACGTTCGCTGTGAGCCATCCGATCCTTTGAGGTCAGTCGATGCCCGCCGATCAGGTGCCTGCTCGGTCGTTCCGCGAACGCCGGCAGCAGCTGACCTCGCAACCACTCCTGTCTCGTCCTGCCCTGGCCTCGAACCTCCGGATCTCGTGCGCCGCGTGTGGCACCACGGGTCCAGGTAGCTCGCCGTCCAGCGCCCGTTCCATGATCAACAATTCCCGCTGGCGTACCCATGCCGGCCGGCCTCGCGCGCGCGCTCGCGCGGCCCGGCGTGTCACCCATGGCCCAAACCCCAGCGGCAGGGGTGGCAGTCGGTTCCATGATCAGCCGCTGCAGCGGCCGGAGTGCCGATGCCCTGCCGCGCTGACGAGATCCGGAGCGGAAACCACGAGCTGTTATCCCGCGCTCCACTCGGGACTCCGATCAGGCCAGCGCGCGCATCCGACCAGCTCATCTGTCTCGCTCACCAGCAGATGCTGTAGTCGCCGCATGCGTGAATTTTGCGCAGCTGCAACAGCGCCGCCTCGTTCCCAGGCTGGCGCCCGGCCGAACCGCCACGGCCTTGGGCCACCAATCCAGACACCGCCTTGCTGATCTCCCGGTCTCACCAAGCTGGTTGTCAACGGCGATCGTCAGCAGCGTCGACATATCCCGCACGGCGGCCTGGGCGAAGATCCACTACTGAACTCTGCTCGCCGTGATCGTCGCAGCTCGATTCCTGCGGTTTGGCGCTGCCTCTGATGAGCGTGAAGAGATGGATCGCCGGAAGGCGGTGAAGTTGCCGTGCATGCAGAGGTCCACCGCGCCAGCCGGCCATCGCTGCTCGAGGCTGGCCCGCAGCGGCTCAGCTCGCGAAGTCGGAAACCCCGGCCGCACGTCGAGGTTATCGGTCACTGCCGCGGCAGCAGCGGGCGGTAGTGATGTTTCCGGTCGTTCGCCGGAGCGGAGCGCCAGGTCACGCGGAGCGGACGGGGCGCTGGTCTCTGCTGGCTGATGCTGGCCATCTGTGTCATCCAGTGGTCGTCTGGCGGCGTGCCATGGCCTCGTGGCTTGGCAAGCGTCCCCAAGATCTGCACGGTGAGAAGCGGCTTCGTGGATAGCCCACCTGATGTCGTACTGGCGTCAGGCCTTGGCTGCACATGTGTCAACGGCATGGAGGGCAGCGCGCAGTTTGGCTGGTCATCGGTCTGCCGCCGGCTGCTTGCCGTCACCCCTGATATCTGCAGCGCTGCCGCTCAGGTCCTTGCCCGGGGTGCTGCAATCTCCTGCGGGCCAGTGGCCCCTGGAACCATTCCGGCACACATCCGCTGGTCCCAAAGAGCTATCCGCGCGACCGCAACGATTACGACTTACCCGGTGAGGCGGGCCGACTTCAGCCTGTGTGACGAACCGGTATCCAGTTGCGAACCGTGCCCGATCACTGATTCGTATTCTGGGCCGAGTTGGCGCGCAGCCAGGCCGGACATGAACATCGACTGTACGAGTGCCGCCGGTAGCAGTCGCGGTCCCCATACACCGAGCACGCTGCTGGCGGCTGAAGGGCGTCGTCCGGGATGCCGGAGCTCGGGATACTTCAAGCAGCTCGAACTCGGATCGAGTGGAACGCCGCCGGCTTGGCGCTATAGCCTCGCCTCATCGATCACGATGGCGTTGCCCGGACTGATCAGCGGGTCGACGTCTGGCCGCTGATGGTGTCATCGCAGCCGCAGCCTGACGTCCGCTCCGCAGGGCCGAGTTGCTGTGACTAGGTAGGTCATCAAACCCCAGTCGGCCGACGGCGCCAGCCCACCCTCATGCAATGACAGCAAAGGCGCCTCTTTACCGGTCCGCTCCATCAGCCGGCACGACGAGCGAGCGCCACCAGGTCGCGGCGCGCATCGAGCAAGATCACGTCCGCGCTCGGGGCGTCGAGCAGTGCGGTGGCTTCCGCCTGGGCGACTTTGACTTGGTGAGAAGGAGCCCCAGCGCCGGAAGGATTTCGGCGGACGCATGCATATCGTTCGGTCAGCAGCAGCAAGGTGGCCACGACGGTCTCCTCACGAGGGGATTCGTGCCGGTGCTAGCCTTCAGCCCACCGGAAATGGCCCGAGGCACGCTTGAGAGTAACGCAATGGTGTCCGTTTCCCTTCATTACTGGGCAGGGTGCCAAGCGCGGCTGCAGGCGATCAGTGAGTGAACACACGCTGCCCGATCGGTTGCCGACGCCTCCGAACTTGCGTGCGCAAGAACGGTCCGATCCGCGTTTCGACAGGGTGATCAAGGCGAGTTCGGTCTTGATCGATGGACGGACCGCGCATCGACGGACCCCTGAGCGGCACTTGACCGAACCCGTACAAGCTGAGGTGTTCACCGCCATTTGCCGGGCGCATTTAGCGTCAGGGCGTTGGCCGATCGCCGCCAGGCGGCGGACGCCGCGCCTCGAGGTGCCCGCAGCATCGCCGCCAACGTCGCGATAACGAATAGATGACGAATCAACCCGCGAGTTTCAAACTCACTGTCTCAATATGCGATACGTAGTGTCAATATCATCGACTTGGCTTGGGCTACCGCCACTCCAGCTCCAGGTCTTCCCACTGGACTGGTAACGCGGCGCGCGTCACCCGCTGGCGCTGACTGATAACGGCCGGATGCGCTCGCCGTGCCGAATAGCGCTTCCATGAATGTCGAGGCGCGTTCGAGTCGTCTGAGCCTGACAATCTTACCGGTTCTGCAGCAACGCCTTCAGACTTACTCGTACGAATTATCTGCACTTCTCACCTTCGGCTTAGCCGGAAGCAATAACCCGCTCAGAGATGACATGAGAAAACATGTGTGAAGTGCTGGTGGTCATGCGAGTTGTGATCGGCCTGAGCACATTCATGAGGGAGATGAGAACGCCTGCCTCGCCCGAGGTCGACGAAGCACACGACCTGCGTATGACCCGGTGGTGGTCACATTGCAGGTCAGGTCAAGCTCGATTGGAAGCAGGGACCTGCAAGATCCCGTCCGCCGGGACTTCTATCAACAAGGAGCAGTTCGAAAGCTTGTCCGAGCGCGGCATCGGCAACGACGACACCATCGTGCTCTACGGTGGCAACACTGTGGTTCCCGCTGCTGCATGCGGCGTACGGTATTTCAGCTTTACGCGCTGACAAGGCCCTGTTGCTTGATGGTGGTCGCAAGAATGTGGGCTTGATGCGACGTGAGCTGAGCAGCGAGAAACCGTCACTCGCCCTGCCACGGGCTTTCGCCACCCTCGCGAGTCCCAACCTCGGCATCCGTGCCTTCCGCGATGAGAGTAGTTGCGGCAATCGGCACCAAGAGCCTGCATCGGCGTCCACCACTGCTGAGCCGGAGTACGCGTGGCCGGCTGCTCGCGCCCGCTCATCTGCCTCAGGAGCAGGCCGGCGTGGCGGTCACATTCCCACCGCTGTCAACGTGCCCTGGAGCGAGGCGGCCAACGATGACGGCACGTTCCGGTCCGATGCGTGGAGCGCATGAGCTATACAGCGGCGCGCGGCCTGAATTGGGACTCTGACATCATCGCGTACTGCCGCATCGGGAACGCAGCGCGCACACCTGGTTCGTGCTGCACCAGATTCTCGGACAGGAGCGAAGCGCTGAAGAACTACGACGGTTCCGCTGGACCGAGTAACGGCTCGATGGTAGGCGTTCCGGTTGCCGTTGGCGACAAGAATTCCAGAAAACGCGAAATCGCCTCGACAATCAGTGGGGAGTTCGGCCCCGATCCCGCGATTCCGCAGCGGCGGCCTCTGGCGCTTGAGAGAACATCAGCGACGCGCGAGCAACCAGAGGCGGCCTGAGCTTGGCCAACGTCCTGACGCTGCCACGCAAAAAGAGGCGGGGATCGTCGGTCGTGCTGCCGCGGCGTGGGAATCCGGTCGCCAGGTAGGCGCGCGCAGCGCTTACTCGACCCTGGTGCAATCTGATCGTCGTGAGGTGCCGACGTCGCGACCAGCGGCACCTCCGCGCTCTTCTGCCGCCGATCGGTGAGTGGTGACGCAGGCACCCTCGATGCCATGGCGCCAGGCCTCCGACCACGCGAAGCTCGTGGCGGCCGCGGCTAGGCGGGCAGCCGAGACGGACGTTGACGTCGAAGCCGTCTGAGGACTGATCCCGCGAGGCCTGAATGCGCCTTCGCCGCTGTGGAACGCGCTCGAAGCCCACTCTACGGCAACCTGGACGATGGTGAAGAGCTATGTCCCAACAGGTGGCCAGCAGCGAGCGCGACGGTCGTGGCGCCGATCTCGCCAAGGCTCTATCCATGCCGTCAGACGCTTACCTGGCTCTGAGGAACAGCAGCTGGCGCTGAGCCTCGCACCCTCTTGCGTATGCCGAGATCCCCACCGCCCTTCCGCGGTCGGCCGTTTCACGAGATCCACCTACACATCGATCGTAATGAAGAAGATCCCAAAAAGCTCTGTCCAGACTCAAAGCCAAGGCGCAGTTTCAAGCCGGACCAGGTGGTGAAATGCTGATAGCACAGCACACAAAAAATGGATTCCGACGGCGCTGGTTTCGGCGCATCGGCGTCTTCCGACGTGGATCCGCAGCAAAGCCGCGGGGAGATCACAGTGACATCAGACGACTCAGGTGAAGGTTGGGACTGCCAGGCAGCCTCAGACCTGACCGATGCCGGTGGCCCTAATCCCGGTCGTGGACGATGCGCGCCGCCACAGATGTTTCGGTCGGAAAGCCGAAAACAACCGCCTCCCGCGATGTAACGGCACCGGCGACCCAGGCAGGTCATCAGCTTTTACGCCTCCCGACTCGGACCAACGATCAACGAGGCGTGGACTGGTGAACGGATACGCCAAGGTCGATCCGGTCAGCGGCGCCAAGCGGTATGGCGGAGTATCGCCGGATCGCTACGAGGTGACCTGGACCTTCGCCAATGGCTCGACCTTCGACCAATCGCTGCAAGACGGCGTGACAACGCTGCAGAAGCTCGAGCATCCCTCCGCAGCCCGGCGACACCGTCACGCTCACCATCAATGCCAGCCCCAGCCTGGTTCGACTGCCAGAGGCCGCCAATGCCGTGTTGATCTCCGAGGTCAGCTTTCTCCCGACCCCTGAATTTGCATCACTCGCGGCGTCGAAAACAGCCACGAATGCTGTCCTCGCTGCCTCAGCCGTGATGCGAAATCAGGGTGACGAGGTCGAGATATCGTGCGTCACTGGGCCGTCATTGGTCAAGGTGACGTCCATGTGGGCGCCGAAGACGCCGGTTGCGACCTCCGCGCCACAGCAGTCGCAACGAAGAGAGCGAAGGCCTCGATCAGCGGTTCGCTGACATCTCGTGGTGCCGCTGCGCTCCAGAGATGCCGGCGACCCTTGCGAGTATCGGCGTAGAGCGTGAACTGGCTGACCACCAGAATCGGGAGCATTCTCCTCCTGGTAACGATCGCTCGCCGTCAAGGATGCGCGATGTCCATACCTTGTCTGGCAAGTCGTTCAACGGTGACTGGCTGATCATCGTGTGCTACTCCAGCCAAGATCAATAAGCCGGGTCGATCGATTTGCGCCGACCACCTCACCCAGCCACCTCGACGCGCGCGGAGCTCACCCGCTGAACCACCAGGGCGCATGGTCAGACTCTCCAGTCGCTCGATCACGGCTGTCAGTCTCTCATCGGCGGGCGTCTGAATCAGCCGCCAAGGTACGCCTCTGAGCTCTGACCTCAACCAGGTGACCGGGGTCGGCAGCCGGGCTACCTCAACCATCGTCGCCACCGGACCGCATCAGCCCGAAGAGCTCCTGATGCGCGCGGCCAACGTCTTCTGCTTGGGAGTTGATGTCGGTGACGTACATCCGGGTGCGGACCACCTGTTCGGTCGTGATGCCCGCCGCATGCAACGCCTTTGAGCGCGATCGTAAAAAGCCGTGACTGCTTGCCGGTACGCGTCGCCGGGATCAAGCACCACCATCTGGACCGGTCGCCGTCGTCCCGGCCGTGATGGCCCAATCTCCGGCCACCACGACACGCGGAGTAGCCGTAGATATGCTTCCCACGGCGCTGGAGCCCGCGCAATCGTTTGATCAACACAGCGCACATCCTCTGCCAGCAATGAGAGCCATGTCGACCGAAATGACAGCGCGTGCGCTGCTGATCAAGATCACTGCGGTGCCGAGGCCGCCGAACGAGCAAACCAGGCGTGGACCGTCGCCGCGATGGGAGTCACGGCGGGCGCTTCGGTGTCGGTCTGGCTCACGGGCGAAGCAGTGTGGTTTGCCGTACCGAGGCCGCCAGCCCGATCTTGAATTGCCCTATGCCACCCCGGTGGCGCGAGCTGATCGAGGCCGTCCGCTCGGCGGGCAGGCATCACGGTATGCACCCAATGCGCCGCGCGACGCGAGCTGTTGTCCAGACCTGGTGTGAATCCGCGACCATCCAGGGCGCCGCGAGCTTCGTGGAGGCATGGCACTGGCCGCACAACGCTCAGGCGCTGTGGTCTACTAGCGCCTGACCATGCCGTTTCTCCGCACCCTTTCTAGCGTCCTCGGCCGGCCATGTCTCCGCACAATGGCCGCGAGTGCGAATCACTATTCAGCCTATCTCGGCGTTCAGTCTTGTGCGCGGAGAGCACGCTTGTCATGTGGCACCTATTGCGTGAGGACAGCAGTGAGTCCCCCGGCACGTGTCCCCAGGCTTGGCTCCGTAGCGGCCGCGCGTCTGGCCCAGCATGGCGAGCCGCTGATTGATGGGTGCTTCGAGTCCAGCCTGATGCGCGATCATGACGATTTCGCCGTTGAGGTAGTCCGTCTCGACATTCCCGGTGCCACGCTGCAACGACTGCCACCGTCGATCCACCGACGGACTCCGGGAACGCCCGGTACCGGCTTCATCGGTGGAAGCCCCGCCTTGCGGGCGGCGGCCTCCTCGGCCTCGCTTGACGTATGCTGATGCCGACAGCATCAAGCACGCGTCGAGCCTCGGCTTCGGCAGCCGCGACCAGGGGACGCCAATCTCCATTTCGCGCCACCAGAGCCTGGAAGACGTTACCGCGATGTTGCTGATCAACTTGCGATACTTCCGCCATGATCATCGTCCGGGGTCGGCACATCGAAGTTGGCCGCCAGTAAGGTCGACGACTGATCCTGTGCAGAAACATGATCATGGTTTGTCGCCGATCTTGGGCGCCCGCCCGATATGCAGCGTCCCCTGAGCGTGGTGTGCTGCGAATGATCACTTCGCCCGGCGCCAAGTGAACGACCGGCATCCAGGCACGCAGACGCCGTACACGCGCCGAAAGTACCGATGGGCGAAGGCCTCCCCGGCGTACGCCGTTGAGCGCGGTGAATATCGGCAGGTGCTCGCCTGCGGTTCCGACCGCCGCACCATTGCGGCGTACGGGCGTGTCAGTCCAGCGGCGCAGCATGTCGTTGGCCTGTTGGGCCTTGGTTGCCGAGATCAGAGACGTCGTCCGACGTCGAGCTCGACCTCCTCCGGGCGCCGATGGCCGTGAGCTCGATCGCGTGACATCCTCATCCGGCGTCCGCAACCGCAATCCGCGCTCTTGGAGGACCGTCAGATGATCGCCACGGGCCGGCAGGACGACGCCCGCGGTCGGCCAACGCGAGTCGACCGCCTAGGGCACCGCCGACACCCTGCGCACGAGAAATGATGTAGCGAGGCATGCTGTCCACCGTAACCTGGCACGTGGTGAGCCATGAGTTGAGGGCTGCGCTTTCGTGATCTTGTGAACCAGCCGATCTCAGTGATCTTGACTGGTCAGGCGGGTCGGAGCACACTCGGCGCTGTCGCCGCAGCCCCGGCAGGCCTGCTACGCCGGCGACGTCGTCGTCTCGGCTGGTGGTCTGCTGTCAGAACGATCGCCTGATCGCTCTCGGTGGCGTTGACTTCCGCCCGTCAACCGATGCCGGCAACATCTGGATGCTCGCCGTGCACGAGCGGTTATAATCCCTTGGGTGCCGGTACCGAGCTGATCACGGCCTTGGAGCAGAAGATCATCGATCATGGTCGGTCGCTGGCGAGGATGCTGGTGGAGCACGACAACCCGAGAGCCAGAGCACTCTATGAACGCATTGTGCTATACCGAAGCTGGGGCCGCCCTCGATAACTGGCCCCGTCGCTGGTGGCCGGATCTACGTCACCGCCTGCACGATCATGGAGCGCAGGTTGATCGAGATCCACAGTGACGAAGCCACCCACGACTAGACCCCCAGCCATGTCGGTGTCTGCTTCACCTTCGCGGCCCTGCTGAGTTGCCTGGTGCTTGCCGCGCTGGGCTCTGCTGCTGCTGATCTCGCTGATTGCGCTCATGCTGCGCTCGGCGAACGCCCGGTCCGGCGGCTGAGGATGGCTTCGAGCCCTGGAGGATCCTCGCATCCCGAACTTGGCGCCCATCGCCTGGTTGATCGGTCGATGGGAGTGGCAGCTAAGGCAACGTATCCCGGCACGGCAGAACTCCGACTCTGGGCAGAATCGGACTTTCGCCCACAACGGCGGCAACTACCTGCAGCTACTTGTCTCAGCTCTTCGAGGTTGACGATGACGAGGGGATGGCGATCCGGCCGCTTGATATGGAGACCGGATTCTGGCGGCCGCAGCCCCGATAGTGGCCTCGAGGGTCGGATGGTAAGGCTCGGCTGGGTATGCCGAGGTCCTGGTACGGATCGATCACCGGGTCCCAAGATCGAGCTGGCGACCGATGCCGTGGTGCGTACGGCTTCGGCGGAAGATCATTCGGCTGGGCAGCGGCTGTACGGGCAATGTTGCTGGCGAGTTGTTGTGGACCTTCGATAAGGCGGCAGCACGGGCACCATTTGCAGACCTACAGTGTGGCCGGCTGCGCGGCGAGTCCTGAGCAGCTGAGGCTGAGACGTTGAGCGGTCCAGCGTTTCTGCGCCTTCCTACGATGGCAGACAGACGGGAAGAACATCGTCGACGGGAGTGCTGAACTGACCATGAGCGCGGTGGTGGCCCAGGCCAGGCCGGATATTGGTGTGGCCTGGCATTATGGCGACCCGATGCGCGAGCAGCGCCTGCTCAGTGCCGGAGACGCCGCTGGTCGACCTGTCGCTTATCGACGGCGTCATCACTGGTGACCGGGCCCGACCGGCTCGGCTGGCTGCACTCTTTGACAACGCAGTATCTCCGAGGGACTCGAGCCCGGCCGCGGTGTCACCACGTTGGTGTTGTCGCCGCACGGGCACAGAGCATGTCCTCTACGGCGTCCTCGATGACGGAGCGACCCTCTCTGGGCACACACCGAACCCGGCACGCAGCGAGCGGCATTGGTCGGCTGGCTGGACAAGATGCGTTTCTTGATGCGAGTCGAGGTCAACGACCAGCTATGACTACGCCGTCGTGGTCCAACGGAGACCTCACGCACGATCATCCGGTTCGGGTTGGACCCGATTCGCTGGCGGGCGCGAGCTCGTGTCCCGCGATCGGCTCTACGTGATCACCGATCGCGGGTCACGAGCAGGTACTGGGCCCCTCGGAGGCCCGCCGGATTGCTGCCGGCGGTGCCCAGGATCGGCCTTGACACCTGACCACCGCACTATCCCGAACGAGATCCGCGGCTTGCTCAGTGCGTGCGGTACATCTGGACAGAGGGCTGCTACCGGGGTCAGGAAACCGTTGCGCGGGTCCACAACCTCGGCCGGCCGCCCCGCGCGCCTCGTACGCCTGCATCTGGACGGCGGCGTCGATGCCCCGCCAACTCCGGGCGCGGAGCTAGAGCTGGATGGGCGCGCGGTCGGTTTTGTCGGCGGCTCGGCACTTCGGGCCCATCACAGCGGGGCTGGCCAAGCGCAACGTCGAGGCCGCCTAACTCACCGTTGCCGCTCCGGCGGCGGTGCCGTTATTACCGTCGCGCAGCAGGCCGCTGGTCTGATCCGATCGGACTTCCACACACATACCCGGCGCCTGGCAAAACGCATCGTGCGCGTTCGCTCCTCACGCGCGATACACGCTTTGCAGCGTTGTGCATCGCGACAGAAGCGGGACGTGCGCGTGCAATTTACTGCAACCGAAAGCCCGTGCAGGGGACGGACTGAGCCGCCGAGTCGCGTGAGAGAGTCTCTTTGCAGGGACGGATTTGCTCCCACCCGTGCTCAAGGCGCGTATGTGGCGCCGTACGAAGACTGGTGCACTGGCATGATCATCCAGAATTTTTCGGCGATCGTAATCCCACGAGCGCTTTGCAGTACGCCAGCCATCACCACGGGACGAGCGGCGGGGGTGTCCGCCGCCGATCTTGATCGCGCACGCGCCGCGGCCATCTGGGAGTCCGGCCGCACGCCACCGACTCCGCACCGGCCTTTGTGCCATCAGGCCGGGGATTGACGCGCGTGTGTAGCTCTAACTCGTCAGGCGCAGCGTGCTCAGAGACATGTTCCTGGGATGGTCCCGGATCGCCGTCGCGACCTGAAACCCAGCGCCATCCGGATGCGCCGCGCGCTGATGCGTCCGAGGCAGGCCAGGGCGTACGCAGATCTTGGCGGCAGGTCGCGCCGTCAGCTTCGCCGATCTCGCGAGGATTGGCTGCTTGCTCGCATGGCAGCAAGATCATCGATGGCTCGTACGACCGCGCTAGCTGGGCTCGGGCAGATCGTGGATCGCGTGGGCTGCACCAACGTCGCCGCCGTTCAGCACCGTGGTTCTGGACTTCATTCCGGCGTGCTTGCCCGAGCAGTTCATCGCAAGTGGCGACTCGGCATCGCCGCCGGATCGCGCCTCTTCCCTGGCCTGCGGATCAAGCGGCCAATCGGCTGGCATCTGCAGCGCGGATTCGTCAGACTGACAGTGGCGAGAGTGCGGCGGCACCATCGACGCTGAAACCCGCTCGCCGGAGTGGCAGGGGCAGCAGACCGGCGCGCAACAACTCCTCGTGGAGATCAGAACCTGCTCGCAGCATGCCCACCGCCAGCAGCGGGGCGTGTTTGTTGGCGCTGCGCGGGTACATCGGGCGAACTCGGCGCCGCCCACCGAGGAGGCGAGGCTCCCGTCTGGGTTGGTGATCGCTACGCGTCCACGATGAGCGCTTTCCAGAAAGCCGTTGCGGACGAACCTCGACAATCACAGGATCCGGATTCAGCGCGGACCACGAACTGACATGTACGCCGATCGACGGCGCTGCAGCTCGGTCATTTTGCGGTAGGCGAACAACTTGCGAGTTGGCGACATCGCAAGCTAGCCGCGGCGGGCCTAATCTTCTCGGTGTGGATTGGCACACGAGTACGACGCCGCTTTGTTCGACCTTGACGGCGTCCCTGACGCCGACCGCCGAGGTACATGCGCAGGCCTGGCGGCAGCTCTTCACCGACTTCTGCTGGCCAAGCGCGGCGTTGCCAAACCATATCGTCAAAGCGACTACTTGCGGCTACATCGATGGCAAGCCACGCTACGACGGAGTGCGAGGCGTTCCTCGCTTCCCGCGGCATTCGGTTGGCCGAGGGCGATCCCAGCGATAGTTCCGATCTCGAAACCGTCTGCGGCCTCGGCAATCGCAAGAATGAATTCTTCGCGGCTGTGCTGCGCGAGGAAGGCGTCCAACCGTACGCCGGATCAGTCCAGTTGCTTGATCATCTCGCTGACCGTGGCACCAAGGTTGCGGTCGTCACGTCGTCTCGTAACGCAACGGCGGTGCTAAAGGCCGCGGACTTGGGGCCACGGTTCGACGTCGTGGTAGATGGCAATGTCGCCGCCGAGAAGGGCCTTCGTGGCAAGCCATCCCCGGATACCTTCGTCGCTGCTGCTGAAGAGCTCGGCGTATCGGTGCAGCGATGCGTGTGGTGTTCGAGGATGCGCTTTCCGGTGTCGAAGCCGGACATGCCGGGGGCTTCGGACTCGTGGTTGGCGTGGATCGCGGCGTCGGGGGCGCAGCGGCTGACGGAGGCGGGCGCAGATGTCGTCGTCGATGATCTTGGCGAGCTGGCATCATCATGACGCGGCGCAGTCCGGACGATCCGATCAGCGCGGCCGATCCGCTGGACCACAACCAGTTTCCCGGTCGACGAGTGGAAGTTCACCGAGGCCGACTACAACGCGGATGATCTTGGCGTAACCGAATCGCTGTTTGCCGTCGGGAACGGCTATCTGGGCATGCGGGGCAATGTCGAGGAGGGTCGTGAGACCTACACCCACGGAACCTTTATCAACGGCTTCCACGAAACGTGGCCGATCCGGCATGCTGAGGAGGCCTTCGGCTTCGCGCGAACAGGCCAAACGATCGTCAACGTACCTGACAACAAAACGATCAAGAAGCTCTATGTGGACGACGAACCAATGCTGCTGTCGGTAGCCGATCTTGAATCCTATGAACGCTCGCTGGACTTCCGTGACGGCTTGTTGCGTCGTGACATCGTCTGGCGGACACCGGGCGGCAAGCGGGTCAAGGTGTCCTCCACCCGCATGGTCTCGTTCAACCAGCGGCACTTGGCGATCATGACCATGGAGGTCACGATGCTGGATGCCGAAGCCCCGGTGGTGATCTCCTCGCAGACACTCAATCGACAAGACGGCCGCGACGAGTACCACGTACGGTCCCACGCGATGGGCACCGCGGCCGATCCGCGCAAGGGCGCTGCCTTCGAGGCGCGGGTGCTCGAGCCGCAGAGTCACTGGTGGCAAGATCAACGGATCATCCTCGGCTACCGCTGCGCCAACTCCAAGATGACCCTGGCGGTCGGAGTCGATCATCAGATCTATACCGACAACGACTATCGCATCTTCCACCAGCGCCGATGAGGACCGGGCAAGATGGTGTATCGGGTGCAGGCCAAGGCAGGCCAGCCGATCAAGGTCACCAGCGTCGTTGCCTACCACCGTCGCGGGGAGTGCCGTCCGGGCTCACCGTTGATCGCTGCCGGCGGACTCTTGATCGGGTGTGAGGCGGCATCGAACCAGAATTTGCCGCTCAGCGGGATGTGGCTGGACGAAGGTTCTGGGAGCGGTCCGACGTTGTTGTGCACGGCCAGCCAGCTCTGCAGCAGGCGATTCGCTGGAATCTGTTTCAGGTGGCCCAGGCTGCGGCGCGCGCCGAGCAGTCGGGAGTGCCCGCCAAGGGTGTGACCGGCACCGGCTACAGCGGGCACTACTTCTGGGATACCGAGATCTTTGTGGTTCCGTTCCCTCACCTACACCTCGCCGCAGATGGCGCGCAGCGAGCTGCGTTTCCGTTACAACATGCTTGGTGCGGCGCGCCGCCGGCGGAGGAGCTGCCCAAAGCGGTGCACTCTTCCCTTGGCGTACGGTCAACGGAGAGGAGGCATCGGCCTACTACGCGGCCGGCACGGCGCAGTACCACATCGACGCCGACATCGCGTACGCCTTGTGCAAGTACGCTCGCGGCCAGCGGCGATCAAGATTTCATGAACCGCGAGGGCGTGGACATACTTGTCGAGACAGCAAGACTGTGGGCTGACCTTGGCTTCTGGCGGGAAAACGGCACTGGTCGCCGCAGCTTCCACATCCACGGCGTTACAGGGCCCGACGAATACACCACGGTCGTCAACGACAATCTCTTTACCAATGTCATGGCCCGCTATAACCTCGCCAAGGCTGCCGAACTGCTCCACCAGCTGAAGCGCGAGCTGCCGCGCGCGTGTACCAGCGGGTGGCGCTGCGGCTCGGAACCGCGCGATGAGGGAGATTGACAGTGGGCCGCTTGTGCGGACGCCATGTCGATCCCGTACGACAAGGTCACCGGCATCAACCCGCAGGATGCCCACTTCTTGATCGAGAAGTCTGGGATCTGAAGAACACCCCGCCGGAGAAAAGGCCGTTGTTGCTGCACTACCACCCGTTGGTGATTTACCGGTTCCAGGTGCTGAAGCAGGCCGATGTCGTGCTCGCGCTGTTTCTGCAAGGTGATCATTTCAGCTACGAGCAGAAGCGCGACAACTTCGAGTACTACGACCCCATTACCACCAGGTGATTCCACGCTCTCAGGAATCGTGCAATCGATCATCGCCGCGGAGGTCGGCTACCACGATCTTGCACTGCGCTACTTCTACAACGCGTTGTTCGTCGATCTCGCGGATCTGCACGGCAACACCAGCGACGGGGTCCACGTGGCGTCGACAGGTGGCGTATGGAACATCCTGGCCTACGGATTCGGCGGTATGCGTGACTACAACAACGGGGAGATCACCTTCGATCCGCGCCTGCCTGCGTCATGGCCAGGGCTGACGTTCCAGGTCACCCTCCGTGGCACCCGAGTGAAGGTCGATCTCACGAGCCAGCAGATCACCTTTACTGTCGTGGAAGGCGATATTGCCGAGCTCTCCGGTTCGTGACGAGCACTTTACGGTCACCGCTGGCAGGCCGCTGTGCGTGCCACTGGCTCACCAGGGCCCGTGCATCAGGGTCCGCTGCCGTCCAAGACCATCGATCGCAGGCCGGACGGGACGCGGATCACGGCGTCGGTACCGCAGGCGGTCATCCTGGGCCGTTAACAAAAGCTCGCAGTCCCTATTTTGTTTGCTCGCGCCCGAGCTGGCGCTGGAGGCTGCTGTCTTCCTCCCTCGTGCGCACGCCGACGGCTCAGGCGAATCTCGCTCCAGGCTCGTACCCGTCGCGCCTGCTCGATCGTCCAGACAGCAGCGGCGCCCGTCTACCCGACGCTCGCAAACATGCAAGCTGTGAGCTTGCATTCGCTTGCAATTGCAAGCACACTGGATGGCATGGCAAGAATTTCGAACCAACAAGATCACGGGCCAGATCGGGTCCCTCGGTGAGTTTATTGCCGGTCAGCGCCGGGCGGCGCAATTGTCGCTGCGGCAGCTCGCGGAACAGACCGGCATCTTCCAATCCATATCTGAGCCAGATCGAACGTGGCCTCCGCAAGCCCTCGGCTGAGGTGCTGCAGCAGCTGGCCAAGGCGCTCCGGGTCTCCGCGCGGAAACGCTGTATGTACGTGCCGGCATCCTCGATCCGGATGATCATCACGCTACCTCTGTCGAGATGGCCGTACTCGCAGATGTAGCGATCACTGAGCGGCAAAAGCGAGTCCTGATCGACGTGTACACCTCATTCGTCAAGGAGAACTCCAAGAACGCGACAACTGACGAAGCCCCTGAACCTCACTTCGAGCCCACATTCAACTGAGAAGGAGAAGCACATGTCGGAGAAGGAAGTTTCGCCCGAGGCCCGCAAGTCGGCCCTCGAGTCCGGATTACGCCGCGCTGTACGCCGTCGCCGGTCTTACCGATGCGCTGGCAGACGCACTCAAAGGCGCGCTCGCCGAGACCCAGCAGAAGGCCACCAAGCGGATCAATGAGTTGCAGAGCAGGCGCCCCGAACTGAGCAAGCAGGCCAAGACCAGCGTCGAGGACCTGCGCACGTTCGTGATCACCTTGCCGGATCAGTTCAAGCACCTGCCCGACACCACAAAGGCACGAATCGCTCGAGCTGCAGAGGCAGGCCAACGATCTGCTAGCGCAGGCCACCTCGGCGTACGGCGATTACGCGGTACGCGGCAAGCAAGCTGTGGATGAGGCCCGCAGGTCAACGCGCGAGCGGTCAAACCCAAACGGCAAGCCGGTCACGCCGCGAAATGCTGCCACCGACATCGGTGAGCGTGCAACCTGAAGAGACTGGCATCAAGAAGGACAGCGCCAACGAAGTCCAGCTGCCAAAAAGACCGGCTGAACGACGAGTCGACGCTCACGCCCCCACCCCCTGCTCGCGCCCCCCGCGTGCAAGAGAAGTGGGGCGTGAGTTCGCCTCCCCCGGGCTAACCCTGAACCCCTGACAACTCGTCCTGCTCGACGCCGACCGATCACCGGTCCGGGTGGCGTCGAAGATCGTCCAAAGACCCGACTTCTGATGGATAGCGACGCAGTTGACCTGGCCCGAATGGCGAATCGGCAGAGGTCGTGGACCTTTGATGATCAATAGCGCAGCCCGCGCGTTGCCGAGCAATGTCCATGATCGCTTTCATCGCCTTCCCCTTCGACTCGCGCCAGGACCTGCGACCTGTGTCGCGCCTACGGCTGGGAAGGGAACCGATGGCTGCATGCTGTAAATCTGCTAAGCGACGAGAACATCTTCACCGATGACGGCGCGAATTGATGTCCGGCGACGCGGTCGTGATCGACTTGCGTCGAAGCTCGCTCGCCCCGAGATCACAAAATGGGCAGCGCTCAGCATGGAGACTCTAACCGGCAGCCTCTCCTGTGCCTCAAGCAGGCCAGGCGTAAGAAGGTCTTGGCCGTTGCGGCACTAAGCCTGCTTGGCACGGGCTCGGCTGCGCGCGTTCGGATCCGGAAAGCACTACCTTCCGGATCCGAACCTGCGTCTGGAGTGACCTCAAGACACTCCTCAGTCCGGCAGAACTCCAATGCCTGCTCCAAGCTCAACAGACGGGGCGGTACCAGCCGTTCGAGTTCCTCACCAGTCGAGGATGCGGACATTGGTGAGCTTCTTTTCCCGTGGTCGGCGTTCACGTCCATGTCGTCGGAGCGGGCGTTCTCGCCGACGATCATGCCCTCGTAGACGCTCGATCGCCGGGCCGACGAACATGCGTGCCGCGCTCCTGCAGGTTGAACAGCGCGTACGCGGTGACCGGCCGGACCGGTCGGCGACCAGCGCGCCGGTCGGGCCGGGTGCGCAGCTCGCCGGCCCAGGGCTCGTAGCCCTCGAAGACGTGGTGCATGAGTGCCGGTGCCGCGGGTCTCGGTGAGGAACTCGGTGCGGAAGCCGATCAGCCCGCGAGCCGGCACCAGGTACTCCATCCGGACCCAGCCGGTGCCGTGGTTGACCATCTGCTCCAGCCGGCCCTTGCGGCGCAGCGCCAGCAGCTGGGTGACGACGCCGACGAAATCCTCGGGGACGTCGATGGTCGAGCCGCTCGACCGGCTCGTGGACCTTGCCGTCGATCGTCCGGGTGACCACCTGCGGCTTGCCGACCGTCAGCTCGAAGCACTTCGCGCCGCATCATCTCGACCAGGATCGCCAGCTGGAGCTCACCGCGGCCCTGCACCTCCCAGGTGTCCGGCCGCTCGGTGGTCAGCACGCCGGATGCGAGACGTTGCCGACCAGTTCGGTGTCCAGCCGCGCTTTGACCAGCCGCGCGGTGAGGTTCTTGCCGGACCGCCCGGCCAGCGGCGAGGTGTTGATGCCGACTGTCATCGAGATGGAGCGGCTCGTCGACCGTGATCAGCGGCAGCGGTCGCGGGTCGTCCGGATCCGGCGAGCGTCTCGCCGATGGTGATCTCCGGAATGCCCGCGATTGCCACTGATGTCGCCGGGGCCGGCAGACTCTGCGGGTTCCCGCTGCAAGCGCGTTGGTGATCAACAGCTCGGAGAGTCTTGACCGTACGGATCGTGCCGTCGGCGCGGCACCATGCGACATTCTGATTGCGCCGCATGGTGCCCGCGACGACTCGGCAGAGCGCGAGGCGTCCGAGGTAGGGCGATGCGTCGAGATTGGTCACGTGGGCCTGCAGCGGCGCTCCTCGCGACATAGCTGGGCGGCCGGGATGTGCTCGCAGGATCGTGGCAAACAGTGGAGCCAGATCCGCGCTGTCGGGCATTTCGCCGTTGCTGGGCGGTGTCAGCGAGGCGCGTCCCGCCTTGCGCAGAGGCGTACACCACGGGGAAGTCGAGCTTCCGCTGCTGTCGCTCATCCAGTAGATCGAGGAACAGTTCGTATGTCTCGTCGACCACCTCGGCGATCCGGGCATCCTGCCGGTCGACCTTGTTGATCACGACGATGATCGGGCAGCCTCTTCGCTAGCGCCTTGCGCAGCACGAAGCGCGTCTGCGGGAGCGGACCCTCAGCAGGCGTCGACCAGCAGCAGCACGCCATCGACCATCGTCAGGCCGCGCTCGACCTCGCCGCCGAAGTCGGCGTGGCCGGGCGTGTCGATGATGTTGATGGTGACCATGGAACCGTCCAGCGCGTGGTGCCGACGGCCGTGTTCTTGGCGAGGATGGTGATGCCCTTCTCCCGCTCCAGGTCCATGGAGTCCATCACCCGTCTTGTCGACAGTCCTGACCGACCGCGGAAACGCTCCTGACTGCCAGAGCATGGCGTCGACCAGCGTGGTCTTGCCGTGGTCGACATGGGCGACGATGGCGACGTTCCGCAAATCAGAACGGACGGGCACGCAAAACACTCTTTCCGGGCGTAGGGCAACCTGGCGAGTCTAGATTTGTTTGCCTCGCTCGCCAAGCTCGCTGTACGCTCGATGGCTCGCTCCGCTCGCTGCGATGTTCGCTGGAGAGCCGCCGTCTTCGTCGCATCCGACGAAACGACATGTGTTGCAAAGGCCACCCGTTTTCGACGCGTTTCATCGGCTTCTCCTGCAGATCGGCGGCGCGAACATCGCGGGCGTGGACCGCGCCGGGAAGCCACTGTCTCCTCGCCTTCTCGCAGACGAAGAACGTGTCTGCTCGTTCGTTCGTCCAGCACAGCGGCGCGCGATCCGGGTGCGTGCCGCCCTTCTACCAGCCGGCGCCGAAGCAGGCGAAGGGGATGGCGCGGCAGCGGCTTGATGGCGTCAGCAAGCGCGTACGCGGGCGCGGCGCCCGTGGTCAGTCGGCGGTGGTAGTCGACCATGAGATCGGCTGCGCCCTCGTCCGACACCTTCGGCTACGCCGGAAATGATCGTCGACGTCCCGCTGTGGAGCAGTGCCCGCGTCAGCCCGAGTGCCTCGTCCCCGGGTCGTACGGTGGCCTGTCCGGAGCTCGCCAGGCGGGAGAGCACTACCTGCTGAGGTGGGCGGGCGAGCCGATCGAGGTCATACCCTACGACCGGACCGTCAGCCAGCCGGATCGATGAGGAAGAGCGGGCTCTCCCGCTCGTGACGACCATGTGCCGCCACATGAACCAGTTGCGCCACCGTTGATTGTGCTCAGGAAATGCCTCACCGGTCGCCTTGGCGCCGGTGAGCGTCTCACAACCCAGCCAGTGCTGCGCTACACCGGCCACCTCCTGGTCAGCGCGCCCCAGACCGGGACCGGCAACGGCCACGACTGGTCCAGATTTGTTGTGGAACCTTGCGTGAGCGCCGAGCCAGGCTGCTGCCGAGGGGGCAATGGTCAGTGGTCGTCCCTTCAGACTCTCCAGATCCGCCCAGGGCAGGGGCCGTGAGCCGGCCGGGCGGCACTACAACCAGGGGTGCATCAGGCAGGCTGAGCGGAGTCAGCAAAAGTTGGTCGAGGGTGCGAAGGTCAGCGGGTCGAGGAGTTTTGTGCCGATGCTCGTAGCGACTCCGGAACATGGCTCATGGCAGGAACGTCAAGATCGGCTGTGATCCGCCGGCAGAGCCGTTCAGCTCCGCCATTGTGGTCAAACGTTGCATCCAGCAGCCGTGCTGGGTCAGGACGATGCCATGGATATCGTCGTCAATCCCGAACAGGGTAAGGAAGTGCTGCTCCGTCCAGCGCTGCGCGCATTTCGCCTATCCGAGAGTGGGTCGACCGAGCCCGTGCCACGAACGCTCCAGGAGCGGGCTCGAATCTCCCGCTGCAGCGATTGCCGACGCTTGCGGAGCCGCTCACTGGTGTCGCTGTCAGACTCTTCAGTGCTCCAGCTGGCTGACCACCCAGCGAAGTTGGGCGAGCAGGTCGGCGGTGACCGGATCTTCGGGAGGTCGCACAGGCGTCGCGCGGCTGGATATCGCGCGCGCCCGTTCCAGCCAGGCGAGCACTGCAGCAGGGCGTCCGGCGGCAATCTCCTCGGTGACGGCGAGCGCCGCGAGAGCCTACTCCGTGTATCGCAGTAGAAGTCTGCAGGTCGAGGCTGCCGAACTGAGCCTGGTGCTTCATCAGTTCCGCCATCCCAGCCCGGGCCTGGCGATGGCCGGCCTCCCGGTCGCCGCGAGCGAAGGCCAACCTGGTCCTGACCAGCCGGCCGTAAAGCCGCAGATCGAGCGGTTGCGCAGCAGAAATAGTCGGTAGCGGCCGGGGCCTACCAACCAGGCTGGGTCTGGAGTACTCTCGATCGCAATGAGCCTCGCCAGCTTGGCCTGGTCGGGCAGGCCAAGCTCGTTGAAGATTTTCGTGAGCCGATCGGCCGTACGTATCAACTTGTCGGTCCGGGTACCGGCTTCGGCGTCGGCACGGAGCATCACCAGCTCTCTAGGGCAGTGGCGCGCCGATTGTTTCGGCGCCGCAGCCGCGCTACTGCGGTGGCTGATGGTTTGAGCCAGCCGATAGTTTCCTGCCAGTAAAGCGACATCTGCCCCGCGTCAATTCCGCTTCGGCCAGCAGAGTCAGCATTTCTGTGCGTTCTAGAGCCGCCGATGCCTCGACAAGCGTCCGGTCGGCGTCTGCCACCAGACCAGCGCTCAGCAGGACTTTGGACCGATTGATGCCGACCACGCCCTCGTAGTGGTCGGACGCCGCCTGCTCGACGGTTGGCATCAATTCCAGTGATCGAGGTAGATCGCCGGCCAGATAGTGCATGTAGCCGAGGTTCAGCCGCGCGGCGAGCTCTAATTCCGCAAGTTCGTAGCGCCGGCTCAGAACGTATGCACGGCTGAAATCCTCGATAGCGGATTGAATGCGTCCGAGCTGATTGTGAACCCTCCCCGCGATTGATCAAGATCTTGCATCGATCCGCTGGCTCGGCGTCGTCGATCAACTGAACTGCTCCGTCCAACTGCTTCGATGGCGTCGGTGAGCAGACCATCTCGTAGCAGCAGCAGACCGTGCTGCGCTCGCGTGACAACTGTCAGTTGACCTAGAGATCGTCGGCCGGCGAGCTGCTCTGCTTTGACGAGGAGCTGAATGCTTTCGGCAATTCGACCCATTTCGTGAGTGGGATAGCTGAGACTCAACAGAATCCGCGCGGATAGCCGGTCGTGTTCAATGGAACAGTTGGGAAATTGCAGATCCGCGCCATTGTGAGGCACAGCCATGTGTAAGGCACCCATTGCCTCGGTAAACAAGGTGATCGCTCGGGTGTAATGGCCGAGATCGGAGCTAGCAATGCCTAGGGTCAGCAGGTTGGAGGCGTGCTGATGGTCACCCCCGCACGCAGCATCTGACCCCACATTTGCCCCCACAGAGGGAAATCTTGCTCTGCTTTTCATTCCTGTGCCAGGTCGGGGCGAATTGCCCTTCAGTTCTTTGCTCCCCGTACCCTTGGGCCTATGGCGGGCAGCACAGACTGGTTCCGAGATTCGTTCCGTACCGAGTACGAGAAGCAGAACGCTGCACTCGGGCGGTTCAATTTAGCGATCTTCGGCAAGACCGGCGTGGGCAAGTCGACTTTGATCAACGCGATCTTCGGCGAGGAGGTTGCGCGGACCGGTATCGGTGAGCCTGTCACCCAGACGGCAGTCACCTCTATCTCGACAAGGTCGGTCACCTCGGCATCGTTGATACTCAAGGTCTCGAGGTGGGCAAGGACAACAAGCAGATCTTGGCCGAACTCCACAAGGCCATGACGCAGATGCGGCAGATGCCACTCTCGGAGCAGATCCACGTCGCGTGGTATTGCGTACGCGGTATGGACCGCCGCTTCGAGGAGGCCGAGGCCGATTTCGTACGCCGGCTTGACGAGATGGGCCTGCCGAGTGATCTTGGTGCTGACCCAGGTGCCGATGCGGGATGGCTTCGTCCATCCTGATGCGGTCTTGCTGGCTGAGCAGATCATGGCCAAACAGCTGCCACTGGTTGCCGGGCGACCGTTCATGACCTACGCAAAGGCGGACGAGTTCGCTGGTCAACCGGCCTACGGGCTCAAGAGAACTTCTTGATGCCACCTTTCGCGTCGCGCCCGAGGGAGTTCAAGGTGCCCTCGTCGCGGCGCAAGAGATTGATCAGGTCCGGAAGGGCGCAGGAGGCGAACAAGTATCATAGCCGGTGCCGCGGCTACGCGCTGGCCGCTGCCGCTGCGACTCCGATCCCGTTTTCCGATGCTGCTATTACTGGTGCCGATCCAGCTCGGCATGATGGCCCGGATTGCCCAGATCTACAAGATCAGAGTTCGAGCGAGCCGCGCTGGATGGCGATCGCTTCGACTACCGCAGCCACCCAGATCGGCCGTGCAACCTTTACCGGCTTGCTCAAGATGATCCCCGGGGCAGGAACCGTCATCGGGGGTAGCAATTGGAGCCGGTGTCGCGTCGACCTTCACCTACGCCATGGGGCAGGCCTGGCTGACTGTCTGCCAGCGGGCGGCCAAGGGCAAGCTGGGCAGCGCCGGCGCTGTGGTTGACAACGACAGACTCCGCGAAGTCTTCATGGATGAATTCCGCAAGCGCATCAAGCTGGGGCCCACTAGCAGTTGCGCGCGAGCCTCCGAGACCGATCCCAACCTGATCGACTCCCAGCGGCTCGGCTGATCACCCGCGAGGGCCGCCCCGACTCTCGCGCGGTGTACTCGCAAACTGCTGACAAGCCGACAGCTGCTCGAATAGCCTGCCGGCAATGACTATTCCCGATGTGGCGCCGCTGTTGGAGGGCGAGCCGCCTCATGATCAAGTTGTCTTTGCGACCCGACTGCAGCGTTATTGGCCGGATCTCCTGACCGGCCTGACCGGTGCCTACCCAGACCATGCACCGGAGATGGCCAACCGATTGGTGGAAATCGCGGCGCAGAATTTCCAGCAGCGGCCGGCGGACTTGCGGCTGCTCGACTTGCGTCGGCACGCCGATCCGCAGTGGTATCAGCATCAGCAGATGTTGGGATATGCCACCTATGCAGATCTTTTCGCAGGCGACTTGAAGGGAGTTGCCGACCGGGTCGACTATCTTGCCGAGCTGGGCGTCACCTACTTGCACCTGATGCCCTTGCTGCAACCGCGGCCCGGCCAAAATGACGGCGGGTACGCGGTCATGGACTATCGGGCGGTGCGTTCTGACCTTGGCAGCATTGATGATCTACGCGAGCTGGCCACGGTGCTCCGCTTCACGGCATCTCGCTGACGCTCGATCTTGTCCTCAACCATGTGGCAGCCGAGCACCAATGGGCGAAGAATGCTCGAACCGGAGACCGGTTCTATCGGCGAGTACTCTCCATATGTTCGCCGATCGGGAGCTGCCAGACGCGTACGAGCGAACGCTGCCGGAGGTCTTTTCCTGATTTCGCCCCTGCGGCAACTTCTAGCTACGACGAGGAGTCGCCACTCTTGGGTCTGGAGCACCTTCAACACCTGGCAGTGGGACCTCAACTGGCACAACCCGGAGGTCTTCTACGAATTCGCCGATGTGATCTTGTGGCTGGCGAATCTTGGTGTGGAGTGCTCTGCGTGTCTGGACGCCATCGCCTTCATCTTCAAACGGATGGGCACCAACTGCCAGAACCAACCGGAGGTGCATGCGATCACGCAGGCATTGCGTACGGTGGCTCGGATCGCCGCTCCGGCGTTGATCTTCAAGGCGGAGGCGATCGTCGGCCCGGCAGATCTGGCTCCTTACCTCGGGGTTGGCAAGCACGCTGGCAAGGTCAGCGACCTGGCGTACCAGAACTCCTGATGGTCCAGATTTGGTCAGCGCTGGCGGCGAAAGACACCCGGCTTTTCTGCGCCGCGATGAATCGCTTCCCGCCAAGCCGCCAACGACGGTGTGGGGGACGTATCTGCGCTGTCATGACGACATCGGCTGGGCGATCGATGACGCGTGATGCAGCCTCGGTTGGGCTGAACGAGGTACGAACATCGCCGCTTCCTCGCGGACTACTACGCCGGGCTCTATCCCATGAGTGACGCTCGCGGGCTGGTGTTCCAAGAGAATCTGTTGACCGGAGATCGCCGGATTAGCGGCACAGCAGCATCACTTGCTGGTATCGAAGCAGCCCTGATCAGCGGTGACGACACCCACCTCGACCTGGCCATTCGCCGGTACGTGCTCGCTCACTGCCTGGTCTTGGGCTTTGGGGTCTGCCGCTGATCTACATGGGTGATGAGCTCGGTTTGCCGAACTACTACGACTTTGTCGAGGAGCCCGACCACGCTGACGACAACCGTTGGGTACACCGACCGCCGATGCCGTGGCACTTGGCGGACCGCCGGCACATCGAGGGCACCGTGGAGTACCGGATTTGGCATCGATTGCGGCATGTGATCACGGTGCGTTCCTCGCTACCGAGCCTGGATGCCTCTGTCGAGAGTGAAATTCTGGATCCTGTGAACCCTGCGGTGCTGGTGTTCCTCCGACGGTTTTCCAGCCAGACCATGGTCGGCGTCTACAACATGACTACCGAGTCTCAGAAGCTGCCGCGGTGGGTGATTCCCTCGGCAACTGGGCCTGGGATGCGCTGACCGAGGAAACCCCGTTGACCGATGGCCCGCTGAAACTGGATGGCTACCAGGTGCGCTGGTTTGTGCAGCAGACGTGAGCACGCTTCGCGACACAGCAATCAGTGAGGTACGTGCCGAGCTCTCCGAGCTCGACCTCGTGTGGACCGAATCGGCGCCGGGATTGTTCTCCGTCCGACTTCCTGGCACCCGGAAGCTCATCACCGAATGCGCACTCGAGGTGGGACAGCACGGGATGAGTCTGCGGGCCTTCGTCGCCCGCCAGCCCGATGAGAACCACGCGGGCGTCTACCGATGGCTGCTGGAACGCAACCTCAAGCTTCGTGGCATTTGCTTTGCGCTGGACGCGCTAGGGCGACATCTACCTAGCTGGAAGGATGCCGGTCGATCTGGTCACGCGAGCCGCGGTCGATCGACTGCTGGGCGCCGTGGCCGAGGCCGCCGACGAGAGCTTCAACGTGATCTTGGAACTGGGCTTCGCCGAAAGCATCAGGCGAGAGTGGGCTTGGCGTCGCTCCCGCGGAGAGTCAACCGCGAATCTTGCCGCATTCACCCACCTGGACCCGGGCGAGAGTCCGGAAAGCTGATCCCCGTGCAGCGCCGTCGGCACGTTCGCCACTAGGCTCGCTGCCATGAAACCGACGCTGGAACCGACGCTGGAGCATGTGTCATGACGGGAACCTTGATCCTTCTGCGGCACGGCGAGAGCGAGTGGAACGCCAAGAATCTGTTCACCGGCTGGGTCGATGTCGGCCTAAGCCCAAAGGGTGAGGCCGAGGCCACTCGCGGCGGAGAGTTGTTGGTCGAGAACAATCTGCTGCCCGACGTGATGCACACCTCGGTACTGCGCAGGGCAATTCAGACTGGGCAAATGTCCCTCGATGTTGCTGATCGGATGTGGATCGAGACCAAGCGCTCCTGGCGATTGAACGAGCGTCACTACGGCGCGTTGCAGGGCAAGGACAAGGCGGCAACGCTTGCTGAGTTCGGCGAGGAGCAGTTCATGCTCTGGCGTCGCTCATACGACATTCCGCCGCCGCCCATCGACAATGCCGATCAGTTCGCCAACTTCGACGATCCGAAATACGCCGGCTTGCCGAGCCGAGGCGCGCCCGCGTACCGAATGCCTCAAAGACGTGCTGATCCGCGCTCTACCGTACTGGTACGACCAGATTGTGCCGGACCTGCGCGCGGAGCGGGTGACCTTGATCGCTGCCCATGGCAACTCGCTGCGCGCCATCGTCAAGCATCTGGACCAGATGAGTGATGAAGCGGTGGTGGGCCTGAACATTCCCACCGGCATCCCGCTGGTGTACGACCTCGACGACGATCTGAAACCGATCGAGATCGGTGGACGTTACCTGGATCCCGAGGCCGCCGCCGCCTCCATACAGGCCGTCAAGATGCAGGGCCGAAAGTAGCCCCTGGCTCGTTCTCTGATGGGGTCGTTTCGCAGCACAGCCGTTAAAACGCTCCCACGAATCTGGTTTGCAGGGGTCGTTTCGCCGCACAGCCGTTAAAACGAGCAATCTGCGGTTATCCACAGTTATCCACAGATCACCCAGATTCTTCTGGCATTCTGTGCGGCCTTTGATCCAGCATCGCCCGCATGGCTATTACCGCACGGGAAGCTCAGCCCATTTGATCCCAGAGAACCATTCAGCCGCGCAGATGCGCGCAGCGGGGATCGGACTCAAGACATTGCTGAGCAGTCGCTTTCGGAAGATCTTCTACGACTGCTATGTCTCCTCATCCGTGCCGCTCACCACGAGGATCAGAGCGAAGGCAGCACTCGGGATCTCCCCGCTCGGCAGTTTCCTCAGCCACTCGACGGCTGCCCGAATATGGGGCGGGATCGTCCCGAACACTCCAGATGTTCACGTCACGGTGCAAGGGACGGCTGGGCGTTCCTCGCGCCAGGGTGTCAAGGCCCATGCGGCCGTTGAGGGTACGGCGACAACATGCTTTCGTAACCTGCCGATCACCACCCCAGAGCAGACTTTCCTGGATCTTGCGACGAGCCTCAACCTGGTCGCCTTAGTCGTGCTCGGCGACAGCATCGTCAAAGCCGGACGGACGAGTGCCGCAGCTCTTCGAGATGCTGCATTGGCGTGGCGTGGCCGCGGCGCAAAATTAGCTCGGCGAGCAGCCCGCTATGTTCGCGAAGGTGTCGACTCCGCGATGGAGACGCGGCTTCGCATGCTGCTCATACTGGCGGGGCTCCCAGTTCCCGAGGTCAATGTCATCCTGCGCCATCCGGACGGAAGTGGTGGATGCGCTTCGACCTGTGCTATCCGTCACTCAAGCTGTCATCGAGTACGACGGAAGGCACCATGCCGAGGACAGCGAGCAATGGCTGCATGATCTCAAGCGCCGCGAGGCCCTCGACCGGATGGGATGGCGAGTCATCGTGGTGACCAAGCACGATTACTACAGATGAGCCGGAGGAAATACTGCATCGCGTACGTGATGCGCTCTGATCCAGCAAGGAATGGTCGGCGTGCGGCGTCGTTTCAAGCCGGAGTGGACGCGCCACATCATTGGAGCCTGAGCGTTTTTGACGGCCGTGCTGCGCAACGACCCATCGCAATAGCTGCGAGCCAGTCTCTATTAACGCCTGTGCTGCGAAACGACCCCGATCCGGGACTAGGCCCCGATCCGGGACGATCCCGCAACCGACTACGGCTGCGGCCAGAGTCGGTCTTCCGGGAAACTGACCGGTCACGACGTAGATGATCCGCCGACCCATCGATGCCGCATGATCCGCGATGCGTTCGTAGTAGCGACCAAGCAGGGCCACGTCAACGGCCGCCTCTACGCCGTACCCCCAGTCCTCGCTCAACATCACTCCGGAACTGGGTACGCCGTAGCTCGTCCATCTCCTCGTCGCGGTCACGCAACTCTTGAGCGCTTTGGATGTTGCGATCGTTCAGGGTCTGCCCAGCCGTGATCACCATCTTCTCGGCGACATCACCCATCCGAACGAAGTTCGGACGCATGGTCTCGGGTACGGCGATTTCGGGATAACGGAGCCTGGCAATCTTGGCAATGTGGGCGGCAAGGTCACCCATCCGCTCCAGCTCGGTCACCATCCGCAAGGTCGCCACAATGGTCCGCAGCTCACCTGCGACCGGGGCCTGGCGAGCTAGTAGCAGAGAACGCCCGCCCTTCGATCTCCGCCTGCTTGCGCGTCGATCCGCTCATCGTCGCTGATCACCTGTTCAGCAAGGTGGATATCTGCTTCGAAAGCAGCGCCGTCGTCGCCGACCGGACGGCCGAAGAGACCACCTGAGCCATATGCACCAGGTCGGCGAGGACATCGTCCAGCTGTTCCCGGTAGGAGTCGCGCATGCGAGTAATCCCGTCTGTCTTTGGGGTTGCAGCACGAACCACCCTATGTCGGGGCCCTACACCGAATCGTGCACCTGGTTAACGAACTGTGAACATGTGCCAAACGCTCGACGCCGTGTGTGCTCGTCACGCCAATCACGTGGCTGGGCTGGCGCTCGTTCGACCCCTACTATCTTCGTGTGAACCCGATTGGGGTCGGCATTGTGGCGATCGTCGTCGGCATAGGGATCGGCGCGCTGGTCGCGTGGGCCGCGCTGCGGACCCGACATGCAGAACCAACTCCAACGTTCGATGTCGCCGAGCCGGTCGTGCCGACTGGCGTTGCAGAGGTACTTGCAGCGTTGCCGTCTGCGGGAATCGTGGTCGGCCCGCACGACGAGGTCCTCGAGACCACCGCTACGGCGCGGACGCTGGGTTTGGTTCGGGGAAGCCGGATCGCGGTCCCTGAGCTGTTGCAGACTGGTCCGCAGCGTGCGTCGGGACGGTGATGGCCGGACCGTCGATCTTCAGATCGACCGAGGCGTACGCGTTGCCTCCATCTACCTCACCGCTCGCGTAGCACCACTGGATGAGAGCCTGATTCTCGTCCTCGCGGACGATCAGACAGCCGCTCAGCGCATCGAGGAGACGACGGCGCGACTTCGTCGCAAACATTAGTCACGAGCCTCAAGACGCCTATCGGCGCCATTGCGTTGCTCGCCGAGGCAGTTGAGGATGCGGCAGACGACCCGCCCGCCGTACGCAAGTTCGCCAGTCGGCTGGGTATCGAGTCTGCTCGGCTGACTGATCTGGTCAGTCAAATCATCGAGCTGTCCAGACTTCAATCCGACGACCCGCTGGCAGATCCGAGATCGTTGACATTGACGAGGTGCTCACCGAAGCGGTGGATCGCCGCCGGCTCGACGCCGAGCGGAATCGGATCACCCTCACCGTGGCCGGCGTTGCCGGGACGCGAGTACTGGGTAGCGCCCGCCAGCTCGGTGTAGCGGTCGGCAATCTCGTGGAGAATGCCATGGCATATTCCGACCCGGGCGCGCGCGTTGTTGTCGCCGCGCATGTCCATGCCCGGAGCGACGATGACTACATCGAGATCACCGTGTCGGACAACGGCATCGGGATCCCGGCGACAGAAGTCGATCGGATCTTCGAACGCTTCTACCGAGTGGACTATGCGCGCAGCCGGGCCAATGGCGGCAACGGCCTCGGGCTCGCCATCGTGAAGCACATTGCCGCGATCCATGGTGGCGATGTGTCGGTGTGGAGCCAACCGGGCCAGGGATCGACGTTCACGATCAAGATCCCAGCCCATCTCCATGAGGCTCCTGCAGCCTCCCAGGTCTCGCTCCGGCTTCGAACAATCAGCCGCCTCCCGGATCAACCAACGTACGAGCCCCAAGAGATCAGCCAATGACTAGGGTGCTCGTCGTCGAGGATGAGGAGTCCTACCGAGAAGCACTGTCGTACATGCTCTCCAAAGAAGGTTTCGAGGTCATCGAGGCACATGACGGCGCGACCGGGATCGCCGAATTCGATCGGCGTGGCGCGGATATCGTCCTGCTCGACCTGATGATGCCGGGCCTCCTGGAACCGGAGTCTGCCGACAGCTCCGTCTGCGGGGCCCGTCCCGGTCATCATGCTCACCGCGCGGGATAGCGAAGTCGACAAAGTGGTGGGCCTTGAGCTCGGCGCCGACGACTACGTCACCAAACCGTTTAGTCATCGTGAGTTGATCGCACGGATGCGTGCCGTGCTGCGTCGTGGGCAGGATGCCGAGTTGATGCCCGACGTCGTCGAGGCAAGCGGCGTTGCGAATGGACGTCGGGCGGCATGAAGTAGTCGGTCAATGGCGAGCGGATCAGGCTCGCCCTCAAGGAGTTCGAGCTGTTGGAAATGCTGCTCCGCAACGCTGGACGCGTGATGACACGCGGTCAACTCATCGACCGGATCTGGGGTGCGGATTACGTCGGGGACACCAAGACCCTGGACGTTCACATCAAGCGGCTGCGTACCAAGATCGAGCCCGATCCGGCCAACCCGCGGTACCTGGTCACCGTCCGAGGGCTGGGTTACAAGTTCGAGGCATGAGGAAAGTTGACGGCAGATATCTTGAGCTTGTGACTGGCGAGATCACCGTCTTCTCCGGTTCGTCCCACCCTGATTTTGTCGAGGAGCTATGCCAGATCCTCGGAGTGGCGCTGGCGCCCGCCCGTGCGATGCGGTTCAGCAACGACTGTCTGCAGGTTCAGCTACGCGCCAACTGCCGGCAGCGCGACGTCTACGTGGTCCAGTCGTTGGTACCGCCGGTACAGGAAAGTCTCGTCGAACTGCTGCTCATGCTGGACGCCGCGCGCGGCGCGTCCGCGGCCCACATCACTGCGCGTCATCCCGCACTTCGCGTACGCCCGCTCAGACAAGAAGGATGCGCCCCGCATCTCGATCGGCGCGCGGTTGGTCGCGGACTTGTTGGCCACTGCTGGTGCCACGCGGGTGCTCACCATGGCGCTGCACGCGCCGCAGGTGCATGGGTTCTTTTCGGTGCCGGTCGACCATCTGAGCGCGATCAAGGTGCTAGCCGAGCACTTCCGTTCTTACAACCTCAGCAATGCCGTCGTCGTATCTCCCGACCTCGGGAACGCGAAGATGGCCGCTGCGCTCGCCCGGGTACTCGGCGTCCCGGTCGCGGCGGGCTCCAAGCAACGGTTGACCGATGACACCGTGATCATCGACCGGATCATCGGTGACGTGCACAACCGCGAAGTCATTGTTCTCGACGACGAAATTGCTACCGCGGGCTCGATCGTCGAGCTGCTCAAGCTGTTGCGGGCGGAGAGGGCTGGGCAGATCTCAGTGGCCTGTACTCACGGACTGTTTACCGGCCCGGCGATCGAGCGGCTCAAACAGGAGCCGGATATCGCCGAAATTGTCACGACGAACACTGTGCCGCTGCCGCCAGGAGAGCCAGCTGCCCAACAGTGGTTGTCCTGTCGGTTGCTCCGCTGTTCGCGGAAGCTGTGCACCGGATCCATGAGGGCGAGTCGATCAGCAGCCTCTTCAGCGACGAGCTGACCTACGGGTAGTGCCGCCGAGGAAATCGGACGCGGGACGCGTTCAGCAGCAGGCTGCGCAGGATCAGACGCTCGGCGTCGCGGAAGGCTTGAGGGACACGTACGGGCCAATGTTGCCGTCGACGATCGGTGCTCGTGTCGTCACCTCGCCGGCGTTCTCGAATTGCAGGCGTCACTATCGCGTCGAGACCAGCCTTCAGATCAGGACTTTTGACGATGATCGGCGGCTGGTCAGTCAGCACGACCTGAAGACCATTGGCTACCGTGACGGTCGATGGAATCGTCCCGGTGAACGGAGCGCCCTCCGACCCATCCGCTTTGATGGGCGTGCCACTCACTGCTGTGAGTGAATCGCGGTCGGCGGTCACGATGGAACCTGAGACCACGCCTTCGCCGGGCGCCCAGCTGATGATCGACAGGTTGCGAACATGGACGACCTTGTTGGGGTTCGCCGGGTCACCGACATCGACGTTGACGCCCTCAGACGGTGTGTAAGGCCGATTCGTCTGGACATTCATGCCGCATCCGGCGGCCAAGAATGACAAGGCCACACGGCGAGCAGCAATGTTCGCAACACTGCGTAATGCCCGTCCTGTAACGCCATGCCGTCGCGCACTGCGGCCTGCACGATCTGCTCGACTCGGTTTCCACAACACGATGGCCGACTCCTGCCTGGCGAAAGGGACGTTTTGCGAAGCAGCCTATCGACACCGTCGCCGTTCGTGCAGGCCTCGCCCGTGCGGCGTGAGGATGTTGTGACACGACATCCGGCTCAGGCACACACCTCGACCTATTTGTCAAGCCTCGACATCAGCTCAATACTCGGCCTCTGGCTAGCGCAAACGCTGCCTGGGAGCCCCGCTGGCCGTGCTAAACTTGGTTGCGCGAAAGGGGTACAAAACAATATGACCTTTACAGTCGGCGAAACGGTGGTCTACCCCAATCATGGAGCCGCCGTCATCGAGGACATCGAAAACCCGCCAGATCAAGGGCGAGGACAAGCTCTATCTGGTACTGAGGATTGTTGGTCAAACCGATCTCGTCGTTCGCGTACCTGCATGCAACCTGGACCTCGTCGGGGTCCGTGACGTTGTTGACGCTGACGGATTGGAAAGAGTATTTGGTGTCCTCCGTGCGCCTCATACCGAGGAGCCGACCAACTGGTCACGCCGGTACAAGGCCAATCTCGAGAAGCTTCACTCCGGCAACGTGTTGAAGGTCGCCGAGGTTGTTCGCGACCTGTGGCGGCGCGAACGTGAGCGCGGGCTGTCCGCTGGTGAGAAGCGGATGCTTGCCAAGGCGCGCCAGATCCTGGTTTCCGAGCTTGCCCGCAGAGCGTGTCGAGGGAGGACAAGGCGGAGGTTCTGCTCGACGAGGTCCTTGCTTCCTGACATCACAGGCACCCCTTCGGCGTACCGGAATCGGTATCGACGTTCATCGGCTGGCTGCTGGTCGGCCGATGAACGTCGCTTGTCTGCTCTTTGAGGACGAAGTGGGCCCCGAGGGCCACTCCGATGGTGATGTCGTTGCTCATGCGGCGTGTGACGCGCTGCTGAGTGCAGCTGGCTTGGGCGATCTCGGTAGCAACTACGGGACCACCGATCCCCACGTGGTCCAGTGCCGCCGGAGCAGCCTTTCTGTCCGAGACTGCTGCACGCGTACGAGCGGCCGGTTTCGACATCGCCAATGTTGCCGTACAACTGATCGGCGACCGCCCCAAGCTGGGAGCGCGACGCGTGGAGGCCGAGCGGATTATGGCTCAGGCGGTTGGCGCCCCGGTCAGTCTTGCGGCGACCACCACCGACGGCCTCGGCCTTACTGGTCGCGGAGAAGGAATTGCAGCGATCGCGACCGCGCTGTTGGTGTGAGAGATCGCATCCTTCGACAAGCTCAGGGCCCATTCGACAAGCTCACAGCACCTTCGGCAAGCTCATTGCCCATTCGACAAGCTCATGGCCGCCTTCGACAGAGCTGGAGCGCAGGTTTCTAGCGGACGTATTTGGATGGGGCAGTAAAGGTATTGCAGGCGCCCACTGAGTTAGTGGTCAGGCCCGTAGTGCCCCAGTATTTGCGCGATCGGCCGAGGCCGTGGTTTCCGACGATGTCAGGTTTGTTGGTGAGCGTGTCGTCCCCAATGGCGACGTAGATCTCCTCGATTCCGGTCTCGTTCTTGTCGCTGCACCCCGATGGATTGCGAGACAGCGCGGATGAACATGCCGGAGAAGCAGTCGGCTTGGGTTTCGAGCCGTCGCATGCACTCCAGCTCGGCCCCCTTGCTGTTGGACTCCTGGCCCAGCGCGTGTGCGGAGATCAGGATGGCAGTTCTCGCCTGTAGCGCGTGTCCAAATTCATGAGCCATGACGATGTCAGCGGTCCATTTGTTGCGCCGTACAGTCGGCAAGAGCCTGTGGCAGCAGGCTGCTGTAGTAGACCTGCTGATCGGCTGAGCAGTAAAAGGCATTGATGCCGCTCGTGCCGCATTTCGTGGTGAGCTCTTTCACCGTAGATCGTGACCGTTGGGCGCACGATGATCCAGCCGGAGTTCACGACCGGCGGTTCCCGGACGCGTACCAGACACTCCATCAATCCTTCGAAATGCGACTTCAGCTGCGCGTCGCTGGCAGTCGTGACGTTGATCGGTTCTGAGTTGCAGCGGACCGGTGTAGGCACGGTCTCGCGATAGAACGAATTCTTGGTGATCAACTGATCGGCTTCTTCGTACGTCTGCGGTAACGGTATCGGCGGCGGATTCCTATCCGGCGGCGGGACTTGGTAGTCGTCGTTCTGGTACGCCGCCTCCGATGGTCCTGAGCTCAGGCCAGTGATCACCAGTCCAGCCAGCGCGGCCAAGGCGCAACAATGATCGTGACTAAATGCTATGAACCGCAGCGGGTTTCTGCGGCGCGGCGCGGGCATCGGTGGCGTTGGGCCGTACTGCGGCACTCCGCCACCGAACGACGGCGGTCCGAAGCGTGAAGCGGGATAGCCCTGGTAGTAGCCGCCAGCGCGATGCCGCCGGCTGCCACCCGCGCGGCGGGCCGGCGCCATAGGTGCCTGGTTGCGGAGAGCCCTGGGGTGGTGCGTACTGCGGACCGCTCCACTGCTGCTGGCTCACACGCGCAACGATAACCGGGGATGGTGTGGCCGCGCGCCGGCTTCGGTGCTCAGACGTTTCTGGGCTTGGGACGCAGCTCTCAGCGACTTAGTGGGAGGCTGTACCTCGTGCCCGCGAACCTGCCCAGCGACGCTTCATCGGATCGGGGCGATGATTGCGTTCTGTCTTCTGACCTGTGGTCTGCTCGTCGGCCCGCTGGCATTGACAGCACACGCTGAAGGCAATGCCGCGACCTTTCATTGCCGAGGGCAATCTGGCCAAAGACGGCACGCTCGAAAGTGAAGCAAACCATCACCCCTGACCGGGCTGTGCCGCCGGAGCTCACGCAGCGGTTCGAGACGCGGGAAGACTTCGTTGGAGATCGTCAATACGTCCAGCAGCTCTCCGACATCACGGCCATGGTGAAAGACGCCCAGGTACAGCCCACGATCAAATCCGATGACCGCTTCACCACAGTGACGGTGCCGACCAACGGCGCCACGGAGATCATGATGAGCTACACCGTCACCGGTGCGGTCATCACCATCGGATAGCAATGGCACGGCCTTGCGTTGGGGCATGTTGCAAGGCCTCAGTGCATCGGTGACTGGAATTCAGCGCGACAGTCCAGATTCCGACCCAGTTCAGCTACATCAAATGCACGGCTGGCAGCCCGAACTCAACTGTTCCTGCAACTTTGCCGCCGCCAGCACCGACGGACGCGCAGGTGCCGACTTTCCGCGACGGACCGCGTGGCGAGGGCGAAGTGGTGACCATCGACATCGGCTTTCCACCCGGCGGCGTGGCGTCGAACGAGGTGATCGACTACCAATGGACCCTCGGGCGCGCCTTCTCGGCTAAGCCGCTTCCTCTGGCCCTTGCCCTGGGTCTACTGGTCCTTGGCGGTCTTGCACTGTACGGCATTCATCGACGGGCTGGCCTTGACGTGAAACCCCGACGGCCAGCTCAGCAAGGTCGGCGAATTTGTGCCGACTGGTGAGGGCCAAGCGGAGTTCCGGGTGGTCGACAATGTCCGGCCGGGCCATGTCGGTACGGTGGCCGACGAGCGCGTCGATCCGATTGACGTGACGGCGACACTAGTTGATCTTGCCGTACGCGGCCACGTGGTGATCAACGAGCTGCCCAGGGAGAGTGATTTTGCTCGAGCGGACTGGGAGATCAAGCGTCTCGAGGGATCATCTGACGGCTTGCGCCCCTTCGAACGGCAACTGCTGGACGGCATCGCCCGAAGTGGGAGCAGCCGTACGCGTATCCGAGCTGGCCACTCGCGTTCAAGAGTCCATCGGCGGAGTGCAGAACGCGCTCTATGACGAAATGGTCAGCAACGGGTGGTACGAGCGTCGCCCGGATGACACCAGGAATCGCTGGACTCAGCTGGCACTCGCGGCCCTGATCATTTCGGTTGTCCTGACGGGTGTGCTCGCCGCGTTCACCACGTTCGGGTTGGTAGGACTGGCGTTGATTGTGGTGTCCTTGGGAACGGTGTTCGTCGCGCAGGAAATGCCCGCGCGTAACCGCGAAGGGCGCTGCCTTGCTGGGCGGCCTAGGAGCGTTGCGGTCAGATCTACTCAGCCACCCAACCGACCAAATGCCACCAGGTGCTGAGTTGCGGGAGATCTCTGAGGTGCTCCCGTACGCCATCGTGCTCGGCGGCGCAGACCGGTGGCTGGACGCCGATCGTTGCCAGCGACGTCGACGAGGACCCAGACTCCGACGATCTCTCCTGGTATCACGGACCCGAGAACTGGCACCTACGCGATCTGCCGGACTCGATGAGGAACTTCGTGACCACCGTTTCAGGGAGTCTGTTCACTCGCTAGGTTTGATTGGCTCATTTCAGGTTCTGCAGCGGATAACCGTGCTTCGCACAGCCGTCGATGATCAACTGCTTGGCGTCGCCCGGCGGGTTCTTGGGATCATCGGACTCCAACAAGCTGATCGTTGCATCGACCCAGCGCTGCGGCTCGGGATCGAGCTTGCCCGACTGACTGAGCTTCTTCAGGCCGGCCACCGTTACTTTGTTGACCGCTGTGCCGCCGCCGGCCGCCGTATCAACTGCTGGGCAACCGATCTTGTAAAGGTCCGCCGACTGGACGGCTGTTTGGGAACAGGCAGCGAGTCCGAGCAGGAGCGGCAGCGAGGACAGTGGCGGCAATGACACGGTGCATAGACTTCAGAGTAGGTGCCCTGAGCTGTTACGGACCTGTGTGCCGTGTAACGCCAATGCGGGCGCCGCAGCGGATCAGACGTCATCTCAGTCAGAGGTGCCGCTCGCCCCGCTCGTAATCCGTCGATCGCCTGTCGCATCTGCCGTAGGGCGGCCTGGATTTCAGCCTCCGTCTGCTCCTCAGGACTCGTATACCGTCGCGCCTCAGGCTGCCAATCGCTGAACCATAAGTAGATGGCCCAGGTGATCATGCCGATGGCGAACAGAGATCATGAAGATCGTCGTGATGGTCGTCGGCTCCATGCCACGGTCCTTCGGCGCAGTGTCTATGACGCAGTGTCTAAAGAGCAAGCCCCGGGTAGAGCGGGTTCGCGTCCAGCAGCTCCGCAGCCGCGGCCTTCGTGGCCTCGGCGACGCCCTCGGCGAGCACGTACTTAGCCTTGCCTGGTTGTCCGCTGGAGGCAACCGCTGGCGTGGTGTTATCGAGCACCTTCACGATCAGCTCGGCCACCGTGTCGAACTCATCGGCGCCGAATCCGCGAGTCGTCAGTGCCGGCGTACCGATCCGTACGCCCGAGGTGTACCAGGCGCCGTTTGGATCGGCGGGCACTGCATTCCGGTTGGTGACAATCCCGGCATCCAGCAACGCCGACTCAGCCTGACGACCGGTGAGCCCGAACGTCGACACGTCGATCAGGACGAGGTGGTTGTCGGTTCCGCCGGTGACCAGTTTGACGCCCCGGCGCAGCAGACCATCGGCCACGGTCTGGGCGTTGTCCGCCACGGCTTGTGCATAGCTCCGGAACTCCTGGGTCCGGGCTTCGGCGAGAGCCACCGCTTTGGCGGCCATCACGTGGCCGAGCGGCCCACCGAGTACCAGCGGGCAGCCGCGGTCGACCGAGTCCGGCGTATTCCTTGGTCGCGAGGACCATGCCGCCGCGCGGCCCGCGCAGCGACTTGTGGGTCGTCGTGGTTACCAGATGGGCATGCGGCACCGGATCCTCATCGCCGGTGAACACCTTTCCCGCGACCAGGCCGGCGAAGTGCGCCATGTCGACCAGGAGGGTCGCGCCAACCTCGTCCGCGATCTCTCGCATCGTGGCGAAGTTGATCCGCCGCGGATAGGCGGAGTAACCGGCGATCAAGATCAACGGCCGGAACTCCCGGGCCATCGCGCGTACCGCGTCATAGTCCAAGCAGCTGGGTCTCAGGGTCGGTGCCGTAGGAGCGCTGATGGAACATCTTGCCGGAGATGTTCGGGCGGAAGCCGTGAGTCAGGTGACCGCCGGCATCGAGCGACATTCCGAGGGCTCGCTGGTTGCCGAACTTGTGCCGCAGCTCCTCCCACTGCTCCTCAGTCAGGTCATTGACAGTCTTCACCCCGCGATCGGCCAGCTCGGGAAGCTCGATCCGATTGGCGAGGATGGCCCAGAAGGCGACCAGATTGGCGTCGATGCCGGAGTGCGGCTGGGCGTAGGCGTATTCGGCGCCGAAGAGTTCGCGGGCATGTTCGGCGGCGACCGTTTCTACGGTGTCAATGTTCTGGCAGCCGGCGTAGAACCGGTGCCCGATGGTGCCCTCGGCGTATTTGTCGGAGAGCCAGCTCCCCATCGTGAGCAGCACTGCGGGTGAGGCGTAGTTCTCCGAGGCGATGAGTTTGAGCGAGCCGCGCTGATCGGTCAGCTCGGAGCGGATGGCGCCGGCGATCCGCGGCTCGATAGTCTCAACGACGGAGAGGATGGTGCGATAGGCCTGAGAGACGGGGCCTGCGTCATCTCCGCCCGAGCTATCGGACCACGTGGGTTCGGTCTGAGGGGCGGGCGAGAGGATGTCGGTCACGAGCACTCCTGAGGTGAAAGCCGGGCGCCGCCTACATTAGTCCAGCCGCACCGACGCGCTGTCGCGAGATTTCATAGAGTGCGATGCCCAGCCGCCACGCCAGCGTTGAGGGATTCTACGCTCGCACTGATCGGGATCGATGCGATGACGTCGCAAGCCTCGCGGACCAGCCGTGACAATCCCGACCCCTCGCTGCCGACGACCAGTACGAGCGGCCCGGAGGCCTCGGGAACGTCGGAAATGCTCGTGTCAGCCTCGCCGTCAAGGCCGATCAGGCTGAGCCCCGCGTCGGCGTACGCGCGCAGGCTGCGATTGAGGTTGGTCGCCCGTGCGATCGGGATGCGAGCGGCGGCGCCGGCCGAGGTCTTCCACGCGGCAGCGGTCATGCCGGCCGCCCGGCGTTGCGGGATGAGGACGCCGTGCGCGCCGAATGCGGCGGCCGACCGGACAATTGCCCCCAGGTTGCGCGGATCGGTAATCGAGTCGAGTGCGACGATGAGTGGCGCCCGGTCGGAATCCAGGGCGGCGGCTCAGCAGATCGTCCGGGTGCGCGATAGTCGAACGCCGGCAGTTGCAGCGCGACGCCCTGGTGCAGCGCGCCGCCAGTAAGCCGGTCGAGCTCGGAGCGCGTGACTTCGAGCAGCGACGTGCCGCGTGTCGCCGCACGCTTGAGGATGTCGCGTAGCCGATCATCCCGTTCGGCGCCCTCCGCGACGTAGGCGGATCGGATCGGGATCTCGGCCTCCATCGCCTCCAGCACTGCGTTGCGCCCGACGACCCACTCAGGCCCTGATCCGGGCCGCCCAGTCTTCGGCGCGGCGCCGCGACCCGGTCTGCGCGTCTGTTGCTGGTTTTCTTTGCGCGGTAGGCGGCGTGGTAAGGCCGGTCCTCTGCCTTGGGCGTCGGCCCTTTTCCTTCCAGGCCCCGTCGGATCCGTCCACCGGAACCGGCTGTGTTGCCTTTGCCGCTCGCGTCGTACCGCTCCCTTGCGCTGGCTGTTGCCTGGCATCAGCGGACCCTCCAACGGGGCCCCTGCTGGGTGTCGAGGACCTCGACTCCAAGCGCGGCAAGGGAGTCGCGGATGGCGTCCGCGGCGCCGAAGTCCTTGCGTTCCCGGGCTGCCTCTCGATGCTTCAGCAGCTCGGTGACCAGGCCCTCCACCACGGCGGTCAGCTGTTGATCAACCCTGCGCTCCCAGGCAGCACTGTCAGCATCCAACCCCAAGATCGCCAGCATGCCCAGCACCTCAGCCAGCCGGGTTGCAACAAGATCAGTTTCGCCAGCCTCGAGCGCCTGGTTGCCTTCCCGTACGACATTGTGCAGCACCGCGACCGCTGCAGGCGTACCAAGATCATCATTCATGGCCGCCGAGAACTCTTGCGGAACGTGTTCGGCAATCGACGCCGACCACGTCGCCAGCACGGCGAACGAAATTGTCAATTCGCTCGAGCGCGACCACCGACTCCGCAATCGCCGCATCGGAGTATTCGATCGGCGAGCGGTAGTGCGGTTGAAGCAGGTATAGCCGCACGGCACGGGCCGGGAATCTCTTGATCACTTCCGAGACGAGTGCGCTGTTGTCCAGCGACTTGCTCATCTTCTCCCGGCCGTCGTGACTAGAGCGTTGTGCATCCAGTAGCGGGCGAAACGCTGCCCGGCGGCCCTCGACTGAGCCAGCTCGTTTTCATGATGGGGGAAACGAAGATCAATTCCACCGCCGTGGATGTCGAACTCGTCGCCGAGGTACTTGCCAGCCATGGCCGAGCACTCCAGATGCCAGCCGGGCCGGCCGCGGCCCCAGGGGGTCATCCAGCTTGCCGTCTCCGGCTCAGTATCTTTGTGGCCCTTCCAGAGAGCAAAGTCGCGGGGATCCCTTTTGCCGCGAGGATCGGAATCCCCGGCAGGCTCCATGTCGTCGATGTTCTGGTGTGACAGGGAGCCGTACGCGGGCCAGGACTTGACGTCGAAGTAGACGTCGCCGGAGGAGTCTGGCGCTGGATACGCGTGACCGCGTTCGATGAGTACCTTGATCATCTCGATCATCTCGGGAATATGGCCAGTGGCTCGCGGTTCGTAGGTAGGTGGCAGGCAACCCAGTGCGGCGTACGCGTCGTGCAGCTCGCGCTCGAAGCGATAAGCGAGCGCGAACCACGGGGTACCGGCCTCTGCCGACTTGATCAAGATCTTGTCATCGATGTCGGTGATGTTGGCGATCACGGTGACCTCGTAGCCGCACCAGGTCAGCCAGCGGCGCAGTACGTCGAAGACCACTTCCTTGCGGATGTGTCCGAGGTGTGGACCGGACTGAACGGTGAGTCCGCAGTGGTAGATCGACACCTCGGCCAGGTACCACGGGCTCGAAGGGGCGTACCGATTGCGTGGCAGTGTCGTAGAGCCGGAACGCGCCTGATGCCGCGCCCGGTTGGGCTTGCTCGCGTCACGAGCGTTGGGCCTCTCTTTCCACCGCCATCAGGCGCCGCATGGCATCGACGCCCTCGCGCAGCGCCTTGAGGTCACGCTTCGACATTGTCGCAAGGTAGGGCTCGAGCGAGGTACCGATCGAGTTACGCATCAAGACCAGCTGCTGGTTGCCTTTCTTTGTCAGCTTGATCATCCACGCTCGAGCGTCGCGCGGGTCGGCGGCGCGGTCGACCAGCTGCGCTGCTTCCAGGCGCTTCACATGGTTGGTGATCGTCGGTTGAGAGCATCGCTCGGCCGCGGCGAGCTCGCTGATCCTCGTTGGCCCGTTGTCGTGCAAGCGCGCTAGCAAACGCGCGGCTGCGAGACTGATGCTGAAGCCGTTCTCTTTGGGAACCCAGCGCACTATACGCGCGGCCGTCGAAATGAGATCCTCACCGAGGGCGTGGAGATCGTCGCTCCATCTGGGCAGGATATGCGGTTCGGTGGCTCAGCGTGCGGCATGTCAGCGGCGGATCGCGGCAACGACCAGCTGGGCGAGCTCCGAATAGGCTTCAGCGTCGCTGAGGCCAGTGGCTGCAGCGATCTCGCCGCTCGGTGATGCGCCGCATCGTGGCAGTCACGACCTCGCTCACAAAAGCGGCGTGCACCCGCCGGAATGCGCCGGCTCTGGTGCCTCTCATCGATCAGTTCCCGGACCCGCCGGGCAGCCGTCAGTGTGTTCTGCTCATAGATCTCGGTCAGCCGGACGAAAGTTGGCCAGGATCGTCTCTGAAGGCACGGCTGGCTGGGCGCAGTTCCTCTGCAACAGCCTCGAGATAGCGGGTGACCTCGATTCGCCGGCGCCCGGGTTCGTGCAATCGCCGCCTCGACCTGCTCGGTGGCGCGCTTGAAGAACTGCCGCACGGCCAGTACGGCGATCTGCTCTTTGCTGGCAGCGAGTGCGTAGAGAGTGCGTTTGAGCAGTTCAATCTGAGCTGCGAAGTCGTCCATCGTGAGATGGCTGAATCCCTGCGCTAGAACGAGATCAACAAGCGCATCACGGAGGTGCGTCTGCCTGCTGGTCAGTCTGCGCTCGAGCAAGATGGCTACCATGGTGGTACTACCGTACTATCTCTAGTACCGATTTATTCAGCTGCGAGCGTCGGGAAATCGCGCGCCGCCGTGCTGAGGAGGAGCGAGCGGAGACGCTTTTCCTCTGCGAGCGACGACGAAGTAGGCGGGTTCCACGCGCGATTGCGCGAGCAGCTCTAGATAAAGGGAGTCAGATGGCCGTCGATCGCCTGTTGCCAACCGAGGACGGGCGCTGAGCTGGTTTGCACTCGTGCGCGAGATCGCGCAGGCCGAGCTGGCCCCGCGTGCAGCCGCTGATGAGGCCGCAGCGCGGTTCCCTCGCGACGCCTTCGCCATGCTCGGCGAGGTCGGGCTGCTCGGGTCTGCCCTATCCGGAGGAATACGGCGGCGCAGGTCAGCCGTACGAGGTCTACTTGCAGGCCCTTGAAGAGGTCGCGATGGCGTGGACTGAGTGTCGGCGTCGGCGTTTCGGTCCATGTCATGGCGACGTACGCGATGGCTGCCTTCGGGACACCAGAGCAGCGTGCCAGCTATCTGCCGGAGATGATCAGCGGCCGAGCGTTGGGCGCGTACGCGCTGTCGGAGGCGCAGGCCGGATCTGACATCTCGGCGCATGACGACTCGCGCAAAGCATGCTGATCATGGCTACGAGCTCAACGGCGCAAAGGCTTGGACCACGCACGGCTCGTACGCGGATTTCTATACGACCTTTGCGCGGACGAGTCGACGACCCGCGGCGGCGGTGTGACTTGTTTTCATGTGCCGGGCCGCGCATCGGGCCTGACCTTTGGAAGCCCTGAGCACAAGATGGGCCTCAACGCATCCCCGACGACTGCGCTGTACTTCGATGCGGTTCCCATCGAGGACAGTCGGCGCATCGGCGATGAAGGCCAAGGTGCCCGGATTGCCCTGTCTGCGCTGGATTCCGGGCGGCTCGGTATTGCTGCGTGTGCGACCGGGCTTGGCACAGGCGGCCCTTGATCTTGCGACCGACTATGCGAAACAGCGCGAACAGTTTGGACGCCCGATCGCGGAGTTCCAGGGGCTGCGGTTCTTACTCGCCGAGATGGCGGCTGCGGTTGATTCTGCGCGTGCCAGCTTATCTGATGGCGGCTCGCAAGCGCGATGCCGGGCGGCCGTTTACTCCGCGATGCTGCGGTCGCGAAGATGATCGCTTCCGATGCCGCGATGAAGGTGACGACCGACGCCGTTCAGGTGCTGGGCGGCTACGGCTACACCCGGGACTATCCGGCCGAGCGTTATATGCGCGAAGCCAAGGTGACTCAGATCTTCGAGGGCACCAACCAAATTCAGCGACTCGTCATCAGCCGCCAGTTGCTGAAGTAACCTCCGCACCAAGCGAGAAGGGTGTGCGAATGAGGTTGGCCGAAGCAGGATGTTGTGCTGGTGACCGGAGGCGCCTCAGGTCTCGGGTGCTGCCACCGTACGGAGAGTGATCGCGAACGGGCGGCGTCAGCGCTCATTGTTGATCCTACCGCCACTCGGCCGGCGTCAGAGCTGGCGCTCGAGCTCGGATCACGGGTGAGATTCGCCGCGGCCGACGTACGCGATGAAGATCAAGTGCAAGCAGCGGTCGAGGCGGCGACGGAACTCGGCGCCCTGCGGGTCGTGGTCAACTGCGCCGGGGTCGGCTACTCCCGGCCGCGTGATCAGCAAGCGCGGCGTGCTGCCGCTGGAGGACTTCCGTACGGTGATCGATATCAACCTGGTCGGCACCTTCAACGTGCTACGGCTAACGGCTGCGGCCATGATCGACAACGAGCCGCTGGACGGCGACCGCGGCTTGCGTGATCATGACTGCGAGCGTCGCGGCGTGCGACGGTCAGATCGGCCAGGCGGCGTACGCGGCGAGCAAGGGTGGTGTCGTGGGGTTGACACTGAGCGCGGCCAGAGACCTTGCTGACAAGGCAATCCGGGTGATGACCATCGCGCCCGGCGTGATGGAAACGCCGATGATGGCCGGCCTCCCGGGGACACGAAGTCGATCTTGGAAGGCCTGGTGCCGCATCCGGCACGGCTTGGCCGGCCCGAGGAGTACGCCGATGCTGGTCGTCGGCGATCATCGAGAATCCGCTGCTCAATGGAGAAGTCGATCCGTCTGGACGGCGCCCTGCGCATGCCACCGCGCTAGACTGGCTCTCGCGTCGACCTCCGTCGCAGCCGGGCGCCTCATTTCTTCGCCCTCGCGCGAAGAGCGGCGATGTCAAGATATGCCTCGGCCGGCTCCTCCTCGGACTCGGCTCGCCTCGTCCTCCCACGGGTCGTAGGGCTTCTCATACTCGTCATCGACAAAGCCCTGTGACGGGTCGAAGGGGTTGGCCAGCGGCCCCATCGACTCCATGTCAGAGACAGCGATCTCCTCGTCCGGAAGCCCGCGCAGCACGGTGTTGACGTACGCCTTGCCGCATCGTCCATCGAGATCTCACGCCCGGCCTGCTCGCTGAGGAACCAGCGGTGCTCCAGCACCTCGTGGTAGAGCTCGGCCGGCTCCAGCTTGGCCCGCAACTCCATGGGCACCGATTGCAGGACTGGCTCGAACTGCTCGATCAACCACTCGTGCGCCACGATCGCCTCGTCGGCGCCCTGCTGGTCGGTACGCGCCCGGTAGTAGTCAAGATCATTGAGCAGCCGCCGAGCCTGATTCTCCTCGGTGTCCAGCCCGGTGAGCCGGATCAGCCGGCGCTGAGTGGTGCCCAGCATCGACGACCTTGGGCTGGATTCGGATGGTCGGAGCCGCCGAGGTCCGTGGTGATGTCCAGTTCGGCTACGTCGAAGCCGAGCGCGTTGAGCCGGCGCACCCGGCCTCTCGATGCGGTGCATCTCGCCGGCGTCGAACTCCTCGACCGCCGGTCAGTTCATTCCACAGCTCGCGATAGCGGTTCTCGATAGTCTCCACCAGAACGAGCGGATCCAACGCCTCATCCAACAGACCGCCAGCCTCGAGGTCGCAGAACTCTCCATAGAGGTTGGTGCGCGCGATCGTGAGGTCGTGCTCGCGCTGCCCGTCGGGTCAGCTCGATCATGCAGCTCGCCGGTCTCAGCATCGACCAGGTACGCGCGCGAACGCGCCGGCGTCGCGCCGGAACAGCGGTGTTCGACAGCGACACGTCGCCCCACAGGAGGCCGCTCAGATGCAGCCGCACCAGCAGGACGACCATGGCGTCGACCAACCGGTTGACGGTGTCCTGCCGTACGCCGCGGTTGAACAAGCGACCGGTACGGCAGGGAGAACTGGAGATGCCGAGTGATCAGGATCGGGTCGAGCGGCTCGCCCTGTGTCATCGAGCACGAGCTGTGACCACACCCACCGCCTCGACCGACGGGAGTATCCAGCCTGGCAGGTCGCGCAGCAGCTCGTACTCATGCAGAGCTAAGTGCTCGATGACCTCCTTGAACGCATAGATCTCCTTGGCAACTCGGACGAAACGGACGACGTGCCGGGAGATGCCACGTGGTAGAGCAACCAGGTTCTCCTCCGGCCAGTCGGCCAGCGGCGTACCCCAGGAAGGGTGATCAGCTCGCTGTTGGGCCGCGCCGCGAGGAACCTGGGCATGGTCCAATCCTGTCGATCACTGGACCGTGCCGCCGTGCGGACGGATTAGCGAAGCTCAGCAAACTGCCGGGCCTCTCGCGCGATTTGCGGGAGGCCGGTGGTTCTGATCAGGCGAAGGTGCCTGTCCGTTGCAGGAGAGATGCGATCCTCGGTCTTCCTTGGAGAAGACATGCACGTGCGTCTGCATCCACCAGCAGTCGCACGCTTTCGCCTCGGGCTGGCGGCCTGCTGGCGTGGATCCGCGCGATGATCTGCTGAGCGGTGATCAGCTCGTCCTCGGCGATACCCGACAGAGTGCCGTAGATGAATGCATCGGCGCCCAGCTCCTCGACGACCCCGACATCGATCGGCGATGCCTTCTCCGCGCTCGGGATCGTCCGAAACCCGGAACGTTCTCCGGCACTGATTCCCAACACGAGGTCCTTCTCGTTCGCCGCCTTGGCGAGAGTCTCGCGCGGAACCGGAACCGACGTAGTCACCCAGGTGCACGCCGTCGGCTGGCAACGGTGCCCTCGATCAGGTTCATCGCGCGGCGAGCCGATGAAGCCGGCGACGAACAGGTTGTGCGGCGTGTCGTACAGCGCCAGCGGAGTGTCGCACTTGCTGCAGCAGGCCGTCCTTGAGGACCGCGACGCGGTCGCCCATCGTCATGGCCTCGACCTGGTCGTGGGTCACGTAGACGGTGGTGACGCCGAGCCGGCGTCTGCAGCGCGGCGATCTGGGTGCGCGTCTGACGCGGAGCTTGGCGTCGAGGTTCGACAGCGGCTCGTCCATCAGGAACACCTGCGGGTGGCGGACGATGGCGCGGCCCATGGCGACGCGCTGCCGCTGGCCACCGGAGAGGGCCTTCGGCTTGCGGTTGAGGAAGTCCTCCAGGCCCAGCAGGTGAGCCGCTTCCTGAACGCGCTGCTGGCGCTCCGTCCTTGGGAACGCCGGCCATCTTCAGAGCAAAGCCCATGTTGTCGCCAACGGTCATGTGGGGATACAGGGCGTAGTTCTGGAAGACCATGGCGATGTCGCGGTCCTTCGGCGGCAGGTCGGTGACGTCGCGCTCACCGATCCAGATGCGCGCCGGCGTTGATCTCCTCCAGGCCCGCGAGCATGCGGAGCGAGGTGGACTTGCCACAGCCGGACGGGCCGACCAGGACCATGAATTCGCCGTCGTCGATCTCCAGATTGAGTTTGTCGACGGATGGGTGATCAGCACCCGGATAGACGCGAGTTGCGTCCCTGAACGAAACAGTGGCCACGCCACACTTCCTTTCCACGGGCAGGTACGTGCCCGACGATCCGTAGTGGAAAACAGGCTCGCGACAGAGGCGTGCAGGACCCTGCGCTGCTCTGGACACTAGCGCAGCGGTGCTAGTTCGCGACCAGATCAGCATTCGACGATATTGATCCGCAAGTCCGCCGCGGGCGGTCTCCTTGTACTTGATCTTCATGTCGGCGCCGGTCTCGCATCATCGTCTTGATCACCTTGTCGAGGCTGACGGTGTGGGTGCCGTCGCCATGCAGGGCGAGCCGCGCGGCGGTGATCGCCTTGACCGAGCCCACGGCGTTGCGCTCGATGCAGGGGATCTGGACCAGGCCGCCGACCGGGTCGCAGGTCAGGCCCAGGTGGTGCTCCATGCCGATCTCGGCGGCGTTCTCGACCTGCTCAGGCGTGCCGCCGAGGATCTCGGCCAGCGCGCCGGCCGCCATCGAGCATGCCGACCCCGACCTCGCCCTGGCAGCCGACCTCGGCGCCGGAGATCGAGGCCGTTCTGCTGGTAGATGGCGCCGATAGCGCCGGCGACGAGCAGGAAGTTGCACGATCGCGTCGTCGTCGGTGCCGGGCACGAACGTCGCCGCGTAGTGCAGCACGGCCGGGAATGATGCCGGCGGCACCGTTGGTCGGCGCGGTCACGACGCCGCCGCCGGAGGCGTTCTCCTCGTTGACCGCCAGCGCCCACAGCGTCACCCAATCCATGGCGGCTAGCGGATCGACTTGCGCTGCCGGCCCGTGTTCTCGGATCAGCCGTTGGTAGAGATCGGCCGCCCGGCGTCGCACCTTGAGGCCGCCGTGGAAGCACCTCTGGCGGAACACTCGCCGGTCTGGATGCACTCGGCCATGACCGACCAGATTCGAAGCAGGCCGGCGCGAACCTCAGCCTCGGGACGCCGAACACATTCGTTGGCCAACATCACCTGCGCTGACGCTGAGACCCCCATCCCGACAGAAGCCCAGCAGTTCAGTGCCGGTGCGGAACGGATACGGAACCGGGGTTGGGTCGGGAAGCAGTTGAGGATGTCCGGAATCGTCGTCGTCCAGGACGAATCCGCCGCCGATCGAGTAGTACGTCCGCTCGCTGAGCACCTCGCCCTCGTCGTACGCGGTGAAGACCATGCCGTTGGGATGGAATGGCAGCGAACGGCGGCGGTAGCAGAATCAGGTCGTCTTCCGCATCGAAGGTCGACTCGAGTGCAGCGCCGTTGAGCCGCAGCTGTCCGGTTCGCCTGATCTCATCAGCCGCGCAGCGGGCCCTTGGTGGTGTCAACCGTCTCGGGTCCTGTCGCCCTCCAGACCCCAGAGCAACCGCGTTGTAGCTGCCGTGACCGTGTCCGGTCGCTCCCAGCGAGCCGAACAGCTCCGATGTCACCCTGGTCATACGCGGTAGCAAGCCGTCGCGATCCAACGCGGCGACGAAGCGCCCGTGCAGCGCGCATCGGACCAACGGTGTGGGAACTGGATGGGCCAATGCCGATGCTGAACAGATCGAAGACACTGACCGGCACAGTTCCAGTCTGCCTCCCGGCGCAGCGCGAGGAATGAAGCCCTGCCGGCTCATACCCGGCAGGGCCCGGAAGGGCACTCTCAGTTCTGCTGCCTGGCCTGATCTCAGCCCTGGCAACGACACGCCCCGGCCCATGTTCAGAATTATCTCCCGACACGCCGTTAATTCCCGATGACACGCCGGTGACGGAAAAAGACAACGCAGCCTGCTGCCAAGTGGTTCCAGGAGGCATGTAACTGGTCTACGCACACCGCGGAGCTTCGGCTCGTAGGAGCTACGAAGCCCGGCCAACTCATACTGACCGGAGCTTCACCCGCTGACTTATTTGAGGCGTTGCGTCAAGCATCGGCGCTGGAAAACGCGAGTTGTTCGTCGATTTCGCGAGACGAAAAGCGTGTCTCGCTCATCGCTCCTGCACCCTCACCGGTGCCCTCCGACGCTTCGCGCAACGCGCGCGCTCGCGCAACGGGGCGCTGGAGGCCGACTCGTTCGGCCACCCGCGCGAAACACTGCCTCAGGTACCGCTGCCGTCTGAAGGTGCGTTTCGCGCTTCGCTCCTGCACTCCGCAGCGGCGCCCCTTCCGACGCTCGCGCACCGGGTCGGCAACCGTCTCGCGCACCGGGGCCGGTACCCACTTCCTGCGGCCTCTTCTGGCACTCGCCCAGTTCGAACTGCCGCGGAGTGCGCAACAGGTCGGCGCGGACTGCTCCGCGCGGCGCCGTGCGTCGCGAATGCTCGCCTCAGGTCGGCGACGTCATCAGGGAGTCACTGGCGATGGCGTCGATGGACGCCAGAAGTCCGCGGTGCGGGAGCGTCACATTCGCGCGCGGAACGCGCCGGGCGTGGATCGGGGCATAAAAGCGTCGCGCATAGACGGCAATGAGTGGTCGAGAAGTCTCGATGCGTTCGTAGAGTAGAAGATCGTGGTCTTGACGAGATCCGCCATCGGCTGCGCCGGCGGGCCTCGAGCACGGCGCGCCGAGGTTGGTCAGTGCCTGCTCCGTCTGGGCTTCTCGATTTCCGTCCCGCAGGCCTCACCCGGTCGTCGGGGTCGATTCCGGCCGTACCCTGAGCAGAACACAAATCCGCCGGCGACGATTGCCTGGCTGCGGATCGGGCCGAGCGCGGCGGGCGCCTGATCGCTGGTGGTAGCAGCTTGTCGCGCCATGACCTCTTTCCTCTCATCCTGGGCGGTGTGCCAGCCGCCTCGGCCGCCGCCACCTGGAGGTCGTGGTAACCGTACCTCAGGTGCGCTCGGAAGGCGCCCGCCGGTTTCGTTTGCGCTCATCGGTCTTCCGCACGTTGAGCTGCGCACCCTCCACGCCTGCGCACCGTGGCAATGTGGGGACGTGGAGGCGCGGCTGCAGAAAGCCTCCTCGTGAAGACCCGGACCGGGCCCGGGGCTGGAGCTGATCGATGCTCCGGTGCCGGCCGTCGAGGCGGGCGATGTACCGTGAAGGTCAAACGCCACAGGCATCTGCGTGCACTGACCTCGCACATCGAGTCCTGGGACGAATGGGCGCGGAGGACTCTCCAACCGCCGGTGACCGTGGGTCGCACGAGTGCCTGCCGGCGAGGTGGTCGATTCGTCCCGGCGTCGGCGCGGCGATGGCGGCTGGCGATCTGGCGAGCGGCGAGGGTCACCTGGTCTGCGGAGGTGCCGCAACTGCCGCGCCGGGCGACGTCATCTGTGCATCTGCACGCGCGGCATCGGCGTCCACCGCGACGGCGCATTCGCCGAGTATGGCGTCTCCATCCGCCAACGCCTGGCGTCCACCGGGATCCGATCGACCCGGCGGTCGCCGCGATCTTCGACCCGTTCGGCAATGCCGTGCACACCGCGCTGGCCTTCCCCATGCTCGGCGAGGACGTCTTGGTCACCGGGGCTGGACCCATCGGCATCTTGGCGGCGATGGTGAGCAAACATGCGCCGGCGCTCGCCACGTGGTGATCACAGATCGCAGCGACGAACGGCTGACGCTGGCACGCGCCAGCTCGGGGTCACCAGAGCCGTGAACATCGACCGTCGAGCTGGTCTCGATGCGCAGCAGCGAGAGCTCGGCATGCGCGAGGGATTCGATGTCGGACTGGAAATGTCTGGCAGCTCCGGCCGCCCTGCGTGGACATGATCAGCAGATGACCCATGGCGGCAGAATCGCCGATGCTCGGGCTGCCCTCGGCCGAGATCAGCGTCGACTGTCGCCGCCGTCGTGCTGAAGATGCTGACCATCAAAGGCATCTACGGCCGTGAGATGTTCGAAACCCGGTACGAGATGTCGGTGCTCGCTGCAGAGTGGGCTCGACATCTCCGGAGTGATCACTGATCGCTTCCAGCTACACCGATTACGAACAGGCCTTCGCGGCCGCACGCTCTGGGTCACGGAGGAAAAGTGATCATGAGCCTGGGAAGGATAGGTAACGATCGTGTACGCCATCGACTCAAGCATCAACTCGCTGATGATCTTGCGCGCAGCTGCAAGACCGAGGGTCTCTTCAAGGCCGAGGCGGTGATCAGCACGCCACAGTCGGCCTCATCGAGGTGGGGATCGCACTGGTTGCTGCAACCTCTGCGCCAACAACTACCTCGGGCTTGCCGATCACCCCGCCATGATCAGCCGCAGCTCAGCAGGCGCTGGCATCGCTGGGGATTCGGCATGGCATCCGTACGCTTCATCTGCGGTACCGCCGAGATCCACAAAGAGCTGGAAAGCCGTCTCGCGCAGCTTCCTGGCACCGAAGACGCGATCTCTACATCCTCCTGCTTCGATGCCAAACTGGCGGACTCTTCCGAGACCCTGCTCGGTCCCGAGGACGCCATCATCTCCGACGAGCTGAACCACGCCGAGCATCATCGACGGCGTACGACTCTGCAAGGCGCACCGGCTGCGTGCTACGCCAACAGAGACATGGCTGACCTCGAAGCGAAACTGCGCGAGTCGGAGGGTGCGCGGCATCGGACTGATCGCAACCGACGGCGTGTTCTCCGATGGATGGCGTACGTTTGCGCCCTCGACGCCATCGTCGAGCTCTGCCGAGCGCTACCGAGCGCTGGTCATGGTGGACGACTCCCACGCCGTCGGATTCATGGGCCCGACAGGCGCCGGGACGCCGGAATTGTTCGGCGTCCAGGATCGGGTCGACATCGTCGACCGGCACGTTGGGGAAAGCGCTCGGCGGTGCGAGCGGCGGCTACTACCGCCGCCCGCAGAGGAGATCGTCGAGATGCTGCGGCAGCGCTCCCGGCCGTACCTGTTCTCCAACTCTCTCGCCCCGTCCATCGCGGCCGCAGGCATAGCAACGCTGGATCTGCTGGAAACCTCCGCCGAGCTGTTGCAGCGGCTGCGTGGAGAACACGGCGTACTTCCGCTCGGAGATGGTTGCGCGCGACTTCGAGATTCCCGTGAATCTGATCATCCGATCGTGCCGATCATGATCGGCGACGCGGTCGAGGCGGCCGCGCTGGCGGACCGGCTGCTCGGCCGAGGGCATCTACGTCCGAGCGTTCTCGTTCCCAGTCGTACCGCGCGGCAAAGGCGCAGAATCAGAACCCAGATGTCGGCCGCGCACTACCCGCGATGATCTTGACCAGGCGATTACGGCATTTGAGAAGGTGCGCCGGTAGCTCAGGGCGGCACAGGCCCTACCGGTCGTGGCTGGCTTGCTGAACGATCTGCTTGCCGAGCGGCATCAGGGAGATCTCGGGATCAGCTTGAAGTTCGCGATCGCCAGCGGGATGCCGATGATCGTGATGCAGAGCAGAGATGCCCGGTGGCGATGATGGGTCAACGCAAGCCACCAGCCGGCGACGATCACCCAGATGATGCGTTGCCGATGCAAGCGAGAAGATCCCTGCGTTTGGCTTGTCGATCAACTCGCGACCGAATGGCCAGGCGGCGTAGTTCGCCATCCGAACGAGGCAATCCCCCACGGAATCGTGATGATCAGCACGCAGCAGATGATTCCGGCCAGCATGTACGCCAGCCAGAGCCAGAAGCCACTGAAGACGAACCAGATGATGCTGAGCAGAGTACGCACATGTCATCCAGGTTGGCACCGGCCGCCTGATGCGGCAATAGGGGATTCCCGGGCCTATCCCTCGCCGGCTGATTCCTGAGCGGTGAACGCCTCGTATCCGCGCTGGTCGAACAGCACGAATCTGACTTCATCCACCTGCGTGTCGCTAGCCTCGCACCGTCTCAAGGGCGATGCGAGCCGCATCATCGATGGGCCAGCGATACACACCGGTCGAGATGGCCGGAAATGCCACCGACGCAGCGCCGAGCTCGTCGGCCACCGCGAGGGAAATCGCGGAAAGCAGTCCGCGAGCAGCGGCGACTTGTCCTTGATTCGGCGTAGGTCGGTCCAACCGTATGGATCACCCAGCGCGCTGTGAGCCGTCCGGTCGTTGTCGCCGACAGCCCGGCCAGTCGGCAGCCCATCAGGATACTTGTCCTGCCGGAGGTTCTGGCATTCAGCCAAGATCTCCGGTCCGCCTCGGCGATGGATCGCCCCATCGGACGCCAGGCCCTCCCAGCAGGAGTGGTTCGCAGCATTGACGATCGCATCGACGGGCTTTTTCTGACCCGGTGATGCCGCCCTGCACGAAGGTGATCTCTCATTCCCATCGACATCAGTTCTTGTCAAAGCCCCGCCGGCCGCGGCGATGAGTTTGGTCTTACGTGCCGGGCCCAGACACGTGCAGGGGCAATCGCCCTGGCAATTGCCTCGTAGGATCAAAGCTGAAGAGGAGTGAGTAATGGACGCGCGTTTACAACACGCTTGTGGCTGCCCGACACGGAGGGTGAAGAGGCAGCAAGGTTCTACACCGGAATCTTTCCTGAATTCCAGCGTGACAGCGGTGACCCCGTACGCAGTAGGCGAGCGCGCGGGCCAAACCATGACTGGGCTGGATTTCCGTACTGAACGGCAGCAAGTTCCTCGCCCCCAACGGCGGTCCTGAGTTCCGCTTCAACGAGTCGGATCTCGCCCCAGGTGCCGTGCGAGGATCAGGCCTCGTGATTGGATCATTATTGACCGCCCCCACCGAAGGCGGCGGCGAGGAGTCGACGTGCGGCTGCCCGCGGCGACAGATCTGGCATCCTCATGGCAGGTGGTGCCAGCGTCGTTTCGAGAAATTGCTGTCGCACCGGCGATCCGGCGCAAGCAGAGCGTGCCGTCGGGCACCGTTCCAGATGAAGAAGATCATCATTGCTGATCTGGAATCAGCAGCTTCGTGCGGCAGCTTCAGCCCGCGCGCCGCGGTCAAAAATCGGCGGGTTACAGTGATGGGTGCTGAAAGGATCCACCGGTGTCGATTGATCTTCCAGCGCCTCAGTTTGCCTGCCCGGGTTGGCGCAATCCTGAGGGAGGCAGCATATCCTCCGACGAGCTCCGGCTGGCTGCACGCAACCACGGGGATGCCGCTCGAGTCGCTGCGTATTGGGGACATCACCCTCGCCTGGACTGCAACCATCTGGCTGATCCATTACGACATACCTGCGATCGATCCTGGGCACCTTCGAGGTGGTCATCGACGGGCTCGTCGACAAGTCGTTGTCGCTCGATCTTGATGCCCTTCGGAGCCGGGCCGCAGATCTCAGCAGTTCGCTACGCCGCTCGAATGCGCGCCGGAAACGGTCGGGCCTCAGCTTCGCTGCCACGGCCGGTCAGCCGTAACCTTGGCTGACCGAGGCCGTCGGCACGGCCCGCTGACCGGCACACCTTTGTTGGGCTTGCTGCAAGAGGGCCGGCATTGGCCGAGCGGCGCCGCCGACGTCATCTTTACCGGCGCCGATCATGGCATCGAGCGAGGCCACGAGCAGGATCGCCAACGGGCGTTGTCGCTGGCCGAGGCGATGGACGACGGGGTCATGCTGGCGTACGAGATGAACGGTGCGCCGCTCCTCCCACAGCACGGGGCCTCCGCTGCGGCTCATCGTTCTGGCCGGCTGGTACGGCATAGGCCCATCGCCGCGGTTGCGCCGCGGGATCATCGGCCGTCGCGAAGCCCTTCTGACGGATTATTCAGGATGCAGGCCTACCGATTTCGTGATTCTCCTGACGACCCCGGGATTCCGCTGACCAGGATCGAGCCACGAGCCCCGCTGATTCTCGCCTGGGTTTCCGGACTTCATGTCCCGCAGGCGTGTCTGTACGGTCCGGCGAAGTTCTCATCGAGGGCCGCGTGCTTGGTCGGGTTGGGCCGGAAGTCACCGCAGTCCAGATCAGCGGTCGACGGCGGAGACACCCGGGAGTCTTCTCTGCTGATCTCGACCCCGGGCTGGACTCGTACGGCTGGGCGCGGTGGAGCTGGACCTGGCCGGCTGAGCCTGGCAGCTATCTGCTGTCGGCCCGGGCAACAGATGCGAAGCGGCCGGACGCAGCCGCTCTGGGCAGCGATGGAGTCGTGAAGGATCTCGCGGAACAACACCATCCATAAAAGATCCCAGTTGCAGTGCGATCAGCTCGGAAATGCCGGGTCACAGCACGCTGACGTGCTGACCTCCTGCGAGATTGCTGAGGTGAGCAACTCAGCAGATCCGCTTCAGGCACGCGGAGCACAGGCCCGACGCGACCAGCACAAGTGAAGGGGTTCTTATGGGAATCGGCGACAAGGCTAAGAACAAGGCAGAAGAGCTCGCCGGCAAGGCGAAAGCAGCCGTGGGCGACGCAACCGACAACAAAGATCTTCGAGGCCGAAGGCCGCATGGAGGAATCCAAGGCCGATGTGAAGCAGGCCGGGGAGAGAATCTGAAAGACACCGGCGACGACGTCGCTGACGCTCTTCGTTCGGCCAAAGCGGGGCCACGAAGTTTGAGGATCCCGACACTCGGCGCCAGCCGACCGGATCACACGAGGACCTGAACGTCCCCACCCTCGACAGGGTGACGTTCGGGTCCTTCGTATTTGCCGACCTCAACCTCGGTGAATCACGCGGAAGCGTTGTGTTGGTGCGCATGTGCTAGAACCCTGCGTGTGGAACTGATCTGTCAGCAAGGTTCGGGACGTGTACGCCGACGGGGATGATCTGATTTGGTTGCCTCGGATCGGGTGTCGGTGTACGACGTGGAAGCCGCTCGACGCCGATCCCGGACAAGGGCCGCGATCCCGGACGCCGCTGTCGCTTGTGGTGGTCCGGGCAGCTCGCCGACACTCGCGCCCAACCACGTGCTGTCGTGCCATGGACGTCCCGCCCAGTGGGCGAGCAGGGCCGTTATCCGGTGCCGCCGGCTCGACATGGTGCCCGTTGAGTGCATAGCGCGTGGGTACCTCGGCCGGCCTCGGCCTGACAGCTACCGGGCGACGGGCGCCATCTCCGGGTGTGCGACTTCCGCTGGTCTCGTCGAGGCGGATCAGCTGCCAGAACCGGTTTTCACGCCGACGACGAAAGCGAAGTCGGACATGACGAATTCATGACCATGGACCAGGTCTGGCGCACGATACGTCGGCCGGACTACTGCCGATGACTCTGACCGGCCAACGCTGGCGGTCTACACCCGCGGTGCTGAGATCGCTGGGAAGCGTGGCGTGATCATCGCAGACACGAAGTTCGAGTTCGGGAGCGACGCAACAGGCGCGTTGATCTCGCCGACGAGGTTCTGACGCCCGACTCGTCACGTTTCTGGAAGGTGGCGCGACTACCAGCCCGGGCGGCCGCAATGGTCCTACGACAAGCAGTAATCTGAGGACTGGTCGTCGTCGCCCAGCGACTGGGATCGCGCCTACCCCGGCCCGCCCGTTCCCCGGATGTGGTGGCCGAGACGCGGGCTCGCTGCGCATGTCGAGATCTTCACCCAGCTCACCGCTGAGACGTGGAGTTCCCGATCTTTGGCTGGGTCTTTGGCAGCACCCCTGACGGTTACCTGATCTTGGTGAACTTTCCGATCAGCGTCGCCGCGAAGCCAGAGAGACTTGCTCCAGGCGGCCTGGCGGGACTCCCGCAATGTCGCTCCACGCCTGACGCGGAGAGTGTCGGTCCGCAGCGCATACAGGGTGAACTCGTAGTCATGGGTCCCAGACGGCGGGAACGGCCCGGCGTACGGTCTCGCTCTCGGTGAAGCCCGGATTGCTCGTGCCGGCTGCCCTCCGGGAGCGAGCTGAGCGGACTGGATATCAGCGATCAACCAATGCACATAGCCACGGGCGACCGGATGGATATCCACCACATGCAAGCGCAAAGGGATCAGGTTTCGTCGGGAGCACCCTCCCACTCCAGGGGAGGTGAGATCGCCGCCGATCTTCTGCCCGTATTTCTGGGCCATCTCTTTGGCCGTCGCCAAAACGCCGCGCGACTTCACAACGAACACGCTGACCGCCATCTTCCTACGCTCCACTGCGCCTCGATGGTCGCGCTCGCCCCGATTCCTGCATCGCTGACAGCGCCCAGCGGCCGTCTGCGGAGGTATTGAGGCCGGGTGATGCAGTTTTCAGGCCAGCCTCGAAACCGGGACAGCCTAATTGTGCATCGTCAGCTAGAGTCGGTGTCAGCCCACCAACTCGATGTCGCGATGCCGGCCCATCTGCGCGTACAACTCCGGCGTGAGCGGCCCTTCAGGCGGATTTCGTCGCCGCGATGACCCCGGCTGGACCGCCGCCACGACGATCAAGGCGGGCAGGATCCAGCGCAGCGGGCTCTCCGGATTGCCGATCAGCAGACCGAACTGCGAGGCCGCGTAGATGGCTGTACCCCCGGTCATCGCCACGCCGCCGACCAGCGGCGCCACGGCCGTCCGCCAGCACGTTCGAGTCGAGGTCTCGATTGCGCGGCGAAGAAAGCCACCATCGCGCAAAGGATGCCAAGGCCATCAGCACGATGATCGCCAGGGTGCCGAGCTGAGTCAGCCAGGTGAACAGTGCCAAGACCGGGTCTTGCTGGTAATAACGAAGATCAAGACCACGACCACAGCCAAGATCGGACTGGCTGAGCGATCCGACATGCGGGCTGAGGTGCTTGGGTGAGTGTCGGCCGAGCCGCGCCGGGCACCAGGCCTCGCGGGCCAAGAGCGTAGAGATACCGGCGCCACCGGCGTTGTGGAAGGCCAACAGGGCTGCGAAGACGCTGGAAATGAACAACAGCGACATGACCGGTCGTCAGCGCAGGTCCGATGTAGGTCGCACCGAGGGCAAACAGGAACGCCGGTTGGGTCAGGCTGCAGACTGCCAAGGTATTCCTGCAGGCCTGCCGCGCCCTGGCCTCCATCCATCAGGTACGTGGTGACCGTGTAGAAGATGCCGATCGTTAGCACGGCGACGTAGGTTGCCCGCGGCACTGTGCGCTTCGGATCCTTGGCCTCCTCGCTGTAGATCGTGGTGGCTTCGAAGCCGATGAAGGACGCGAAGCTGAAGCAGGGCGATCGCTACAGAGCCGCTGGTGAAGCTGGCCCACGTGAACGGCGTGCGCGTTCAGGGGGCAGTACCGCCTCGCCACCCTTGATCAAGATCGCGGCATCCAGGATCAGCACGATCAGGAACTCCAGGCTGACCAAGATCGAGAGAACCTTGACCGAAAGATCAACCTGGCGGTAGCCGAGCACCGCAATGATCGCCATAGCGATGAACGCGTAGACCCACCACGGCAGTCGAGACCAAGATTCTCACTGAAGAATGCCGCGCGGCGGCCGCGGCGAAGAGACCGTACAGTCCAATCTGCATGGCGTTGTAGCCGAGCAGGGCGATACAGCGCGGCGGCGCCGCCCGCGGGTTGCCTCAGTCCGCGCGGTGACGAAGCTGTAGAAGGCTCCGGTACTGGTGTGGTGGCGGGCCATCGCGGTGTAGCCGACGGCGAAAGATCAAGCAAGATCACAGATCTCACCACGGACGTACGCGAGCGGAATTCCGGGTCCATTGCCGAGCAGCATGGCGACCGGCGCCCCACCGGCCATGGCCGTTAGTGGGCAGCGGCCGAAATCACGAAGAAGGCGACGGCGAATACTCCTAGGCGGCCGTGCCGCAGCAGCAATACGTAACTGAACGAAGTACTACC
>ERZ1370068.10045-contig-8776_pt1 | contig 57881 bp, 92 predicted proteins | sample MGYA00561227_ERZ1370068 | MGnify/ENA primary metagenome ERZ1370068 (study PRJEB38410, sample SAMEA6850437) | metagenome | study: Metagenomic assessment of the ecological functions of the soil: analysis of the soil microbiota associated with the... | reverse complement strand
TACTGCTGATAAAATGTTTACGACATTTTACCCAGTGGAGAAGAGCGCGATGCAAAGGCTTGATTTTGCCCTGGGGTCACTGGGTCGAACGAACTCACCGGCGAAGACGCTGACGGAGGATGTCCGTTCCGGTGGCCGAGGTGTCGCAGCCGGTTTCCCGCGGCTCTGTTGGCGCGAAAGCGAACCTGATCTGATGCACACCCTTCCAGGTTTGGAGCGCCATTAGCCGAAAAAGAAGTAAGTCGGTGCCCTCAGGTCGGGAGGAAGCGCTTCGCGCCGCCACGGCCGGGTACACCTGGCTGGCGGACGTCCAGCGGCCCCGGCCCGACCCGGTGCGGCCGAGCTTACGGGTTTCATTCTCGATGGCGAAGGACCGTTCCCCGATCCCTGCTCCGTGCCTGGCAACCGCACGGCGTGTTCACGGCCTCTCGCGCCTGGTCGAGGATCATGGGCGCCTTCCGCCGGTCCGGATCGTGGCTGGCGCGCCCCGCCGCTCGCCTCGGCGGTGATCTACGAATTGCACGTCGGCACCTTCACGCCGCAAAGGCACCTTCGAAGGCCGTCATCAGGAAGCTGGATCATCCTGAGTCGACCTCGGCATCACCTCGCCAGGAGCTGATGCCCGTCAATGCTTTCCCCGGCGCGCGCGGCTGGGGCTACGACGGGGTCGCCCCCGCTCGCGCCGCATCACCACACTATGGCGGACCGCGCGGCTTGAAGCGGATGGTGGACGCGTGTCACGGGCGGAGGACTGGCCGTCCTTGCTGGACGTGGTTTACAACCATTTCGGGCCCTCGGGCAACTACCTCGGCAAGTTCGCCCCTTATTTCGCCACGACCTACTCCACACCCTGGCGGCGCTGTGCGATCAATTTCGATGGGGTCTTTAGGACGGTGACGAGGTGCGCCAGGCTACTTTTGCAACAACGCGCTTGATGTGGCTGCGCGATTATCGCCTCGACGGGCTTCGGCTCGACGCGGTCCATGCCATTCATGACACTCCGCCCGAGCCGCCCCCGGCCAGCTCGGCCGTGGAGGTGAAACAACTGAAGCACAACTCGAACGTCCGCTCGTTCTCATTCCGGAGAGCGCTGAAAACGATCCGCGCCTTACTCTGGTCGGCCGAGCGGGGCGGGATCGGGCTCGATCGCCCAATGGAACGACGAATTTTCATCACGCGCTGCACACCAGCCTCGACCGTGGCGAGGACCAGGGCCATTACTCCGACTTCCGAGCGGCTGGTCGATCTGGCGAAGGCGATGACGGGCGCTTATGTCTACGCCGGTCAATACTCCATCCACCGCCGGCGACGGCCTGGGCTGTCCGCCGCTCGGGTTGGTCCGGAGCACCGGTTCGTCGGCTACCTGCAAAACCATGATCAGGTTGGCAGCCGCGCCTCGGGGCGAACGGAAAGCAGCCATCCTTCGCTCGGCGCTGCGCCTTCTGAAAGTGGGCGCCGCGCTCTGTGCTGACTTCCCCACCTCGTTCCCGATGCTCTTTCAAGGGAGGAGTGGGCCGCATCTGCCCCCGTTTCTCTACTTCACGGATCACCAGGAGGCGGCCCTGGCCAAAGCAGTGCGGGAAGCGGGCGCCGTCGCGAGTTCGCCGCCTTCGGCGGGAACTTGAAAAACATCCCTGACCCCCAGGCGCGCAGGAAACGTTTGCAAACGGTCGAAGCTGCCTGATGCGTCGGAACGCTCGCGCGTGGAGCCCCACGCCGGATTGCTCGACTGGCAACCGTGGGTTGATTCGATTACGCCGCATCGAACCGGCGCTGAACGCATGCGGCCGCCTCGACTCCGGTCCACGTTCAGCATCGACGGCGAGAGCCGCTGGCTGGTGGTGGAGCGAGGTCCGATCAGCGTGGTCTGCAACCTGGCTGGACCAGCGGCGCGTCGCCACCCGATCCGCGCAGGCGGAGCGCATGAGCTATTGTTGGTTTCCGAGGGGCCGAGCAAACAATGACGGACCGGAAATCACCTGCCCCCGGCCTCGGTCGCGATTCTGAAACGGATCGCGCGGTCGCCGCGCTCTTGCCCGCGTTTGAACGCCGGGATCCGATTGGCAGGCATAAGTCCCGAAGGGACGGCTGACTGGGGCTATCTGTGGGATTGATTCAACTGTCCCTTCGGGACTTGCACTGCCCGTAACCCGGCGTTAAAACGCCGGGCTATTATCGCAGGTCCCTTCGGGACAAGGCCTGTTCACCGCAGCGGAATTACCGAAAGGCATTCGCTAAAGCCGGGACTCCGTGCCTGATGGCGATCCATGCGAAACTCTTACTCACACTGCCAGAATCTAATCTGGCCGGTCGATGCCTGGGGCGTGACGGCCCAATGCCGGGATGCACTCGGCAAGTGGCGCCGCACTCCAATCCGAACGCGCGCTGCCATCCACGCCGCCATGGGAGTGGATGCCTCCACTCCCGAAACCCAGCATCTCCGCCCGTGCCAGCTTGGTGCGAGTCGCCGGTCATTCCCTCGTTTTGCCCAGGCCAGCCGAACTGATTCTGGAAGGCGGCGCCCTCATCCGCTGTCCGAGCGCAACACTGCCGCCCGACCTGCCGGCCGGCTGCCACCGAAGCCTCCGACCCAGGATGATGCTGACGCGATCACACGCCTCGTCGTCACCCCTGGGACGCCGTGCTGGTCTTGCGCCCCTGGATTGCGGACGTGGGGCTGGACGGCACAACTCTATGCCCTCCGCTCCCGGAGGAGTTGGGGTATGGGGGACCTGGCGGACCTGCGCCAATTCGCCCGATGGTCGGCCCGGCGAGCTGGGCGCCGGGTTCGTCCTGGTCAATCCATTGGGCGCGGCCATGCCGACGCTGCCCCAGGAGCCCAGCCCCTATTACCCGAAGCAGCCGGCGCTATTTGAATCCGCTCTACCTGCGGATCGAGGAAGTGCCTGGCGCATCAGAGGCGGGCCTTGAGTTGCGAGAAGCTGGCAGCCGCCGGCCGTGCCCCTTGAACGACCGACGCCTCATCGACCGCGATGCCATCTTCCGCCTCAAGATGGAAGCGCTGAGGAGGATCTGGGTGCGGGCGCCCGTGCCGGAATGCATTCGATGGATTTTGTGCCGAACAGGGAGAGGCGCTCGAACGGTTCGGCCAGCCATTTCCTGCGTCCTGGCCGAGCGGCACGAGCTGCGGGCTGTAGCCGAAATGGCCGGCGCAGTTTCCTTCGCCGGCCCGATTCACCGTCCCAGTCAAACGATTTGCCGAGGACCACGCCGACCGCGTGCGCTTTCATCAGTGGATTCGATCGCTCCCTCGGCCGGCAACTGGCCAGGGCCAGGAAGGAGCTGTCGCTCCTGCAGGACCTGCCCATCGGCGTCGACCCGGCCGGCAGCCGACGCCCGGGCATGGCGGGATCTCCTGGCCAAAGATGATCGACGGTGGGCGTGCCGCCCGATGGAACTACGCTAACACGCTGGGCCAGAATTGGGGCCTCCCCGCCGTTCGTGCCCCACCGACTTCGCGCGGCCGGTTACGAGCCCTTCCGTCAAACGCTCCACGCGCCGTCCTCCTGGCACGCCGGCGGGCTGCGCATCGCCGACCATGTGATGGGCTTCTTGTTCCAGCTCTTCTGGATACCACGCGGCGTTCATCCACGGGAGGGAGCAGCCTCGTTCGTTATCGCGCGGACGAATTGCTCGCCCTTCTCTCGCGCTCGAAAGCCAGCGGGCGCCGGCCGTCATCGTGGGAGAAGATCTGGGTATGATCGAGCCGCAGGCGCGCGCGCAACTTCGGAGGCAACAAACTCCTCTCCTACCGCCTGCTCTGGTTCGAGCTGAAGACGGCCGTGCCCACTATCCCCGCCAGGCACTGCGCCGCCGTGACCACCCACGACCTCTTCACCGTTGCCGGCCCCCTCTGGACGGGAACCGACCTGGCGACGCAGGAGCGGCTTGGGCTGAATCCAAACGTGGCGGGCACGAAACAAAATCTTGAGGAAGCTCCGGGCCAAGCATCCGGCCTGAAGAACACCGCATCGTCCCGGCAAGCCATCTTGCGGACCCACCGGTTGCTCGCCCAGTCACCTTCCGCGCCCTCGTCACCGCCACGCTCGAGGATGCGCTCGCGGTCGAGGAACGTCCCAACATGCCGAACACGACCCACGCCAAGATGGCCCAGCTGGGCGCGCGCCCTGCCTCGAGAAGCTGGAAGTCGATCCAGGACGAATCCGCTTCGTCCGGCGATCTGGCGCGCGTTTTGACGCCGCGCCGCCAGTCAGAGCCGACTGAGCAGTGAGCACGGCGAATGGTCAAGTTTACCCTTCCCGCCTCTCCCCATAAAATCGTCCATGCGGGACATTCGTCATGGGAGAAGGCTGAAAATGAAGTTCCTTCTTTGCGCGCTTCGCCGTGGGCCGCAGTCAATACAGAGGGCCATGCTCTTGTGGCCGCGAGAAGATTCCCGCGGACTGGCTGCCGAAGGTTCTCGCCAATCTGGCCGGCGGTGCTCGTGGATCATGCCATCTCGAACGCAAGGCCGCCACCCACCGCGCTCAACCTTGAAAAATACCGTGACCTTTGGCGGCCAGGTGGCAGAACTCCAACGCCATCGCCATCGAGGAGTTGGAGCATTTTCAGCTGGTGCTTGGCCTGCTCAAACAACGCGGCATCCCTTGGACAATCTTTTATCCGAGTCCCCGGATCACGGGCCTGATGCGCTCCATCCGCAATGGCCAGCGAGCCCAGGTCATCGACCACTTGATTCGCTGCGCCTGATCGAAGCGCGCGCAGTTGCGTGAAAAATTTCAAATCCCGGCCCAGGCTTTGAAAACGGTGGATGCCCTCCTGGCGGAATTTTACGCGGGCCCGTTCAATCCGAAGGCAACCACTACGCAACTTATTGGCTGATGGCGCGATCGACGAACGGAGGCGGACCGCCGGCTCGATTTCTATCTCGACCTCGACGCCCAATTGGTCCGCAGTCCAACCCTTGCCGATGCTTCATTGAAAGGGTAGATGGTTCACGCTAGCCGTTGTCCTATATTGAATTCCTCTCCGCTCCCCTCCGAGGGAGGGGAGAGGGTAGGGTGAGGTGCGGGCAAGCGAGCTTCGTTGCACCAGAAGTAGTGCGGGTTTTCCTTAGCCCATGGCCATCTTTGTCGGCCACTTTGTCTCCCACTTTGTCGAATTTCCTGCGAATCCAGAGCCCGTCCCAAACTGCGTTACTGGTAGCCGCGAAATGGAACTTGTCGGAAACCTTGTCGAACGAATTGGTCGCTTTTGCTGGCTTCGACAAAGTTTCCGACGAAGTTTCCGACAAAGTTCTTAAAATCCGCGTGATCTGGGACAAGCTTTAACTAAATCCAACTGACCGCTCCCTGACATTTGTCGCACCACGTGGTGGTCCGTCCACCCACCGTGGCCCGATCCAGCGTGATGCGATGCCGGGACAGCGGCCGGTTTTCTTCCAGCGTTCATGGAATAACCAGCCGGCCGGCGGGTCGAATGATTCCTTGCCAATCCCGCGCAGGCCTGACGGCAGATCGATCGGGCGACTCCTCGCGCCAGAGTTCACGGGTTCGTTTCCCATCTCAGGCGCCCGGCGCATCCGCGGATGCAAAGCCCGCCTGCCAAAGAATTTCATCCGCCATCCAGTTGCCCACGCCCGGGAAACCCTGTTGCAGGAGCAAAGACCGCGCGAGCGGGCTTTGCCGTGCCTTCGAGAAAATCCTTTGTTCGACCAGGAGTAAACGCATTGAATTGACAGCCGGCGGCAGGTTACCCACCAATCGGGCGCCTCGGAGCCGAAATGAAACCGCACACGCCTCGAAACACCCGGGTCCGCAAAAGATGAGGGCTCGTTGCCGAAGGCGCAGGACAAGATGATCGTGTTTGCCGGGCATCAGTCCGGGCTGGTCGGTGCGGAGAGTTCCAGTCATGCCGAGGTGCAGGCCGATCCAGGCATCGCGTTGGAGAAACGGAAGAGCATTTACTTGCCTCTTGCCTCGAAAAGATCAGCTTCGATTTGGGCAGGACCCGCCGCAGGGTGGAGAGATCCTGACCAGAAAAACACGCTTCTTCGTGGGTGGAGTTCGACGCCAAGAATAGGCGAGCCGAAACCAGAATCCCATTGTTTGCGTGAAAGAATTCGACTTCGGCGCCCAGCACTCGCGGAATATATCAGACGATTTTCTGATTTCCGATTTCCACTTCCGATTGAGATGCGTCGCGAAGTGGAGGCCGTTCGTGACAATCGGCAATCGGCAATCGGCAATCGGCAATTCAGGGATTGGCTTGACAGTTGCCATGCGTTTAAACTACAAACTCCGATCGTTGCCAGCTGGCTTGCAGCTGGCGCGTCGGCGCATGAGTTTCATTACCCTCGCCATTCAGCCATTGCCATGCGTTACTGGTGTGATGGGTCCGCGGCGGCTGTTCCCGGCGGGCCCGCACATTGGTTGCAGCCTTCACCCTCATCGAGTTTGCGTCATCGCGATCATCGCGATCCTGCCACTGCTTTTGCCCGCGCTCGCCCGGGCCAGAGAAGGCAGCGCACGCCTGCTTGAACGACCTCAAACAACTTGGTCTGGGCAGCCTGCCTACGCCGAGGATAACAGCGTTCTGACGGATGCAATTTGAGCTTATGCGACGATGACGTGAACTGGCTCTACCCCAATTATGTGCTGGCCACGCAAAGGTGTTTACCTGTCCAAGCAGCAAAACACATCCGCGAAAACGTGAAAGACGCCACTGGCAAATTGCGATCTGAAGGGATTTCAAGTGCGGTGAGCAATCGAACCCCGGACACAGCTACGAACAGTTCGGCTGGTGGAAGCGACCCACTGCCCACCGGCATGCGCAAGACGGAAGCAGCCGTGGCAACGCGGGCGAAACGCACATTCGCATTCGGACTGCGGCATGGTTCCGGGAACATCCGCCACCTGGCTCATGGTGGAGGCGGATGACAAGCGCCGAGCCAATGGTAAATTATAACGACATCCCCGATTCCATCGACAACCACGCGGAGGGTGCAAACGCGGTCTTCTGCGACGGGCACGCGGAGCGGATCCTGCAAGAGCAAATACGTCCTGACTTACGAGATATCCTTCGGTGACCAGGGACGGACCACTGGTAACGCGCATGCGCCTCGACTTTCAAGTTTCCAATGAGTCGTCACATCGCAGCGCCTTTGGCTCGTGCCTCTTGGTGCCTGGTCGCCGCCGCGTGGTCCGCTGCGAAAAAAGAGGTTGAGAAACTGCCGGCAGCTCCGACGCCAACGGTTATCTCTGCCGTAATTCTCGCCAGTCAAAGTTTTTCACCGCCAGAGCCGTGTTCGCCGCGCATTGCCCGGCCTCTGCCAGAGCACGGACCTCGCGACGGTTGTGGGATTTTGGCGACAAGCGCGATGTTCACATTCACTCGCACTGGGGCCGGTCTGCCTGCGAGCGGTGCGAGCTCGCCGGTGAACATCCGGTTGCCTCACGAAAGAACTGCGCGCGTGGGGCGCCGCTGAAAAAACAAAGCGACGTGCTCCCCTTGACCGCCGGTCTTCCGGCGCGACCCAATGCTCTCCGCGCGCAGTAACGTCTATTATGAAGTGCCCATCCCACTCCTCCTGACATTTCTTGCAGCGCCCCTGCGCCGGTGAAATGGCCCGCGCGCAAATCCTACTGACAACTTTGACACGACACCTGGCTGCTCCGGCTGGTGTTCAACGGCGCCGTGACCGGCCCGCCTGATTTTACCGCGCAATTCTCCTCAACTACAGCGCCCACGGAACCCATCCGCCCCGCACGCACGGGGGACAACGCGCCTCAAACCTTCACCGTCATGACGACACAGGGGCCGAGGCCGCCGTGAGCCTTTATCCCCTTGGGCCAAAGTCAGCAACAACTGCCCTGAAGTTTGACCTGTGGATGGCCTACAACGGGCCGGCCTCGGGCGGAGTTGATCGACTGAATTTCGCCACATTCGGATTGAATCACGCCGCCAACGAAGGTCGGTCTGACCGGACCGCAGACAGTGACATGGCGTCTGGTTCACGGTCTGGGTGGAGCAGCGCCGGCGCCGCCCGCGATTACCGGGCCTACGTCGGGGATCCAGGCCTCACTCCCGTCGAATTGCAGGGCGTGGACGGTGGTTTCCTGATCGCGATGGCGATGGCACTCGCGAGGTCGAGTCCGAACCCGGCAGTTCCGCGCCAGTTGGATTGCCATCTCTTCCCAGCCCGCCTTTGAGACGCGCGCGCGGGGGCGCCCGGCAAACGCCGGGTCGAGGTGGAAGTGCGCCAGCGATGGCGTTGTCACCTGGTTGATCAATGGCTTCGTCATCTGAGCACGGCAACGGAATGTGACCACCGCCGGGCAAACATCCTGATCGGGCTACATGACATCTTCCTGATCGCCAGTCCCGGCGTGAGCAGCAATTTCACTCATCTTCGACAACGTCCGCGTGGGAGGACCTGGCGGCCACGCCGTTGCTCCCGGTGGTCAGCATCATGGCCACCGACGCCTCGCGGCGAACCCTGGCGCCAACACCGGCACTCACCACCTGGCACGGGGACACCGCCGCGCCACTCACGGTCAACCTCAACAGCGGCACGCATCCAACGGAGTCGATTATGTCGCCCCTCCCCGCGAGCGGTGACCATCTTCGGCAGGCGTCTCCTGGCCACCAGCTTTCCCCTCACCCCGATCAATGACGCCATCGGCGAAGGGACTGAACTGGCGACTGTAACGCTCAAGCAGCCCGCTTTATTCGAGCTGCGCGAGAACATCGCCGCGACCGTCGACCCTCGACGACGGCGACAAACCTCTCGCGACTGTCGTGCGCGTCACAGCCGTCCGGTGGCCTACGAGGCCATTCCCGACCGCAGTGGACAATTCCTGCTTCCGTCGAACCCGAACTCGACGAGACCGCGTCCGCCACGCACTGGCGGGGACGGCCAGCAACGCGTGGATTACGCGGCCTTGCCCGGATGGTGGTGATTCCGGCCGGCGCGACCAAATGCTGCTCGATGCGCAATTGACAACGGATTTGCGCGACACCAAACCGCACGATCGTCCTCACGCTCCTGCATGAACCTGGCTTACACTGTCAACTCCCGAGCAACGCGAACGTCACCATCCGCAATGATGATCTGCCCTCTGCCACGAATGGCCTCTCCGACAATTTCGACAACGGCCACGTCGCCCGCCTGGTTGATCTACGGCACCGAATTACAACCGCGTTGTTCGGTGATTACAGCGCCGATGGTGCCGCCCGCGCCTCCGGTTCCGGCGGCACCACGCGCGGTTTGAACCTGATCAGCGCCGCTTTTTTACGGGCCTGAGTGTTTCACCGGCCGGGCAGAGCTTCACCGGCGATTATCGCGTTCGATTTCATATGCGGATCAATTACAACGGCCCGCCGGAACGGGGGCGGCGCCGATCAACCGAGGTGATGAGCTGGCGCGTTGGCACTGGGGGCATGATGGCGCAATGGCTGGCGGCATCGACGACCGGCCAGATGTTCGCCGTGACGGCGACGGTGGGTCCGCCAATGATTACCGCGCCTACACCGCCGCCGCCGCGATCGGCCGCCTCGACCTGGTTTACGCCGCCGGCGACCCAGGCGGCCGCCCGCAACAATAGCGATCCGTACTACACGGATATGGCCGCGAGACGGCGCCCGCCGCGCAGCTCGCCAGCTACTCGGCACAAGCCGGCCTCACCCTGGTCGGAAGCGCCGGATACCCTGGCATGACGTGGTGGTGAGCAAGCAGGGAACGAACGTCACCTGGATCCTGGATGGACTCGCATCGCGACGATTGAGACGGCCTGGCTCACGCTTTCGAGCAATATTTTCCTGGGCTACTGACACCGCGAACGCCTCTCCGACAATCCGGCCCTGTTTCGCTGGTGGACAATCTTCGCGTCGAATCCATCGCTACGCGCCCGGGCCTGTCATCACTGGCAACCGCCGGCGAACGCCGGTTTTGCTCAGAGACCAGGATTTCACGGGCCGGTGGACCACACCACGCGTGGCGTCGCGTTCACATTGATCAGCGCGGGCCTCGCTCCGTGACCTATTCCGCGGTGAACGGCGCTGATGGTCAGCGCGCTGGGGGCGGCAGTTCGCGCCACCGCCGCCGCCCCGGCGAGCGCGCAGTTTATCACCGCCGTTGAGAGAGCTGCAGCCTGAGTCCCTGGATTAGCCCCGCTACGGTGACCCACAAAATCTGGAGGTCCATCGGAGAATCCCGGACCGATCTGCTCAGTCAGGGTTGGCGCGCATGGCGCCTACCCTGTGCGTTGCACAAGACGATCTCTTCTAACCACAACGTGGTTGCGTCCTTTCTTCGTGCCAGACGACTTGCGTCGCGCGCAACCCTCAGGGTTAACTTCAATTTAATTACCCAGGGTAGCGCTCGGCGCGCCAACCTGGGCTTTGAGACGAACTTTCTTTGGGATTCATCGGCACCTTGTTCTCGTTGTGGGTAATAACAAGGACTTTGGCCGGTATCGCCTGCCAGATCCCTTAACTCCAAAGGTGTTTGATCGGCCCGCCGGCTAAAGCCAGGCTTTAGCCGAGACTCCATACCGTGCCGGCAACTTCAGATGCACGGGTTCGCGCTCCGCAGTCCAACGGATGGTTGATCAGACCCCGCCCCACGCCCACCAAAAGTCATGCTCGTGACGCGAGTCTATGATCTGGTCATGACCCATAATCTCGACGCGGATGATTTGTTCATCCACTGCGTCCAGCGGCATTGCGCCGAGCTGCAGCTGAATTTTTCCTGGTGGAACCGCTCTGGGTCCAACTCTTTCATCGAGCACCTGGCCCAGGGGAACGTGTGTGGCCCCGGGTCCTGTTAAACATGCACAGCGAACACCACCTGCCCGGACGACATCTTCCATCGCCTCGGCCGGCTCGGCGGCCCAGAAGGGCGCCCAGGTCATCGACCCTCCCGACATCGCGCTCGCGGCGTTCGACAGCAGGCCCGGCTCCATCCGCAACTGGCCGCGCGGCCGGATTGAACGTGCCCTACACGAGAATCGTTTCGGAGGAGGGAGCGTCCCGTGCTTCCCAGCTCTCCGAGGCCGAGCGGGCCGCCCTTTCGGTTCGCCCGGCCCTTGTCATCAAGCCGGCCATGGGCTACGGCGCGGCGCGGCCTGGTGCTCGACGCACGGGCGAGCGCGACCTGACGTTCCGCCGCCGTTGAAGGATCGAAATTGTCTCCTGCAGCGGCGGATCGCGCCGATGGAGATCGACGGGCTGCCCGCTTATTTTCGGCTCATTTGCTGGCACGGCCCGCAGTTGGTGGAATTGTTACACGGACCACTACCGCCTCGTTACCCCCATGAAATTGCCGAGCCAGGCTCCAACCACGATGACATCATCCGCCGGATCGGAGCGCTCACAAAAATGAACTTTTTCTCCAGTGAACGCCCCTCAGCAGCACCGGGGAATTCGTGCCAGACCACTGGCGAACTGACCAGTGTCGCCATTACGCTGAGCCAATCCGCCAACGCCAGGCTGGCGCCCGACGAACTGGTGGCCGCCATCGCCCGCCGGCTGGTGGAAGCGGTCAGGGCCCTGATTCGCGTTTCCGCCGGAGCGCCTGCCAGCCTTCCCAGCGATGAGATCCTGTGGTGCGCCCGTGATCTCGCTCGGCTTCACGTCCGCGCTCATGGGCATCGTCAACGTCACGCCCGACTGTTCTCCGACGGAGGCTGCCGGAGCCGAGGGGCGGCGGCGGTGGCGCGCGCTCGCTTGATCGCAGAAGGGGCCGAGATCATCGACATCGGCGGGCGAATCAACACGACCCAACGCGACTCGCACAGCGAGAATTTCCTGGTGCCGCGTCCTTCCGGTCATCGAGGCGTCGCCAGCCAGGTTGTAACTCTCTCTCGGTTGACACCATCGCAAATCCCGCCGTGGCCCGCGCGGCCTTGTGGGCGGGCGCCAGCATTGTCAACGACATCGCGGCCAATCGTTCCAGCCCGGCGCTCTGGGAGGTGGTATGAAGGAAGGCGGGCTACGTGGCGATGCATAGACTCGCAAACGATGCAGAAGAACCCGCACTACGCCGATGTGCTGGCGGAAGTGGGGGAATTCTTCTCGAATCGCTTCAACAACTCAAGGCCGCCGGGCTTGAGTCGATCAGATCGTTCTCGATCCCGGCATCGGTTTCGGCAAAACAGTGGAGCATAAACCTCGCAGTTGCTGGCCGGCCTGGAGCATTTCCAGAAATGGAATCGCCCCTTTACTTCTCGGTGTTTCGCGCAAAATCCTTTCTCAGCCACGTCGCAGGCGGGACGGAAGTGGCGGCACGATTGCCCGGCTCGCTCGCCTGTGCGTGCTGGGCCGTGGGAAGTGGAGTCAACATCATCCGCACGCATGATGTGGCGGCCACCTGGCAGGCCGTGCGCACGACCGAAGTCCTTCTCGCCCGTAGATCTCGTTGATCATGCCTTCGCAGCCCGAGCTTCTGCCCGTCTTCGCGGCGAGAAGATGCGCGTGACGCCGTAGTCGTGCAGCAACTCGATCTCGGCGGCGAACGATCACGCCGCCGCCGCCGCCGAAGACCTTGACGTGGCCCGCGCCGCGCTCCGCGCAAGAGGTCGAGCATGTACCTGGAAGAACTCGACGTGCCCACCCTGGTACGACGAGATCGCGATGCCGTGCGCGTCTTCCTGCAGCGCGCAGGTCACGATCTCCTCGACCGAGCGGTTGTGCCCGAGATGCACGACCTCGCAGCCGGTCGCCTGCAGTGATCCGACGCATGATGTTGATCGCCGCGTCGTGGCCGTCGAACATGGGCTCGCCGCCGTGACGAAGCGCACCTTGTGCCGCGGCTTGTAGATTAGGTTTGGACGGCTCCGAATCGTTCATGGCGACACTCCGGCGGGCCGATCTCCCGGCGGGCACCGGGAGGAAAAGATTACTCCACCGTCTCTCGGGGACGGTTCCGTCTTACCTTTATATGACGTTTACGTAAACGTCAATTGCTGCTGGTGGCGGCCCCGCACTCCATGACCTCGTCCAGCGCCCGACTCCGGTGAGCACCAGCGAGCGCATCGGCGATGCCGGGCAGCGCAGGCGAGGCAGGCGGCCTTCGCCGATGGCACGCGGCGGCGCGAACGGCGCAGCGTAGCCGCCGGCCTCCTCGACCAGCGCCAGGCCGCCGATCGCGTCCCAGATCGAAAGCTCCAGCTCGACGAAGCCGTCGAGCCGACCCGGCCGCGACGTGCGAAAGCTGCAGCGCCGCGGAGCCGAAATTTCGCATCGCGACGCCAGCGCCCATCATCCGCCGCCGGATGTCGAGATATTCGTGCGCTCCGGCGCGCGGTCGTGATGACCGAGCGCGACGATACGCGCCCGCCAGGCATCGTCGGCGGCCATCGGCGAGACGCGTCGACCGCCGATGCGCTGTCGCACCACGCGCCGCCTCCACGCGCGCGTGTGATACAGCTCGTCGTGCGGCGGATCGAACACGACGCCGATCGTGGCGCGTCCGTTCTCGACGAAGCGCGATCGCGACGTTCCAGTACGGGATGCCGCGCAGGAAATTGTGCGTGCCGTCGATCGGATCGACGACCCAGCAGCGATCGATCGCGCCGGTCGAACTGCGCCGCCGCTCGCTCGCCGAGGAAACGCGTCGTCCGGGAACGCCGCCGCGATCTCGCGGCGTGATCAGCGTCTCGACCTCACGGTCGGCGAGGCTGACGAAATCGCCGGGACCCTTCAGCTCGACGACGAGCTCCGCGCGCCGCCGCCAGTAAAGTCGAGCGCGAGCGCGCCAGCCTGGCGCGCGAGATCACGGGCGAACGCGTAGCGATCGGTCATGAACGCGACGTGACCGCCTCAGCGTGGCAATCGCATACACCTCCTTGTCCCACTTTTCCAGAATGCGCTTGCGCTCCGCCGGCGCCGCCGTACTTGGCGAAGTCGTACGCGATCAGCTTGAGGTCGGTCATTTTCAGCGCGCGTCGAGGGTTGCGCCGCGTTCGCACTACGCGAGCGGCGCTTTAAAATTCTTCCAAAACTCGATGACTCGCTTGGTTCGCATCGATTCCCGCAGCGCGATGCCGATGCGCGTCGCTTCGGTCGCGTCGCGGCAGCGTGAGCGGCGGCGACGATCGGTCCTGCGCGCACCGTGTCGGCGAATGCCTGCGCCTCGCGCAAGAACGCGTCCTCGAACGCGCTCGTAGGAACGTCGGCGTGCATTCGTTGCGCACGCCATGCACGTCGGCGATGTCGACGAGGTCGAGCCGCGGATTACTCGCCAAACGGTGAGCCGGCCCGCGGTGCCGAACGATCTCCGTCGAGCGTCTCGAAACCGTGCGCCATCGTGCGCGACGCGTAAAAGCAGGCGATCGCGCCGCCTTCGAATTCGCAAATCGCCACGCCGTTGTCGACGTCGCCGCCACTTGGCGCAAGCCTTCGTGGACGGCGACGGATCCCCGCGGCGAACGCGCGCACGCGGCGCCGCGATTGCCAGCAGCCAGCGCGCGCAATCGATGTCGTGGACGCTCATGTCGAGAAAGATCCCGCCGCTCGTTGCCGAGAAGCGGACGAAAAAGCCGCTAGGATCGTTCTTGTCGAGCGTGTGCGAGCGAACCAGGAACGGCGTCGCCGATCATGCCACTGCGCGACCTTCGCCGTGCGCGTCGCGTGTAACTGGCGGATCGAAGCGGCGGACGAAGCCGATCATCACCTTCGTGCGCGGAAATTCGCCGCGACGGCTTCGACGCGGCGGCATTCGTCGAGATCGAGCGACGAGCGGCTTTTCGGAGAACACGTGCTTGCCGGCGTGGCAGCGCCTCGACGATCTGCTGCGCATGCAGCGGTCGTCGGCGTCGACGAGAAAGACGGCGTCGATGACCTGCGACTGCGCGAGCATCGCTGCGTAATCGGCGAACGCTTGCGCTACGCCGAGCTCACGCTGCGCCCACGAGAGCTCGTCGGCTGTCGGACTGCACGCCGCCACGAGCGCCGCGCCGGTCACGCGGCGGGCGAGATTCTCGGCGTGGCGCCGGCCCATGCGACCTAAGCCGGCAATGCCGATGCGCAATGGCGACTGTCATTCAGTTGCCTTCACGGTTCTCCTACGACCCGGCCCGCTTCGGGGGCGAGGGAGCAATACGACGAGGGCGCTTCGGATGAATTCTCTTCCTGCGCGGCGCGGGGAGTAGGCCGCGAGGCGAGAGGCACATCACAACTCCACGATCCGCTATCGCCACGACGTCGTCGCGGCCTCCGGCGAGCGCCAGCGCCTTCACGCCGTCGTCGATCGATCGTGCGCATCGGCGCGCCCGTGCGCGAGCGCGTCGAAAAAATGCGCCATCTCGGTTGGCGTAGCGCGGCGCGATAGCGCTCGAGAAAGAAGTGCTCGGGCTTGTCGGCAGGCGACGCTGCTGCGCGTTCGCAGGCGACGACTTCGGTCGGCTTGTGGTTGCCCGCCTGCAGCATGCCTTTGCTGCCGAGGACTTCGAAGCGCTGGTCGTAGCCGTAGCGCGGCGCGGCGGCGTGGTGTTGATCTGCGCGAGCCGGCCGCGTCTCGTGCGGATCGTGCACCGCCGTCGCGATCGATGTCGCCGGCCGGCGCGATCGCCGGATCGGTCAGGCAGCTTCCGGTGGCGTAGCACGCGTCGCCGCCTCGTCGTCGAGGATCCAGCGGAAGATGTCGAAGTCGTGGATCAGCATGTCCTTGAAGATGCCGCCCGAGCGCTTGATGTAATCGACCGGCGGCGCGCCGGGATCGCGGCTCGTGACGACGAGCATCTCCGGCTCGCCGATCTCGCCCGCGGCGATGCCGCGCCTTCAGCGCCGCGAACGTCGGATCGTAGCGGCGCTGGAAGCCGATCAGGCAGGTGACGCCGGCGCGCGCCACCGCTTCGGCGCACGCGCGCGCGCGATCGAGCGACGAGATCGACCGGCTTCTCGCAGAAGATCGCCTTTGCCCGCCGCCGCGGCGCGCTGGATGAGGTCGGCGTGCGTGTCGGTGCGACGACCCGATGATCACGTGCCGCGACACCGGCGTCGGCGAAGACCGCTTCGGCGCTGCCGACCTGCGCGCCGTGCTGACGGGCCAGCCGGCCGCCGCGGCATTCGTGTCGACGTCGACGACGTATCTTGAGCCTGACGCCGGGCTGGCGGACGAGGTTGCCGGCGTGGATCTTGCCGATGCCTGCCGGCGCCGAACAAGTGCGACGTCAGTCATCGTATTCTCCGCGGGATCGCGTGGCGCCGAGCGCTCGCGCTTCAGCGCTTCAGCATCCATTCGTGCGCCGGATCGTTCTTGAAATGCCACTCGCGCTTCGGACCCGGCCATCACGTTCGAGGTAGTACGACTCGTAGCCGTAGTGGCACGACGACCGGGTGATAGCCACGCGGCACCATGCACGACGTCGTGATCCTCGACCGCGAGCGACTCGTCGAGCGAGCGATCGTCGGTGTAGACGCGCTGGAACGCGAATCCCTGCGCCGGGTCGAGCCGGTGATAGTAGGTTTCCTCCAGCGCCGACTTTCGACGGCAGATTGTCGGTGTCGTGCTTGTGCGGCGGGTAGCTCGGACGAATGCCCGCTCGGCGTGCGCGACTTCCACGACCAGCAGATGCGCCGCCGGCTCGGTCTGCGGCAGGATGTCGCAGACGAAGCGCGTGTTCGCCCGGTGCCCCGCGCGAAGCGCTTCATCGTCCCGGGCTCGATCAGCCGCGCACGCCGCGCGCCGGCGCCCGGCGCGCTGCGCGATGCCGACTTCGGCATCGGTGTGCGCGGTCGACGATGCACGGCGGCGCCGTCGAGGCAGATAGACCGCATACGGCGCACGATCGTCGAACACGCTGCGCCGCTCGCCCAGATCGCGCCACGGTCTCGCCGCCGGCGCGCACGGTGACCGTTGCCCGCGCAGGACGACGATGCAGCGATTCGATTGCCGGGTTGCGTCGATGTCAGTGATCGTCGCCGGCGGCGAGTCGATACGCGGCGAATCCGACGTAGCTGCCAGCCCGGCTGAACTGCGGCGTCACGTCGACGATCTGCGCCTTCGCGCTTCGGCCTTGACCAGGAGGCTCATCGTGCGCTCCTTTGCTCGAGCCCGCGAGTCCGACGAGCGACGCGACAGATGTCGGTAGCCCATCTCGGCGTAGACGATAGCTCGGGCGCGACGACCGGATCCTGCTCGGCCTCGACGACCAGCCAGCCGCGATAGCCGTGCGCGACGCAGCAGTCGCGACGAGCGACGCGAAATCGACCGCGCCGTCGCCGGGCACGGTGAACGCGCCGTTGATCACCGCTTCGAGAAAGCTCCAGTTGCGATTGCGCGCGAGCTTGATCACCTGCGGGCCGCACGTCCTTGCAGTGGACGTGGCAGACGCGCGCGACGTGCTTGCGCGAGCATCGCGACCGCGTCGCCGCCGGCGAACGTCATGTGGCCGCTGTCGAACAGCAGGCCCACCTCGTCGCCGATCATGCGCCATCAGGCGGTCGACGTCGGCGGGCGTCTCGACGTACGCGCCCATGTGATGGTGATAGGCGAGCGCGCACGCCATGTCGCAGCGTGTGCCGCGCGAACGCCGTCACCCGTGTCGCCGTACTCTCGCCATTGCGCGGCGCCGGAGAAGCGCGGCCGCTTGTACAGCGGCACGCGTCGCGCCCTGGATGCCGTCGGCGACCTCGCCGTAGACCATCACGTTCGCGCCGTTGTCGGCGAGCAGTTTGAGATGCGGTCCGACCGCGGCGATCTCCTCGTCCACCGAGCGGCGCGCGAGACGCGCCCGAGTACCAGCCGGAGACGAGCGAGAGGTCGTGCGTCGCCAGCACCGTCGCGCAGCGCGCTCGGACTCGCGCGGAAACTTGTTGCCCAGCTCGAAGCCCTGGTAGCCGATCGCCTTGCCCTCGGACAGCGCGACCTCGAGCGGCGTCTCGCCGCCGAGCGACGGCAGATCGTCGTTGCTCCACGAGATCGGATTGATGCCGATGCGAACGTCGAACGGCCGGTTCATCGTTTCAATGTGATCTCGTAACTGCTGGCTCTCGCCTCGTAAACTTGTTATCGTCATTCCTGAAAGCGGAATGACGGTGCCCATCCAGGCGCGTTGCTGTTTCTGTCGATTCGAACGCTCGCGTGCGCGCGCACTCGCCGCCCGAAACTTCCGGCACCGCCACGTCCCACCACGGCCCCCTCGTCTGTCGTCCGGTTCGGGATCGGTCTCGATCGCGATCACGTACGTGCGATTCGGCGCGCGCGCGCCCGCTCAGCGCGGCCTCCAGCTCGGCGGATCGTCGTTCGACATTCTCGCGAGCGCGCCCAGTGCCGCGCGCGTGCGCGGCGAAATCGATCGGCGGCGCGCCATCTGGCCCCTGCACGCAATCGGCGAACAGGTTGTTGAACGGTGCGCCGCCGCACCGCCTGCTGCAACCGGTTGATGCAGCCGTAGCCGCGGTTGTCGAGCACGACGATGATCGAGCTTCTTGCCGAGCATCACGCGACGTCGCGATCTCGGAATTGAGCATCAGGTAGCTGCCGTCGCCGACGATGACGATCAACCTCGCGCTCGGGCCGCGCCATCTTGACGCCGAGGCCGCCCGCGATCTCATAGCCCATGCACGAGTAGCCGTATTCCACGTGGTAGCCGCCGGGCGTCGCCGTCGCGCCAGAGCTTGTGCAGCTCGGCGGGCAGCGTGCCGGCGGCGCAGACGACGATGTCGTCGCGTCGTCGAATCGGCGCGCCGAACGCTGCACGGCGCCGATCACTATCGCCTTCGTAGGGCAGCGCCGCGTCGCGCCGGCCGGTGATGCGCGCAATGTCGCGCGCGCCAGTCACTCGCCGCCGCCTTGGCACTGGCGCTGTCCACGTCGTGCTCGGCGCGCCAGTGCGCGAGCAACGCGTGCGACAGCGCATCGAGTCCGAGCCGCGCGTCGGCGACGCAGCTCGAGCGCCGCGCCATTTGAGCGCGTCGAACGGCGTTGACGTTGAGGCTGACACCAGCTTGGCTGCCGCCGAACATCGAGTGCGAGCCGGTGGTGAAATCCTGGAGCCGCGTGCCGACGGCCAGCACGACGATCGGCGTCGCGCGCGCGAGCGCGTTCGCGGCGGGCGAACCGGTGACGCCGATCGCGCCCAGCTGCAGCGGATGGTCCCACGCGAACGCGCCCTTGCCGGCCTGCGTCTCGGCGACCGGCACGCCGTGCTGTTTCGGCGAACGCGTCGCAACGCGCCGGCGGCGAGTCCGTACAGCACGCCGCCGCCGGCGATCGATCAGCGGACGCTTGCGCGCTGCGCAGCAGCGCGGCGACGCGCATCCAGCTGAGCTTCACCGCGGCGGCTGCGCGCGAAAGACGATCGTGGCAGGCGCGAAGAATCCTCCGGATAGTCCCACGCCATCGTCTGCACGTCCTGCGGCAGCGCGAGCGTCACCGGACCGCACAGCGCGGGATCGGTCAGCACGTGCGACGGCGCGCGGCAGCGCCGGTCAGCAATTGCGCCGGATGCACGATGCGGTCGAAATAGCGCGACACCGGCTTGAAGCAGTCGTTGGCCGATACGCATCCGTCGCGAAATCCTCGACCTGCTGCAGCACCGGGTCGGGCGCGCGCGATAGCGAAGACGTCGCCGGGCAGCAACAGCACCGGCAAGCCGATTGACGTGCGCCAGCGCCGCCGCGGTCACGAGGTTGGTCGCGCCCGGGCCCGATCGACGTCGTGCACGCCATCATCCGGCGGCGCATGCTGCGCCTTGGCGTAGGCGATCGCCGCATGCGCCATCGCCTGCTCGTTGTGCGCGCGGAACGTCGGCAGCGCGTCGCGATACGCGTACAGCGCCCGCCGATGCCCGCGACGTTGCCGTGGCCGAAGATCGCGAACACGCCGCCGAACAGCGGCCGCGCTGCCGCCGTCATCGGTCGTCGCGACAGCGCCGCCAGGTAACGGACGAGCGCCTGCGCCATCGTGAGCCGCGTCGTGCGGCGTCATGACGCGATCCTCTCTCGTCGCGGCTCGCTGCGCGCGACGTACGCCACACGTCGATCAGCGCTTCGAAGTTCGCGCGGATCGCGTCGCCTGAGCGCGGCATCGTCGATGTCGCCGGCGAGCCACTTGCGGCGGAGGCTCCTGAGAAGATCGTGCGGCCGACGGCGAACCCGCGGCAGGTCCGGCTCTCGCGCGCCTCGCGAAACCTGCCGCGAGCGTGTCGACGTCCGCGCGTCCAGACCCGAGCAGCACGCACGCCGCGGCAATACGGATCGCGCTCGGCGATCAGCGCGTCGATCGTCGTGCCCACTGCGCCGGCGGCCATCGGCTCGAGCTTCCACCACTCCGGATAGATGCCGAGGTTGTACAGGCGCTTCGATCGCGCGGTACGACGGTATCGCGCGCGCGCGCGGCAGCCCGGCTCGGCGGAATGATCTCGAGCAGCAGCTCGTGGCCGCTCGCCTGCACGGCGTCGTACAGCGCGCGAATCTGCGCCTCCTGCTCGAGCCGGTTGTCGATCGCGTCGTCGGGATGAAACCTGCACGAGGCATTTGACGACGTGCTCGTCGCGGCCACGCGATCAGAGTCGTGCCGACCGAGCGGCCGCGATCGAACACGCAGCGGGTTCGATCCCGGCAGCTCGACCGGCCGGCCTGATCCACCAGCCGCGTCCGGTGGCGGCGTTCAGCGCATCCTGCCCGTAGCGATCGTCGCAGAGCATGCCGATCTGGCCCGTCGAGTCCGAGCGCGCGCTTCGGTCTGTCGGCGACGGCCTCGACGAACAGCGCTTTCAGCTTCGGCAGATCCGCGCTTCGTCCGCGCCGGCCTGCTGCGCGAGATCGAAGAACTGGTTGCGATGGTCGAACGCGAACGCAAAGACCGGTCGTCGCGCGGCGTGCGCGGCGCGGTGACGCGGTGCAGCCGCGTCAGCGTCGCATCCTGGTCCGGCCGCGGAATCGTGCGCGGCGTTGGCCAGAAAATAATCGAGCTCGATGCGCGTCGGCATCGCCGGCGCGCAGCCGTGGCGCGAGACGACCAGCGCGCCGCAGGCGTTCGCGTAGCGGCAGCAGGCGTCGTAGTCCTCGCCGCGGACCCAGCCCGACAGGAATCCCGCCGAGAACGCGTCGCCCGCGCCCAGCACGTTCAGCACTTCGACCTCGACGCCGCGCCGTTGAACGCGTCGTCGAGCGAGCGCGGGATCGCGCCGTCGATCACCGCGCAGCCGAGCGGTCCGCGCTTGACGACGCAGCACGGCCGGCGTGACGCGCCGCACCGCGGCGAGCGATCGCATGATGTCCGGTGCTGCCGCCGGCGATGTTGAATTCCTCGATCGTGCCGATCGACGAGATCGAACTTCGGCAGGATGCCGCTGCAGATGCGCGGTCACCGTGTCCGGAGCGGACGTAGCGCGTCTCGCCGTCGCCGCGCGTCGGTGAGTCCCCACAGCACCGGGCGGTAGTCGATGTCGAGGATCGTGCGCACGTCGTTCGTTCGCGCGCGATCGAGCGCGAGCTTGCTGATGCGATCGATGTACGCGGTCGAGAAGTGCGTGCCGGTGATCAACAGCGCCCGGCTTTGCGCGATGTACGGCCTCGTCGATCATCGGCTTCGGCGATCGCCATGTCGGCGCAGTTCTCGCGCAGGAAGATCAGCGGGAAACGTATCCGTGTCTTTGATGCCGAGCACGACCGCGCCGGTCAGGCGCGAGCGGATCGATGCCGACATGGCTGACGTCGCAGCCTTCGCGCGCGATCGTCTCGACCAGGAAACGCCCCAGCGCGTCGTCGCCGACGCGCGAGATCAGCGCCGGCCTTGAGGCCCAGGCGCGCGCAGCCGAACGCGGTGTTGGCCGACGAGCCGCCCAGGTACTTGGCGAAGCTCGTGACGTCCTCGAGGCGGGCGCCGATCTGCTGCGCGTAGAAGTCGACGCGCGAAGCGGCCGAGGCAGATCACGTCGAGGCGGCGGCCGGCGGCGAAGCGGAGTGGTGTTGCGCATGCGGGATCGCGCGAACGGAATTCTCCTGCGATCTTCATGCGCCGCGCGCGTTCTAGGCGCGCGACGTCCCGTGCCGCAGGTTGTAGGATATTCATTCTCGCAGAGCGCAATTTGAAACGCAAATTGCATCGGTGCCACGCATTGGAACGAACAGTTCACCCGCGCCGGACCCGCATTTGAGAAACCGCCATCGCCCCCGCGCGACTTCGCGCTGATCCTCGCCGTCGTCGCGCTGTGGGGCTTCTCGTTCGTGCCGATCAAGGCTCGGGTCTCGAGGAAATTCCCCGTTCGCCTTCGCCGCATTGCGCGTTCTGTTTCGCCGCAGATGCCGCTCGTCTTCGTGATCAAGCCGCCGCGGATGCCAGCGTCCTGCGGTGATCGTCGCTACGGCTTCGGCGATCGGCGTCTGCCAGTTCGGACTGCTGTTCCTCGGCATGAAGCTCGGCATGCCGGCCGGCCTGTCGTCGCTGGTGATCCAGCTGCAGGTGTTCTTCACGATCGGGCTCGGCGATCGCATTCCTCGGCGACCATCTGCGTCTACGCAAAATGCGATCGGCGCGCGCGATCGCGACCATCGGCGCGTCGTCCTGCTCGCCGTCCACAAGATGAGCTGAGCGGCGCGACGGCGACGTTCATCGGACTGTTGCTGGTGATCGTCGCCGCGCTTCGCCTGGGGCGCCGGCAATGTGATCGCCAAGCGCGCGGCAGCGGCGGGCGCATCGCGCCGACATGTTCGCGCTCGTCGTCTGGTCGATCGCTCGTGCCGCCGCTGCCGCTCGCCGCGTTGTCGTATCGCGTTCGAAGGCGGCACCGCGCGCCTGGCGTGCGCTCGCGTCGGCCAGCCCGCTCGCCTGGGGCTGCGCGGTGTTCCTCGCCTACGTGGCGCACGCTGTTCGGCTTCGCTGACGTGGGCGACGTCTGTTGCACCGCTATCCGACGGCGCTGATCGCGCCGTTCGCGCCTGCTGATTCCGGTGTCGGGCCTCGCTGAGCGGCTGCGCTGTTCCGTTGGCGAGACGCTGGCACCGATGCAGGCGGCAGGCGCCGGCCTCGTGCTCGCCGGCCTGATCGTCAACGCGTCTACGGATTGCGGATCGGCGCATGGTGGAAGCGACAATCTCGGCTGATGCCTCGCGGCTATCGCGGGAGCACCGAGACTTCGCGCTCCCAACGCTCCGCGAGCCGCTTGCGCTCGGCAACACCGAAGCGGGCACTGTCGTAGGCGACCATCTTCACGCCATCGGTCTTCGGAACCTGCGGCGCGAGCTTGGCCGCTCGGTGCGCCGGCGTTTGCCAGACCGAAAACGAGTATTCGAGCTCGAGGACTCCGGCGTCAGCGCCCAATCGTAGAACAGCCGCGCGCTTTCGCGATTGCGGGCCTGCTTGACGAGGCTCATGCGCCGACAACGTCGTAACCCAGCCCTTCGCACGGCGTGATGAGCTTCACCGGAAATCCCGCCGCGACTTCGCTCGCGCCCTCGTAGAGGAAAATCACGGCGAGTGTGGCGTCGCCGCGCGCAACCGCGCGCGCTGCGTTCGATCGCGCGGCGCGTATGAGCTGCCGACGTTGCGGTGAATTCGCTTCGACCAGGTCGAAGCGCCTTTGCCTCACCGAACAGTTGAACCAGCGCGAGCGATCGTCGCGCGTGCCGGCGACTGCCCCGGTTGACCCATTTGCAACTGATCGTCGTACTCCGGCCGCGCAAGATCGCTCCAGCACTTGGGCTCGGCAACTGCTTGGCCGCGAGCCGCTGCGTGTTGACCGCGATGCCGATCGGCCGCAAATAGAGGCCGACCGAGCGATATCGGCTCTGTCGGGCGTGTTGCTCCGCCCACTCGCGCAACTCCGAGAAGCGTGCGAACGATATTCGTCGGTCGCGTCACCATCGGCAGACTGCAAGGCAAATCGCCGGCGCCGCCGTACCAGACGTCGAACCGCGGCGCGCGTTCTTTGCGCTGCCAACAGCGCCGGAACCTCGGCCGCGGCCTTCTGCGTGACGGCGACTTTGACTCCGCTCTTTTTCTCGAATGCGGCGGCGAGCGCCTCGCACCACGGCAACGGACGCTGCACAACAGGTCGAGCGATTGCGGCGTGTCAGCGGCGATCGCGCCACACGGGCCGGCGAGCGCAACAAGCGCACCCAAGGCGCGAACGCGCGATGTTCACCGAGCATCTACCGTGGTATCGCGTAGACCTCGCGGTCCCACTTCTCCAGAATGCCGCTTGCGCTCGGCGGCGCTGCCGTATTTGGCGAAGTCGTAGTTGATGAGCTTGATCTCGCTCCATCTTCGGCGCGCCCGGCGGCGCTGGCGACCGACTTGTTCGACGGCACCTGGAAAGTTCTTAGTCTCCGCGCCGATCTTCTGCGCCGCCGGGCGTCAGCGCCCAGTCGTAGAACTTGCTTCGCGTTGTCGAGGTTCTTCGCGCCCTTGACGATGCTCATCGAGCCGACCTCGTAGCCGGTGCCTTCGCAGGGCACGACGATCTTCACCGGAAAGCCGTTGGCGATCTCGGTCATGCCATCGTGCAGGAACGTGACGGCGATCGCCGTCTCGCCGCGCGCCGACCGCGCGGACCGGACCGCACGCCGGTGCGCGGATAGTTGTTGATGTTCTTGTGCCACGCCCTTCAGCAGCTCGAACGCCTTGTCCTCGCCGAAGATCTGCACAAGCGTGGCGATCGTCGAATACGCGGTGCCTGACGCGTTCGGATTCGCCATCTGCATCTCGTCCTTGTAGATCGGCTTCGCGAGATCGGCCCAGCATTTGGGCGGCGGCAGATTCTTCTTGGCGAGCAAGCTCCGGGTTGTAGCCGATGCCGAGCGCGCCGGTGTAGACGCCGACAGTCCGGTACTTCGACTGCTCGGCCTGCGCGACTCGCCCAGTCGTAGAGCTGCGGCAGCATCGGCGACTTGTATTCGTCGGTGAGGCCCATGCTCCGCCGCCTGCAGATGCGGATCGCCCGTGCCCGTGTACCAAGAGGTCGATCTTCGGGATTCGCCTTCTCGGCCGCGATCTGCGCCATCGCCTCGCCCGCAGCTTTCTGCGTGAACGAGACCTTGATGCCGGTCTCCTTCAGGAACGTCGGCAGCGACGCCTTCGCACCACGGCGCCTGCACGCTGCAGACGATATTGAGTTGACCCTGCGCACCGGCCGTCCCGGCGCATGCCGCGATTGCGATGCCCGCCATCACTGCAACGATGTGCCGCATGACCCTCCCCGTGCCGCCGGCGGGCCGCGCCGGATTTGTGCGAGCCATGATAGCGCAGGCGAAGCCCGTCGCCGCGATGTAGTACTCTTTCGCGCGAACGCGAATGACCGGCGACAATTCCAGGGAGAGGTTCGATGCGCAAGGCCGTCAAGATCATCGCAATAATCGTCGCCGGACTCGTTGTGCTGGCGGGCTGTCTCGCATTGCTGGCAAGCGTTATGAGCGAGCGCAAGCGCCAGCGGACGATCGACGTGGCCGTCACGCCGGTCGCTTACGTGGCGGAGGATTCAGCGCGCGCGCGCGCGGTAAATATCTGTTCGAATCGCGTGGCTGCGCCGAATGTCATGGCGCAGACGGTCACGGCACCGTCAGATCGACAGCGGCGGACTCTACGTCAAATCGCCGAACATCAGCCCCGGCGCGGGAAGCGTCGTCACCAACTACACCGAGGCAGATTGGGTGCGCACGATCCGTCACGGCGTCAAGCCCGACAAGCACCCCGTGATCATCATGCCGAGCAAGGATTACAACCGGCTGACCGGATGCCGACCTCGCGTCGCTCGTCGCGTACGTGCGGAACCTGCGCCGCCCGCGGCGGGCGAAGGCGCGACGATCCGCTTTCCGCTGATCGTCAAGGCGCTATACGCGACGGGCAAGATCAAGGACGACGCGGAGGAGATCGACCACTCGCTGCCACCAGCAGTGCCGGTGCCCGACGCAGTCACAAAGGAGCATGGCGCGTACGTCGCGAACATGTGCCAGGGCTGTCATGGCGACCATTTTTCCGGCGGACCGATCCCCGGGTCGCCGCCCGAATGGCCACCGGCGGCGAACCTGACGCCCGGCGCGGCAGCAGCGATGCCGCGCTACGACACGCGCGGAAAATTCGTCGCGATGTTGCGGACGGGCGAGAGTCCGACGCCACCGCCGTCAGCGCCGTGATGCCTTTCGAGTCGCTCAAGAACCTTGAACGACACCGACGTCGCGGCGGTCTACATGTTCCTGAAGAGCCTCGCCGCCGCGAGTCGCCGGCGGACGCTGACGATACGACGATCGCCGTCCGCCGACGCTGACAACCGCGCCCGACACTGGCGGCGCTAACGCTTCGGCGGCACCGTGTGAGAGAAAAGCTGCGTGAACGCCATGCCGGTGGTGGCGATCTTGTCCAACGCGTCCTGCTCGACAACTTCGTCCGGCTGCCACGTCGGAAACGGGAAATCGTGCACGACGACGCGCGCACCGGGTTTGAGCTCCGCGAGCAGTTTTGTCTCGACGCGCGCCATTACGCGCGGCAGGAGGTAAATGGTCACGACGGTCGCGTCGCTCACGTCCGTCTTGAACAGATCGCGCTCGAAAAAGCGCACGCGATCGGCGACACCGGCCTTCGCCGCATTCGCGTTGGCGAGCTTGACGAGCGCGGGATCGATGTCCACGCCGAAGCCGCCGCGGGCCTTGTACTTGGCGACCGCGGCGATGACGAGCCGGCCGTCGCCGGAGCCCAAGTCGACCACGTAATCGCCGGGCCCCACATCCGCGAGCGTGAGGATCTCGTCGACAACCGACGCCGGCGTCGCGACGTACGGCGCCGCGACTTCGGGCTTCGCCGCTGGCTGCGCAAGCGCGGGATCGGGCGCTCCCACGAGCGCGCAAGCGCAACACGCTTGCGCAATTCGGTGAAGGAATCGGATCGACAGGGTCATCGGAATCGCGCCGTCTTCAGCGAGAGATTATCGGCCAAACGGGCTTGGGCGACCACCGGTCGGCGCGCGCTTGACGGGTGGCCAGCTCTCGTGATTTTGCGACGTTAGCATAAGCCGTCCAAGGTTCCCCAGGGCACTCCACGTGCCGATCCCTCGGCGATTCTGCAACGCTCGCCGAACCCAATCACGGGACACATCATGCGATCGCTCATGGCCCTGTTTCGAAACGCCGTCGGATCGTTGGCGCTGTCGGTTGCGTCGATGGCCTTTGCGCAAAATCCCGCCGTCACGGTGAACGTCGACGCCAATGCGAATCGCCATCCCATCAGTCCATTCGTGTACGGGGTCGCTTACGGCAGCGCGGCGGCGCTTTCCGATCTCAACAGCCCGCTCAACCGCTATGGCGGCAACAACAGCGTCGCGCTACAACTGGCAGCAGAACGCCGACAACCGCGATTTCGACTGGTATTTCGAAAGCATCGCCGACGCGAGCGCCGACGCCGGCGAGCGCGGCGATACGTTCATCTCGACAGCAGCAAGGGCGCCGGCGCGCAGTCGATGATCACGATTCCGATGCTCGACTGGGTCGCGAAGCTCGGCACCAACCGTTCGGAAAGCTCGCGAGCTTCTCCCAGGCGAAGTACGGCGCGCAGACACGGCAACGATTGGCAGTGGTATCCGGACGCCGGCAACGGCGTGCGCACAAGCACCGGCGCCAACATCACCGGCAACGATCCGAACGATGCGAACGTGCCCAACAGCACGTCGCTGCAGCAGGGCTGGGTGCAGCACATCGTGATCGACCTGGGGCACGGCATCGGGCGCGCGGCCTGCAGCTACTACATCCTCGACAACGAGCACAGCATCTGGCATTCGACGCACCGCGACGTGCATCCGGCCGGCGCGACGATGGACGAAATCAGGCAACAAGATGATCGCATTACGCCGACGCATGATCAAGACTGCCGACCCGTCGGCGCAGGTCGTCGGCCCCGAAGAATGGGGCTGGAGCGGATACTTTATCAGCGGCTACGATCAGCAGTACGGCGCCGCGCACAACTGGTGCTGCTTTCCCGACCACGCCAGCGCACGGCAACTGGGCCGTACCTGCCGTGGCTGCTCGACCAGATGCATCAGAACGAAGCTCGCCGACCGGCAAGCGCCTGCTCGACGTATTCTCCGTGCATTACTATCCGCAGGGCGGCGAGTTCGGCAACGACACGTCGACGTCGATGCAGCTGCTGCGCAACAAGTCGACGCGCTCGCTCTGGGATCCGAACTACGTCGATCGCGACCTGGATCAACGACAAGGTGCATGCTGATTCCGCGCATCACGAACTGGGTCGCCGCGTACTATCCCGGCACTGCAGACGGCGATCACCGAATACAACTGGGGCGCGGAAAGCCACATCAACGGCGCGACGACGCAGGCCGACATCTACGGCATCTTCGGCCGCGAGGGTCTCGACATCGGCGACGCGCTGGACGACGCCGGATCCGTCCGACGCCGACGTACAAGGCGATGAAGATGTATCGCAACTACGACGGCAACAAGTCGACGTTCGGCGATACCAGCGTGTCGGCAGCCGTGCCGAATCCGGACAATCTTGTCGGCGTTTGCGGCGCTACGCGCGCAACGACGGCGCGATGACCGTGATGGTGATCAGCAAGGTGCTGTCGGGCTCGACGCCGGTGACCGTCAACCTCGCCAACTTCGTCGGCGAGCGGCGTCGCGCAAGCGTGGCAGCTCACCTCGGCCAACGCAATCGCGCGATTGCTCGGACGTGGGCATCAGCGGCTCGAGCGTGAATGCTCACCGTGCCGGCGCAAAGCATTACGCTGCTCGTCGTGCCGGCAGGTACGACGAACATTCCGCCCGTGCGCCGCAGCGGCCAATCCGACGAGTGGAATCGCACCGCTGACCGTGTCATTCGACGGAACAGGCTCGAACGATCCCGACGGCTCGATCGTGTCGTACGCGTGGACATTCGGCGACGGCGCCAGCGCAGCGGGACCGACCGCGGGCCACACCTACAGCAGCGCCGGCTCCTACGCCGCCAAACTCACAGTCACAGATAACCGCGGAGCGAGTTCGTCGACCACCGTCAGCATTACAGCGACAACGAACTCCACGCTCGTCAACGCACCGTCGGGGCTCACCGCCTCGGCGCCGAAACCGGGCAAAGTGACACTTCGATGGACCGACAATTCCAACAATGAGCAGGGTTTCTATATCGAGCGCACCCGGCGGGCACGACCAGCTTTGTACGCGTAGCACAGGTCGCAGCGAACGTGACCACGTTCACGCAATCGAGCCTTTGGCCCCGGCCAGTATTCGTATCGCGTGCAGGCCTTCAATGGCGCGACGGTGTCGGCTTACTCGAACCAAGTCACGGTCAAGATCAAGTGACGGCATCCAATCGGTTCCGCTCGCCGTGGTTCTACGGTGCAATGCATCATTGACAAGCAAAATCGGACCTGCTAAACGCGCAAATCGGCCCGTCGAGAAGCGATGTCTCATCCAATCTCGTTAAAGAAGTTCGCAGGTATCAAGGGGGAACTCATGAAACGACGTGGATGGTGGATGCCGGTGATTCTGGCGGCGGTGATGGTTGCCGTCACGATTCCTAACGCCAGCTTCGCGCAGCAGAAGAAGCTGGTCCTCTGGACCCACTGGGAACAGAACCCCGAATTCAACAAGTGGTACGCAGACCAAAGGCAAAGAGTTCGCCAAGAAGACCGGCTACGAGGTCGAGGTGGTCACCATCCCGTACCAGGGATACGAGGCCAAGTACCTCGCGGCGCTTCATGGCCAAGAGCAGCGCGCCTGACATGTTCATGGGGATGACGCACCAGTGGTGCGGCCAGTACGATTTCTGCGACAAGATGCCCGCCGATCTGGCGAAGGCATATGACGAGAATCTGCCGAAGTACATGGTCGAGGTCGGCAAGTGGAAGGGCGCGCGCTACGGGATCCCGATCGAGCACGGCAACTTCCAGCAGATGTACATCAACGTCGACATGTTCAAGAAGGCCGGCCTGAATCCGGACGACCCGCCCAAGACCATCGACCGATGTTGCTGGCGGACCTCAAGAAGCTGACGATTCGCCGACCCCAAGGGCGGTGAGCCGACGCAGGTGGGCTTCGCCATCCGCAGCAAGGGTGCATCCGGTCGGGGATCACCGACAAGTTCCTTCCCTTTGCGCACGCGTGGGGCGCCCGGATGCTGAGCCCGGACCTGGACAAGGCCACCGGTTATGCCAACAGCCCGCAGATGGTGGCCGCGCTTACGTTCTTTGGCGATCTGGTCCTGAAGGACAAGGTGGCCAGCATCTGGCGTTCAGGCAATCCCGAAGATGCCTTCGGCCAGAAACGAGCCGCCGTCATCTTCCGCGAGTCATGGTTCTTCGGCTGGCTGAAGAAGAACGCGCCCGATGTGAACTTCAAGGTGTACGCACTGCCGTGAGAAGGCTTGCCCCGGCGCGGGCGCCCTGTTCCCCTGGACGGACCTCGTTTACAAGAACAGCCCGAACAAGCAAGTGGCGTGGGAGTTCTACAGGTTCATCAGCAATCCCAAGGACGACATGGAGCATCATCAGCTCCAGGGGATACTGCCCGTGTGGACGGCGAACCTCGATTCCGCCCTACGTGAAGTCTCGGCCCGACTATCAGTCCACGAAAGACATGCTCGCGCAGCCGGTGCCGCCGACCTACTTCCACCCGAAATCGAACGAGCTGGCCACCGCCTTCGGCGAGGCCGTCGTAGGCGTCCTGTTCGGCAAAGGGCAGCCGAAGCCCTTGCTGGACGAAGCCGCCGCCAAGATGGATCGCATCCTCAAGGACTAAGCGGTTTGTTGAAAGACGAACTGCGGTAGCTTACACACTCGGACTGCGGGGTGTACCTACACCTCGACGCAAGAATCAGTCGCTGATAGCCCGATTTGGGCGGCCGACGTGCTCGGGCCGTTGCCAGCGTGCGCCTGCACATCGCGAAATCGCCCTGCACAATTTTCGACAATATCTCATCGGGCGTTTCTCTGCTGACTATGCGCCAATGGCTTCGCATCGTGTTCCCCAAGACCCAGGCTGGATCGCCGGAAGCGTGCGGGGTTCCTGTTCGTCCTCCCCGCCCTGCTGTTCTTCGGCTCCGTCTTCATCGTTGCCGCTCGCCCAGTCCATCGTGTACTCGTTCTACAAGATCGCCCCGGGCGGAGCGAAGCGAGTTCGTGGGCCTGCGCCTCTATGAAAAGGTCCTCACCGACTCCGACCTTCTGGACCGCCGTCGGGAACACGGTCCAACTGCTGCTCTTCTCCGTGCCCACGACGGTAATCCTTGCGCTCGCCGTCGCGCTCGGTCTCAACCGGATCACCAATCTCAAGTGGCGGAACGTCTGGGCCTCCATGTACTTCCTGCCCTTCGCCACCTCGCTCGTCGCGGCCGCCCTCATCTGGCAATGGATCTACGACCCGGTCTACGGCTTCCTCAACTATGCGCTGTCGTTCGTCGGCATTGCACCCCAGAAGTGGCTGCAGAGTCTGTTCCAGGTGCGCCCGGCCATCGCCGCCGTGAGCGTCTGGGTCCGGATCGGCTTCGACACCATGATCTTCCTGGCCGCGCTCCAATCCATCCCGGAGGAGTATTACGAGGCGGCCAGAATCGACGGCGCCAATGCCGTCCAACGACTCCGGTACATCACGTTGCCGCTGCTCAACGCGCAAATCATCATGGTCTGCATTCTCGAGCTCATTTTCAATTTCAAGATCTTCGACCAGGTTTACGCCACGACCCAGGGCGGATCCGGCGGGCGCAAGTCAGACCATCATCATGCTGCTGTACGACACGGCCTTCAAATTCTTCCGATTCGGCGACGCCTCTGTCATGGCGGTCTTCGTCTTCGTCACGCTCATGGTGGTGACCTTGCTGCAATGGCGAATCTTCCGAAAACCCGTCGAGTACTGAAGACCCGTCTCTAGAGAACGGTCCCGAGTGATGCTATTGCTTCCGGTCTTGGGCGAGACATGAATTCCATCGTTTCATCGAGTCGACTCGTCTCCACGCGCGCGGCCCTCACGCATCAAGCAGGTCTACTTCCGCTGGCTCATTACCCTCGCGGTCGCATGCGGCGCCATCATTGTCTTCTTCCCTTTCTTCTGGATGGCGGTCACGTCGCTGAAAACCGCGCCGGAGATCCAGCGGGTGCCGCTGCAGATCGCTCCCGACGACTGGCTCAACCTGACCAACTACTTCGAGGTCTTCAAGCGCGAACGCCTTCATGCGCTACCTGCTGAACAGCGCCATCGTCGCTTCGATCGCCGCCGTGAGCAGCCTGGTGGTCTCGTCGCTGGCCGGGTTCGGATTTGCGAAGTATCACTTCCCCGGACGGGACGTCTTCTTCCTCGCCGTCGTCGGCATCCTGATGGTCCCCTTCCAGTCGGTCGTGGTGCCGCTATACGTCTGGATGAACCATCTCGGGCTGCTCGATACCTACATGGGCATCGTGGCGCCGGACCTGGTCAGCGTCTTCGGCGTCTTCCTGATGCGGCAGGCGATCGAGACGATTCCCAACGACTACATCGACGCGGCCCGCATCGACGGCTGCAGCGAGCTCCGAATCTTCTTCCTGGTGATTCTGCCGTCGGTGAAGCCGGCCATGGCCACGCTGCTGATCATCAAGTTCATGTGGAGCTGGAACGAGTTCTTCTGGCCGATGGTGGTGATCAGCAGCCCCGAGATGAAGGTGGTCACCATGGGCCTGATGAGTTTCACCAACATGTATTTCATCGAATACAACCTGCTCACCGCCGCCGCGGTGATCAGCATCCTGCCGATCCTGCTCATCTTCATCACGCTGCAGCGCTGGGTGGTCAAGCCGTGGTGATGAGTGGCCTGAAGGGCTGAGTCCGACGGATGGTGCTTGCCGTGGAAATGGATGGATCGCTTAATACCCTCCGCTACCGTCCCGAGTTCGCGAATCGCGTCGACGCCTGTCCGACCTCATTCATCACACAGAGGATTCGTGCACATCCTTTCTTCAAGACCATGCTTGATTTTCGCGCTTCGAGGCAAGCGCGCTCGTAGCCGCTAAGCCCGGTAGGCGATAACTTCGATCTCGACTTTGGCGTCGACCATCAGCTTCGCCTGCGTCGTCGACCGGGCCGGTTTGTTCTCGGCGAAGAATTCGGCGTAGACGCGGTTGAACGTCCAGAAGTCGCGCGCGTCGTCCAGCCACACGGTCGACTTGACGACGTCCTTCAGCGTGCATCCGGCGAGCGCAAGCGCCTTCTCGACATTTTTCAGCGTCTGCCGTGTCTGCGCCTCGATGCCGCCCGGCACGATCTCGCCGTTGTCGCCCATCGCGACCTGTCCCGACACGAACACGAACGGCCCCGCCTTCACCGCCGGCGAGAACGGCAGTGACTGCCCGCCGGCGCCGGTGCGGGTTCCCCCAGGAATTCGACACTCATTGGATCCTCCGATGATCAGTTGTGTCGCGGCATGGGCCGCCCGCCGGCCTTGACGCGCTCTGATGAAACTAAATTACAGTCTACCCGATCCCCCGAGGGAGGGCCAGCGATGCGCAGCGTGGACCCGCAACGAGGGTTTTCGCTCTAGAACGGCCGACTTCATCCGCCGCTTGACGTTGTTTCAAAAGAGTGTAGACTCCAACCAGATGTAATTTAATTACACAAAACTCACCACCGCGGCGTGCCGTCCGCATGGCGCGCGCCAGTTGGCCATTCGTCACGGAAGGAGCGTCGTGTCTCGCACCGGAATCCGCAGCACGCATTCCTGTCACCGCGCAAACCGGACTATCCGCGCCGGTCTCACGATCGTCGCCCTGGCCGCGGCGGCAGCGATAAGCGCTGTGCCGAACGCAGGACTCGCTGCACCCGCGAAGGGCGGCGCCGCGAATCTTGCGATGATCGGCGAGCCGCAGACGCTCGACCCCATGGCGTCGACCGCCGACCTCGTCAGCACGATCATGCAGCACGTCTACGAGCCTCTCTACACGTTTGACGGCAGCTGGAACGTGGCGCCCATGCTCGCGGAGAGCATGCCGGCGATCTCGAAGGACGGCCTCGTGTACACGATCCCGCTTCGCAAGGGAGTGAAATTCCATAACGGCAAGGAGATGACCTCCGACGATGTCGTCGCGTCGCTGAAGCGCTGGATGGACATGGCACCGCGCGGGAAGGCTGTCGCGAAAGAGGTCAAGAGCCTCGAGGCAAACGGGCCGTATTCGGTGGTCATCACGCTCAACCGGCCTTACGCGCCGCTGCTTGCGCATTTCGCGCTTCCGTCCGGCTTCGCCGTGATCATGGCGAAAGACTCGATCGCCAACCCGCTCACCCAGTTCGTCGGCACGGGGCCGTACGTATTCAAGGGAGCGCAAGCCCGATCAGTACGTGCAGATGGTGCGCTTCGACGGATACAGCGCGCGCAAGGAGGCGCCTAGCGGGTTCGCCGGCAAGCGCGAGGCGTTGCTCGACGAGCTGCGTTTCGTCCCGGTGCCCAACGCCAACACGCGCGTCGAGGGAATGCTCTCGGGCCAGTACCAGTTCGCGGATCTTCTGCCTGTCGAATCGTACTCGAGGCTCGAGGGCAACGCCGGCGTGAAAGCCGTGCTGACCGCGCCGTTCGGTTTCCTACCTGGTGCTGAACACCAAGCAGGGGCCGCTGGTGAATATCCAGCTCCGCCAGGCAGTGGAGGCGGCGCTCAACAACGCCGACATGATGGGTGCCGGATTCGGCGACCCGAAGTTCTACACCACCGACAGCAGCCACTACGCCAAGAACACGCCGTTCTATTCGACGGCGGGCACCGAGAACTACGGCAAGGGCGACGCCAAGAAGGCCGCGGCGCTCGTCGCGGCCGCCAAATACGACGGCGCGCCAATCAAGATTCTCACCAGTCAGCAGTACGAGTTTCATTACCGCATGGCCCTGGTGATGGCAGAGAACCTCAAGGCGGCCGGCTTCAAGGTCGACATGCAGGTCGTCGACTGGGCGACGCTTATACAACGCCGAAACGATCCCGCCCTCTGGGACATCTACGTCACGCATTCCGCCGTGCTGCCCGAGCCCACGTTGACTCCGCCGCAACTCGGCGAGGGCGCGCCGGGCTGGTGGAGCTCGCCCGCCAAACAGGCGGCGCTTTCGGCGTTCAACGCCGAAGCCGATCTGAAGAAGCGCGGGGCGCTATGGGGCAATGTTCAGCAGGTCGTCTTCACCGAAGTGCCGTACATCAAGGTCGGGAACTTCAACAGCCTCACCGCGCGCTCCGCGAAGCTCGACGGCTACGTCGCGATGCCGTGGCCGTTCTTCTGGAACACGGGACTGCAGAAGTGAATTGGGACGCCACAAACAATTAGCCCTCGACCCATCGAAAGACTCGCTTGCAGACGCACGGAATGACCCGTTATCTCGCGTCGCGCTTCGCCGGCATGGTGATCGTGATGCTGCTGGTGGCCACGCTCGTCTTTTTGATCACGCGGCTGGCGCCAGGCGATCCTGCAGCGATCATGCTGGGCGATCAAGCGACCGCGGCAGACATCGCGAAACTGCGAACGTCTTATGGACTCGACAAGCCGCTGCCGTTGCAGTTCGGTTATTGGCTGGGCGAGATTGGCCCACGGCAATCTGGGCCAATCGATCTTTCTGCAGCGGCCGGTGACGCAGGCGCTGCTCGAGCGCGCCGAGCCGACCTTTTTCCTCACGCTCTTTTCGATCATCATCGCGACGTTGATCGGCGTTCCCTGCGGAATCATCGCCGCCGTGTGGCGCGGCAGGACGATCGATCAGATCTTCTCGGGCTTCGCCATGCTCGGCGCGAGCATCCCGAGCTTCTGGTTCGGCCTGATCCTCATGCAGATCTTTGCCGTGAGCCTCGGCTGGTTTCCGGTGGCGGGCTACGGCAATCCCGGCGTGCCTCTGTACGAGCGGCTGCATCATCTGGTGTTGCCGTCGATCGTGCTCGGCGTGGTCAACTCGGCGCTGATCCTGCGCTTCACGCGTGCCAGCATGCTCGACGTCCTCAGCGACGACCACATCCGCACGGCCCGCGCCAAGGGACTCTCCGAAGCAAGCGTGATCCTGCGTCATGCGCTCCGCAACGCGCTGATCCCGGTGATTACCGTGCTCGGCCTCACGTTCGCCCTGCTGATCGGCGGCGCGATCGTGACCGAGACGGTCTTCGGCCTGCCCGGTGTCGGCAACCTCGTCGTTTCCGCCGTCCTGCGCCGGGATTATCCGGTGATCAGGGCGCGCTGCTGGTGATCGCCGGACTCTACGTCCTCATCAATCTGGCGATCGACCTTCTGTACCTGGCGGTCGATCCACGCGTGAAGTACTGAACGCATGAGCGAAGGGCCGCCCTGACGCAATTGCTGCCCTTGGCGCGAAGCGCGTCGCCGCAGCGTGGTGCCTGAGCTCGCCGTTGCGTCCTCACCAGGCGCCGTCGCGCAGTCCGGCGGCGATCATCGTGCGCAAGCTCTTCCGGCGGAAGCTCGTGCTGGCCGGCGCGGCGATCCTAGTGGTCGTCACGCTCCTCGCGCTCTTCGCGCCTTGGATCACGCCCTACGAGCCGATGGCGATGAAGATCTCCGACCGCATGCAAAGCCCGCGGCTCGCGCACTGGTTCGGCACCGACGAGCTGGGGCGCGACGTGTTCTCTGCGCGTGGTGTTCGGTGCGCGCTACTCGCTGATGATCGGCGCATCGGTCGTGCTGATCTCGGTGACGGGTGGCGTGCTGCTGGGGCTCACCGCCGGATTCTTCCGCCGGCTGGACGGGCCGATCATGCGCGTCGTCGACGCGATGATGTCGTTCCCGGACATCCTGCTGGCAATCGCGCTCGTCGCGGTGCTGGGCGCGTCGATGACCAATGTGATTCTCGCGCTGGCGATCGTCTACACGCCGCGCGTGGCTCGAGTCGTGCGAGCTTCGACGCTGGTCGTCCGCGAACTGCTTGTTCATCGAGGCGGCGCGCGCACTGGGCGTCGCGACGTGGCGGATCCTGTTCATCCACATCCTGAACAACATCGCTTCGCCGATCCTGGTGCAGGCGACCTTCATCTTCGCCTACGCGGTGCTCGCGGAAGCCGGGCTGTCGTTCCTCGGCGTCGGCGTTCCGCCCGAGCTGCCGACGTGGGGCACGATGATCGCCAGCGGCCAGCAGTTCGCGCATCAGGCGATCTGGCTAGTGGTGTTCCCGGGCGTCGCGATCGTGCTCGCCGCGCTGTCGCTGCAGATGGTGGGCGACGGCTTCCGCGACTTGCTCGATCCGAAGCTGCGAAAGGCGATGTGATCGTGGCGAATTCCACGCACGCCGCCGCTCCGCTGCTGCAGGTCAGGCATCTGCGGACGCATTTCTTCACCGACGCCGGCGTGGTCAAGGCAGTCGAGGACGTCTCGTTTTCTCTGGACGCCGGGAAGACGCTCGCCGTCGTCGGCGAATCCGGCTCCGGCAAGTCGGTGACCAGCCTGTCGATCATGGGACTGATTCCGAATCCTCCGGGTCGCATCGTCGGCGGCGAGATTCTGTTCCGGACCCGCGAAGGTCCGGTGGTCGATCTCGCGAAGCTGCCTGTCAAGGCGCTGCGCGAAGTTACGCGGCCGCGATATCGCGATGATCTTCCAGGAGCCGATGACGAGCCTGGATCCCGTGTTCACGATCGGCGACCAGATCGCGGAAGCCGCAGCGCTGCATCTCGGCATGAATCGCGCCGAGGCGATGAAGCGCGCGCTGGAAATGCTGGAGCTCGTGGAAATCCCCGCAGCGAAACAGCGGGTCAACGAATATCCGCATCAATTGTCCGGCGGGATGCGGCAGCGGGTGATGATCGCGCTGGCGCTCTCGTGCAATCCGTCGCTGCTGATCGCCGACGAACCCACCACGGCGCTCGACGTCACGATCCAGGCGCAGATTCTCGCGCTCCTCGACAAGCTGCGGCGCGAAATCGGCATGGGCGTGCTGTTCATCACCCACAATCTGGGCGTGGTCGCCGAGATCGCCGATCGCGTCGTCGTCATGTACAGCGGGCGCGTGGTCGAAGAGGCGACGTGCACTCGTTGTTCAAGCGGCCGCGGCATCCGTACACCGCGCGGGCTGCTGGAGTGCCTGCCGCGGCGCGCTGGCTCGACAGACGAGTCCGCGATGGCGACGGCGGCGGCTGAACGCGATTCCCGGTCAGGTCGCGAGCCCGCTCGACCCGCTGCCTGGCTGCGCGTTCGCGCCGCGCTGCGCGCTGGTGCTGCCCGAATGCTCGGCCGCGATGCCGCCGCTCGCGGAAGTTCCCGCGGGCCAGCGCTCGCGCTGCATACGCTGGAGCATGCTGTGAGCGCGCCCCTGGGCAATCCGGAACCGGCTGCTGAGCGCGCCGATGCTGGCGGTGCGCGGCCTCAAGAAATACTTCGGCCACGGCGACCGCCCGGTGCGCGCGCGGTCGACGACGTCAGCTTCGAGATCGCGAAGGGCGAGGTGCTGGGCCTCGTCGGCGAATCGGGCTCGGGCAAGAGCACGATCGGACGCTCGGTGCTGAAGCTGATCGATCCGACCGCCGGCGAAGTGTGGTTCGAGGGCTCCGATCTCGCGCCGTTGTCCTCACGCGCCATGCGTCCCTACCGCCGTCGCCTGCAGATCATCTTTCAGGATCCGTACGCGAGCCTGAACCCGCGCCGGCGCGTCGGCGACACGCTGGACGAAGCGATGGCCACGCACGGCCTGCACCGGGCGCCGCTCGCGGGAGCGGATCGCGGAGCTCTTGTCGCTCGTGGGTCTCGCGCCCGAGCACGCGCAGCGTTTTCCGCACGAATTCTCGGGCGGGCAGCGGCAGCGGATCGGCATCGCCCGCGCGCTTGCCGTCGAGCCGCAATTCATCGTCGCCGACGAGCCGGTGTCCGCGCTCGACGTCTCCATTCAGGCGCAGGTCATCAATCTGCTCTCCGACCTGCGCGAGCGCTTCGGGCTGACGATGCTGTTCATCTCGCACGATCTCGACGTCGTCGAATACCTGTGCGATCGGATCGTCGTGCTCTATCTCGGCAAGGTGATGGAAGTCGCGCCGGCGAAGGATCTGTACAGAGCGCCCAAGCATCCTTACACCGAAGCGCTCCTCGAAGCGTCGCCGCGGCCGGACCCGGAAGCGCGCCGCGGCCGCCGCCTGCTCGAGGGCGATATCCCGAGCCCCGTCGATCCGCCGTCGGGCTGCGTCTTCCGCACGCGCTGTCCGTACGCACTGGACGCGTGCGCCGCGGAGGTGCCTGCACTGCGCGAAGTGGCGCCGGGCCGGTTCAAGGCCTGCATCCGCGACGACATTCTTTGAGGACCACGATGAACCTCGCTCCGATCCTTGCCGAAACGCTCGACGCCGCGACCAAGGGCTATCCGCTTTCCAGCCCCGCGCTGCCGATCTCCGCCATCGGCGCGCAGCGGTGGAGCCTGCTCGCCGGCGACCTGCCGCTGCCGCTGGCGGTGATCCGCGATTCGGCGCTCGCGCACAATCATGCGTGGATGCGCGACTTCACCGCGTCGACCGGCGTGCTGCTGGCGCCGCACGGCAAGACGACGATGGCGCCGCAGATCTTCGCGCAGCAGCTTGCCGCGGGCGCATGGGGAATCACCGTCGCCAACGTGCAGCAGCTCGGCCTCTGCGTGCGCTTCGGCGTGCGCCGCGTCATCATGGCCAATCAACTGCTCGGCGCGGCCGAGGTCGGCGCGGTGATCCGCCTGCAGGAAGAGCATCCGGACCTCGAGTTCCATTTCCTCGATCGATTCGCAGGCGCAACTGGCGTCGATCGAGACATCTCGCCGCATCGCAGACAGATGTCGCGCAAGCTCACCGGCGCTGGTCGAGCTGGGCGTGCCGGGAGGCCGCACCGGCGCGAGGACGTTCGAGGAAGGCGATCGCCGTCGCGCGGGCCGTCGCTGCGAGCAAGGCCGTCGCGCTGTCGGGCCTCGAATGCTACGAAGGGCTGCAGGTCACCGGCGACTCGGGCCGCGACGAAATCGTCGTTGCCGGGCTGATGCAGCGCGTGCACGACGTCGCGCTCGCCTGCGACCGCGAGGGACTCTTCGCCGGTCCGTCGATCATCCTCACCGCGGGCGGCTCGGCCGCGTTCGACATCGTCGCGCGCGATCTGCCGATGAAGCTATCGAAGCCCGTGCTCACGATCCTGCGCAGCGGCTGCTACGTCACGCACGATTCGGGTTTCTACAACCGCATGCTGGAAGGCGTGAAAGCGCGGAGCGGCGCCGCCTGGCAATCGCGCCCGGGCCTGCAGCCGGCGCTCGAAGTCTGGTCGCGAGTGCAATCCTGCCCCGAGCCGGGGCTAGCGATCCTCACCATGGGCAAGCGCGACGCGTCGTTCGACCTCGACATGCCGATCGCCGAGCAAACGCTACCGCCCGGGAACCGACGCCGCGCCGCAGCCCGCGCCGGCATCGTGGAAGATCGCCAACATGAACGATCAGCACGCGTATTTGCGCTTCTCCGCCGCCGAAGCGCCGCAGGTCGGCGATCTTGTCGGATGCGGCATCTCGCATCCGTGCACGACGTTCGACAAATGGCGCGCCTTGTTCACCGTCGACGACGACTATCGCGTGACCGGGCGCGATCCGCACGTTCTTCTGACTCCTGCCGCACCAGTGAGCCGCGTGACCAAACGCCGCACACGCTCCGCCGCCCGGTGGGCGATCTTCTGCCTCACGATGCGCGAGCGCGCCGATGTCGCTGTCGCAGGGGCAGCGGCAGGTCGCCGCGGTCATGCTCGCGGATCCGGATTTCGCCGTGCGCGCCAATGTCGACGCGCTGGCGCGCCGGGCGAAGGTCAGCCCGCCGACGATTGTCCGCTTCTGCCGCGCGCTGGGCTTTGCGGGCCTGCGCGAATTCAAGCTGCACCTGGCGCAGAGCCTCGCCGTCGGGACGTCGACGCTGCATCGCGCGGTCGTGCCCGGCGACACACATGCAGACCGTGACGCACAAGGTCTTGCAGGGCGCGGCGAGCGCGCTCGCCAACCTCGAGCAGCACATCGCGCCGGACGATATCGAGCGCGCCGTCACGCGGATCGCGAAAGCGCGGCGAGTCGATTGCTACGCGGTCGGCAACACGTCGATGTTCATGGCGAGCGACGCGCAGGCGCGCTTCTCCCGGCTCGGCCTCGTCTCGAATTTCTATTTCGACGCTCATCTGCAGCTCGTCTCGGCGGCGACGATGAACAAGCACGACGTCGCGCTGGCGATCTCGCATGTCGGGCGGATGCCGTTCCTGCTGGAGACCGTCGACGTCGCCGAAGGAACAAGGCGCGATGATCATCGCCATCACGCAGCCCGGTACGCCGCTGGCCGAGCGCGCCGACGTCGTCCTGCCGGTGGTCGTTCCGGCCGATCCTTCGATGCGCGTCGGCACCGAGGCGTATCTCGCGCAGATGGCGTATCTCGAAATACTGATGGTGGGCACGGGCTTGCGCCGGGGTCCGCCGGCGCTGCGTCAACTGAAACGCGTGCGACAGGTGCTGCAGGAGCGGGGCGTCGATAGCGAAACCCATCCGGTCCTGCGAGTGCGCGTGGTCAGACGGCGAGGTGCAGCCGATCATGACGCCAGCACAGATCGCGCGCTCGTCCTGCGTGGCGGCACGGTGATCGACGGCACCGGCGCACCGCGTTTCGTCGCCGATGTGCGCATCGAAGGCGAGCGCATCGCCGCGGTCGGCGCGCATCTTGCCGACGCAGGGCGCCGACGTGCAGGACGTCGCTGGGAAGATCGTGGCGCCGGGCTTCATCGACGTGCATGCGCACGATGACCAGATCGTATTGGCCGCGCCGCAGATGCTGCCGAAGATCAGCCAGGGCGTCACCACCGTCGTCATCGGCAATTGCGGCATCAGCCTGGCGCCGCTGGTGCATGCCGACGCTGCCGCCGCCGCTCAACCTGCTCGGCGGCAGCGACAAGTACGTCTATCCGACGATGGCCGCGTATGTCGCGGCGGTCGGCGAGGCGCGGCCCGCGGTCAACGTCGCGGCGCTGGTCGGCCATTCGACGCTGCGGGTGGCGACGATGGACGATCCTTACCGTCGCCGCCACGCCGACCGAACAATCCCGGATGGTCGAGCTGCTGCGCGAAGGCATGGACGCGGGCGCGACGGGGCTGAGCTCCGGCGTGTTCTATGCGACCGGCGCCGCCGCCGACATCGACGAGCTCGCGCTGCTCGCGCGTGTTGCCGGCGACGCCGGCGGCGTATACACGACGCATATCCGCGACGAGTCCGACAAGGTGATCGAATCGCTCGACGAGGCGTTCGCCACCGGACGGCGGGGCAGCGTGCCGGTGGTCGTCTCGCATCACAAATGCGCGGGGCCGCGGAACTGGGGCCGCACCGTGCAGACGCTCGCGCACATCGACGCCGCGCGCACGCAGCAGCCGATCGCGCTCGACATGTATCCGTACATCGCCGGCTCGACGGTGCTGCGCAAGCAAATGGTCGACGGCGTCATCGACATCATGGTCACGTGGTCGACGCCGCACCCGGAGATGGCGGGGCGCATGCTCGCGCGGCATTGCGGCCGAATGGGGTTGCACGCAGCAGGAGGCGTGCGAGAGGCTGCAGCCCGGCGGCGCATGCTACTTCCAGATGCGCGAGGACGACGTGCAGCGGGTGCTCAAGTATCCGGCCACCATGATCGGCTCCGGACGGCCTCCCGCACGACCAGCATCCGCATCCGCGGCTATGGGGAACCTTCCCCGCGTGCTCGGGCCATTACAGCCGCGAGCTGGGACTGTTTTCGCTCGAGACCGCCGTGCACAAGATGAGCGGCCTCTCCGCGCGCAACTTCAAGCTCGAGGATCGCGGCGAAATCCGCGAAGGCGCATACGCCGACCTCGTCGTGTTCGACGCGGCCACCGTCAAGGACGTTGCAACGTTCGAGCAGCCAAAAGCGCTTTCGATCGGTATCGACTGCGTACTGGTGAACGGCGCCATCGCCTATCGCTCCGGCGAGGTATCAAGCGAGCGCAGCGGACGGTTTCTGCGTCGACCTTGGGCGGCGTCACTGGGGGCCGCGCCAGGTCAGCGATCTTTGGCCAAAAATGGCCGTGGTAATATTTTCGACTGGTTTGGGAGTTTTCCCTAGGAAGGGCTAATTCGGCGTCGCGATATTACCGAGCGCCGCCACGCACGAATCACAAGCATCAGCATGCTTAGTCATAAGCGCTTGTGGTGCCGGTCCACGTTGAGCCGGGGCGCACCCGCGTAATCCTCGCGCACCACCAGCGGTTCTCGCGTCCAGAGACTGCTCATAGTCAACGCGGTCGCCCCGCCTTCGGGCTTATGGCTGCCATCACGAAATCAATGAAGGCACGCACCTTCGCCGCCGGCAGGTGGCGCGACGGATACAGCGCGTAGAGCGTCAAGCGATTGTCGGGCCAGTCGGGGAACAGATCGACGAGCCGGCCGTCGTCGAGCAGCGGCCTGTATCCCGAGCGCCTTGATCTGCGCCACGCCGGCACCGGACAGGCACGTTCCGAGGATCGTGTCGGACGCCGCCCAGGAGCAGTCGCCCGGAGGTAGGCACCGTGATCACTTTCCGGCCGCGCTTGAGCTGCCACGGGATGGGTTGCCCCGTCATGGCGCTGCGCACCTGGATGCACAGATGGTCCGCGAGCTCCGCCGGCTTGGCGGGCCGTCCATGACGCGCCAGGTAGTCCGGCGCGGCCACGGTGACCATGCGGGTGTCGATCAGCTCTGCGCGCGACCAGCGACGACGACGGCGGCTCGCCGAAACGGACGGCGACATCGAAACCATCGGCCACCAGATCGCCGAGCTGTTCGCGTGCGCTCAATTCGAGCGACAGCTCCGGGTAGAGATCCAGGAAGCGACCGATATGGGGCGACAGCAACAGCCGCGATGTGAAGGCGTCGGCGTTGACCCGCAAGCGGCCCCGCACGGAGCCGGATGAACCGCTCGTGCGAGTCACCGCGTCCTCGATGCCGAGTACGAGCGGGTTGATGTTGGCGTAGAGAGACCGACCCTCGTCCGTGAGGCTCACGGAGCGCGTCGTTCGATCGAGGAGCCGCACGCCGATGCGCGCTTCGAGCCGCGCGATCGCGCGACTAACTCCCGAAGGCGTGAGGCCAAGAGCATCGGCGGCCCTGGCGAAGTTTCCTCCTTCGACAACAGCAGCCAGCACGCTCACGTTAGAGAGAAGTCGTCCGTCGAGGGCCATGGCGAGATTCGTGATTGAGTGTCACGAATGATATGCCACCAGGTCGCTTCACTCAAGGATGCGCCATCCCTATCATGCATTCCATACCGACGCCTCAGGCGAGCCGTGATTGAGCACCGCGGTGACGAGCATCACGAAAGGGAATGCCATGTTGATCATTCAGCAGAAAACGCCGTCGCGACTTCCTGCGACTGGGCGGAAGCTCATTGTTGGGCGCCGCTGCGCTCGCAACGCTGGCGTTCGTCTCCGCGCGAGCGGCGCCACAGTCCGGGAGCATGCCGATGCAGACGCACCGTGGCGAGCGCAGGCCGATTCAAGTCCATCGACGAAGCGCTGGCGCAAGGCGTCCTCGAACGGCACGGTTGCCGGTGTCGTCGCACTCGCCGCCGATCCGCGAGGCGTGGTCTACGAGGGCGCATACGGCAAGCGCGACCTGGCACGGCCCGCCGGAATGACGCAGGACACCGTGTTCTGGCTGCTGTCGATGACGAAGGCCATCACCGCGACGGCCTGCATGCAGCTCGTCGAGCAGGGCAAGCTGAGCCTCGACCAGCCGATGAGCGAGGTGCTGCCGGAGCTGCGCCGCACCCATGGTGCTGGAGGGATTCGACGCATCCGGCAAGCCGAAGCTGCGGCCCGCGAAGCGCGCGATCACGCTGCGCCATCTCGCTGACGCACACCTCGGGTTCACCTACAGCAAACTGGAGCGATCGCGATCCCGCAATACGAAAAGGTCACCGGCATGGTCGACATTGCCGAGATGCAAGAACGGCGCCTTCGCGTCACCGCTGGAATTCGACCCCGGCGAGCGCTGGCAGTACGGAATCGGAATGGACGTCGTGGGCAAGATCGTCGAGGCCGTCAGCGATCAATCCCTCGAGATCTATTTCGGGAGCACATCTTCCGAGCCCCTCGGCATGGCCAACACCGGCTTCCTGATCAGCAGCGCACAGAAGCAGCGCGCGGCCACGACATATGCGCGGCAGGCCGATGGCTCGCTCAAGGCCTTGCCGTTCGAGATGCCGCAACGGCCCGAATTCTTCTCCGGAGGCGGAGGCCTCTTCGGCACGCCGCGGGACTACATGGCTTTCCTGCAGATGCTGCTTGGAGACGGGACCTTCAACGGTGCACAGATCCTGAAGCCGCAAACCGTCGCTGCGATGCGCACGAACCAGATCGGCGACCTCGACGTGAATCCGTTGAAGTCGTCTGCACCGGTGTGGTCCAACGACGCCAACCTGTTCCCGGCATGCAACAGAAGTGGGGTCTGTCCTTCGACATCAATACGAAGCCCGGGCCCAACGGCCGCAGCGCCGGCAGCTGCTCCTGGGCGGGGCTTCTCAACTGCTACTACTGGATCGACCCCGTCAAGAAAGTGACAGGCGCGATGTTCACGCAACTGCTGCCCTTCTACGACGCGCGGCGTCGTGGATCTATACGGCGCCTTCGAGCGCGGCTTGTACGCCGGCCTCGCGAGCGCCTGAAAGGAAAGTTCTCATGTATGCAATCACCGGTATCACGGGCAAGGTTGGCGGTGTCGTCGCGCGCGCATTGCTGTCCGCGGGCCACCGAGTTCGCGCGGTCGTCCGCGATGCGGACAAGGGCAGGTTCTGGTCCGATCTCGACTGCGAAGTCGCGATTGCCGAAATGGAGGATGCCGAGGCGCTGACCCGTGCGTTCACGAGCGTCACGGGCGTTTTCATCCTGCCGCCTCCGAACTTCGATCCGGAACCGGGGTTCCCGGAGGCCAAGGCGGTCATCTCCGCGGTGCGTCAAGCGCTCGATGCGACCCGTCCCGCCAGGGTCGTCTGTCTCTCGACCATCGGCGCGCAAGCCGCGCAGTCAAACCTGCTGACCCAACGTACGCTGATGGAAGAGGCGCCTGTCGACGCTGCCGTTGCCAGTGACCTTCCTCCGCCCTGCTTGGTTCATGGAAAACTTGAGCTGGGACGTTGCCCCAGGCCCGGGACCAAGGCGTCCTCTCCTCCTTCCTGCAGCCCCTCGACAAGGCCATGCCGATGGTCGCCACCGCGGACGTCGGCCGGGTCGCAGCCGAACTGCTGCTGCAAGACTGGAGTGGCAAGCGCGTCGTCGAGCTCGAGGGCCCGGAGCGGGTGAGCCAGAACGGGATCGCAGCGGAACTCTCGAAGGCGCTGCATCGTCCGGTTCGCGCAGAGGCCGTTCCGCGCGAGAACTGGGGCGCGATCTTTCGCGCCCAGGGAATGCGTGATCCGATTCCGCGCATCCAGATGCTCGACGGATTCAACGAAGGTTGGATCAAGTTCGAGGGCGGCGGCGCGGGCCTGGTCAAGGGCAAGGTGAGTCTCGCGGAAGTCATCCGGAAGCTCGTCGGGCGAGCACACGTAATCGACCGGGAAAGGACATCGTCATGAGCAATGCCGAAAATCGCAGTCATCATCAGCAGCAGTATTGAACACTCACCCAACAGGAGCAAAGCTATGAGCTTCGCCCCCAACGCTGTCAATGGAGCGAACCAGCGCGTCGATGGCAAACAGGATGGCGATACGCGCCTTTGCCTTCTGGGTCCTGCGCGACTCGGTCTCGCGCATGACCGGAACCAAGTTCGGCTGCGGCGTGGCGCTGTGCGGGGCCTGCACGGTGCACATCGACGGCACGCCGATCGCGATCCTGCATCACTCCCGTCGGCAGCATCGGCAACAAGGCGGTCACCACCATCGAAGCCGGTGGACAAGACTGCCGCAGGGCAAGGCCGTGCAGAAGGGCCTGGCCTCGATCGTCGAGGTCGTGCAGTGCGGCTACCGCCAGTCCGGCCAGATCATGTCGGCCGCTGCACTGCTTGGCCGCCAAACCCGAAGCCCGACCGATGCCGACATTGATGCCGCCATGTCTGGCAACGTTTGTCGCTGCGGCACGTCATCAGCCGCATTCGCGCGGCCATCCATCGCGCTGCGGGCTAAGGGAGGATTGACCATGCCCGATCACTCGCAGTTAGTCCTCGCCTGACCGCCGAGCCTTCCCTCAAGATCAGCGCCGCCGTGGGCGGCGGCCTGGTCCTCGAGGTTCGCGTTGCCTCTCGTGTCCTGCGCCCAGCGGCGCGGCCGCCGCCGCAGTCGCCCGGGTTCGCGCTCGAACGCGTTTCATCCGCATCGATCGCCAGAGGCGGGTGACGCTGGTAATGCCGATGGTCGAGATGGGCCAGGGCATCGTATACGGCGTTGCCGATGCTGCTGGCGGAGGAGCTGGAGGTCGGTCTCGATCAGGTCCGGCTGGAGCATGCCCCGCCCAACGACGCGCTGTACGCCAATTCGATCCTGCACATCCAGACGACCGGCCTTTCGTCCTCGGTCCGCGCCTTCTGGACGCCGCTGCGCCAGGCCGGCGCGGTCGGCCGCACGCTGCTGATCGCAGCCGCCGCCAAGCGATGGGACGTCGACCCCGCCGTCTGCCGGGCGCAGCACGGCGTGGTCTCGGCACGCGGCCAGCGGACGCCACCTGCGCTATGGCGAGCTGGTCGGATGCCGCGGCCGCTGCTGCCGGTGCCGACGCCGGACAGCATGGCGCTGAAGGATCCCGAAGGATTTCACCCTGATCGGCACGCCGGCCAAGCGGCTGGACACGCCGGACAAGGTCAACGGACGCGCGCAATTCGGGATCGACGCGAAGGTGCCGGGCATGAAGATCGCGGCGATCGCGATCTCGCCCGTGTTTGGCGGCAAGCCGAAATCGCTGAACGAGGCGGCGGCGCGCGCGGTCAGGGGCGTGCGCCAGGTCGTCCGGATCGACGAGGCCGTCGCCGTGGTCGCCGACCACATGTGGGCGGCCAAGAAGGGACTCGAGGCGGCCGCGATCCAATGGGACGACGGCCCGAACGCGATGGTCAGCAGCGCCGATATCGTCCGCCAGCTCGAGGAAGCATCGAAGCAGCCCGGCGCGGTCGCACGGCAACGAGGGCGACGCCGAGAAGGCGCTCGCCGGCGCGGCGCAGCGAATCGACGCCGATCTATCAAGTCCCGTTCCTCGCCCACGCGGCGATGGAGCCGATGAACTGCACCGTCCATCTCCGCAAGGATGGCTGCGAGCTCTGGGTCGGCACCCAGGCGCCGACCGCTGACCCAGGCTGTGATCGCCGAGATCACCGGCCTGCCGAAGGATGCGGTCAAGATTCACAACCATCTGCTCGGCGGCGGCTTCGGCCGACGGCTCGAGGCCGACGGCAGCGTCCTCGCCGTCAAGATCGCCGCAGCAGGTGGACGGGCCCGTGAAGGTCGTCTGGAGCCGCGAGGAGGACATCCAGCACGACATGTACCGGCCTTACTACTACGACCGGCTGTCGGCCGGGCTCGACGCAGCCGGCAAGCCGGTGGCCTGGACCCACCGTATCTGCCGGCTCGTCCGGTCATGGCGCGTTATGTCCCGCCGCTCTTCAAGAACGGTCTCGATCCCGATGCGGTGGAGGGCGCGGCGGAACCGCCCTACGCCTTGCCGAACATCCACGTCGATTATGTCCGCGTCGAGCCGCCAGGCATCCCGACCGCCTTCTGGCGTGGCGTCGGCCCGACCCACAACGTGTTCGTCGTCGAGAGCTTCATCGACGAGCTGGCCGCATGCGGCGAAGCAGGATCCGGTCGCCTATCGCAAGGCGCTGCTCGGCCACAATCCGCGCGCCCTCGCCGTGCTGAACCTTGCGGCGGAGAAAGCGGGCTGGGGCCAGCCTCTGCCAGCGCGCGGTTGGCCGCGGCGTCTCGGTGCAGTTCGCCTTCGGCAGCTACCTGTCGCAGGTGGCGGAAGTCGAGGTCGCGGCCGATGGCTCAGTCAAGGTCCATCGCATCGTCGTGCGCGCGTCGACTGCGGCATCGTCGTCAATCCGGACACGATCGCGGCCCAGGTCGAGGGCGGCGCGCTCTTCGGCCTGACCGCCGCGCTCTACGGCGCCATCACGCTGAAGAACGGGCGCGTCGGAACAGAGCAACTTCAACGACTATCGGCCGATGCGGATCAACGAAGCGCCGGTGATCGAGACGCATCTGGTGAAGAGCGCCGAAGCCTCCCGGCGGTCTCGGCGAGGCGCCGACCGCCGCGGTCGCTCCGGCGGTGACGAATGCGATCTTCGCCGCCACGGGCAAGCGCATCCGAACGCTGCCGATCGATCCACGGCAACTGCGAACGTCCTGATGAAGCCCTAGCGGACCGGTCACCCCCAATGGTACTTGCGTTTCCTCGTCGCGGGAATGGCTACCGCTGATGGCAGCGACCAACGGAGCTCCTCTGAAGGTCGGTCTCGACCTTCGCGAGCATCGATGACGGCGGACGGGGCTCAGTGTCAATCGCTCTGGGGTCCACCGAGGCCGCGAAAGCGGTACTCCGGCACCCGCCGCTGCTTGAACTGCCATCCAGTGAAACCCGCCAACCTACCGGCGATGATTCCACACCCGCACGTACCTCTGCCTGATGCACGGGGTTCACCTGGCGACCCGCCCCGGGGTCCAAGGGCTGCCGATGCAGGTCATGTCATGGACCTGCGAATCCGCCGACGCTTCGTGTTGTCGATAAAGAGCATCCCCGGCAATCCCCGCGCCGGGGGCTGGCTCCCATTTCGACTGGCGCGGCAAAGCGACGCGTCACGTCGCCGAAGGAGATCTGCGAGCAGGTCAAGGATCCGAACCGGAATGGACGGCGCAGCCTCGCCGAGCTTCACGTCGGCACATGGCCAACGACCCGCTCGTCGGCTGGGCGTGGCACCCGGGAGGGGACCGCGAGCCGGCACCAGGAACCCAATCCGATTTCGGCCAGCTCATCGGCGCGTGGATTGCAACTGGCGCGCAGTGTCCAGCGAGATCCAGGGCCCCGCGCGACTCGTGTCCCAAAGGATGGGAGAAGCTAACGAATCCCACTGTGCGAGCCGCCATCCATGCACTGCATCGGGGTGCACTGGTCGGCGTGGGCGCGCTCTTCGAATCTAACGCCCAAGCTCTATGATGACGGCCGTCCGCGAAGTCTCGAAAGTTCAATCAAGACGCCATCGGTCGCGAACGCTTTACATCGATCGACCTCGTCGAGAACAACGGACTGGACATCACCGGGCAATTTCATTCCGAGGAATGGGGCGACTTTCGGACCTACTTCGAGTTTCAGCTTTCGCTAGCCGGCAGGATCCAACGATTGGACATTGGCGAATCGCACTGGCGAGAGCGTCGGAGGTTCCTTATCGCGATTTAGGTACCGTCGTTAACCTAAGCTGCAACTGGGGCCCTTTTTCCGCGGTAGCGGCCAAATCAAGCCTCTCGTCGAAGCCGACAAGTTTGAATGCCGGCGCAAACCACCCTGCTCCTGCTTCGCTTGATCGTTAGCTTGGGGGCAGCTATGTCGCGGTCTGTTTCAGATCCCGATTGGTGCTTGATTGGAAAGTCGCCACCCACACCCGCACGCGCCGACGACATGGATTGCAGGAAAACACAATCGTGGACAGGAGATGTGCAAGACGCCAGAGTGCCTCTGCGTATCGTACTGATGCAATTGACGTTATCGACCACTACCGACGCCTCGGGGTGACATCGAAGTATTGCGCCAATGAGCAACATTGCTTTTAGGCCTCGTATCGGCCGGTGTCCTTTTGGCAGACGCTCCGTCTGCCTGCTTTAACGCCCGGGCCGGAGCAAACCGCACACCGGGGCCTTGGCCGACCTACAACAACGGCTACGACGGCCAGAGATTCTCGCCGGCCAAGCAGATCACGCCGGCCAATGTCGCGACGCTGAAGCGCACCTGCGAGGCGCACCTGGGTGACGTCGGTTCATTTCAATCCGGTCCGCTCGTGATCGGAAGCTCGATCTACGTCACCACCGCGCATACCACCGTCGCACTCGATGCCACGACGTGCGCGATCCGCTGGCGCCACGTCTACAAACCGGTGCAAGACGAGGTTTACGCCGTTAACCGCGGCGTGGCCTATCTCCGACGGGCGCCTCTTCCGCGGCACCGGCGACGGCCGCATCTTCGCGCTCGATGCCAAGACCGGCAAGCAACTGTGGCAGATCAAGGGTGGGGACCCGCTGGTCGGTGAATTCTTCAGTTCCGCGCCCATTGCGTGGAAGGGGTTGGTCTTCATCGGCGCTACCGGATCGGACTGGGGCATTCGCGGCTTTGTCATCGCGCTGGACGCCGCCACCGGCAAAGAGAAGTGGCGCTTCTACACGATCCCGATGGGCAATGAGCCCGGGGCTGACAGCTGGAATATTCCGGAGACGGCAAAACGTGGCGGCGGCGCGATTGTGGACCAGCTACACCCTGGACCCCGCTGCGGGTGAGTTGTTCGTGCCGGTCGGCAACCCGTCGCCCGACATCGCGCCAGACCTTCGTCCCGGGGACAACCTGCTATACCAATTCCGTGGTGGTGTTGGATGCGCGCACCGGCAAGCTCAAGTGGCATCACCAGTTCGATCCGAACGACGGTTTCGACTACGACCTCGGTGCGGCCCCGGCGCTGTACACGAGCGGCAAGGGCAGCAAGCTGCTCGTCGCCGGCAGCAAGGATGGCCATTTGTATGGGATCGATCGCGCGACCCAGAAGGTCGTGTTCAAGACAGCGGTCACCACCATCAAACGTTCCCCGACGCCGCCAACCAAGGAAGGCACCGAGGCCTGCCCCGGCGCGCTCGGCGGCGTCGAATGGAATGGTCCCGCGGTCGATCCATCGTCGCGCGCGATCTATGTCGGTTCGGTGGATTGGTGCTTCATACTGACTTTGAAGCCGCCCGTCGTCTACAAGGCTGGCCAGTTCTATTTCGGCGGCGATCAAGAGGGGTCGCCGACTCGAGTGGCTGGATCCACAGGGTCGACGGCGACAGCGGCAATGTTCTGTGGAAGTACCACGCCGAAGCCCCGGTCGTTGCCGGCGTGACGCCGACGGCTGGCGGTGTGGTCTTCAGCGGTGATCTCGCCGGCAATTTCTTTGCGTTGGACGCCAAGACGGGCGCCGTGCTGCACAAGTTCAATACCGGGGGTGCGATGGCCGGCGGCGTGGTCACCTATGAGGTCGGCGGCAAGCAGTATGTGGCGTTCACCTCTGGAAACATCGGGCGCGGCACGTTTTCGGCGGCGACCGGCGCGCCAGGATCGTCATCCTGACGACCGGCTTGACCAAGGACGACCCGAAGATCGTCGCCGTCAGGAAGAGGCGCCGCACGCTGCCGCCGATGGCGGCGACAACGCAGGGACTGGCCGCGGCAAAGTCCTCTACGGACAGTACTGCAACGCATGCCACGGCAAGACCGGCGAAGGTGGCATGGGTCCGCCACTCAGGGGCGAGGCCGCCAGAAGAAGTCAGGTGGAAGTGGCGGCGTTTATCAAAAACCCCAAACCACCGATGCCGAAATTCTCGCCGGCGCCCCTCACCGATCAGGACGTCGAGGACGTGGCGGCCTATGTTGAATCTCTCAAGTGAGCGTCGCAGAAGCAACCACGCATAAGCCACACGCGAATCCATCGACCGACTGGCGTGTCCGCCGCCTCGGCGAACGTCCCAAGCACGTGGGAGGACGCCGTAGCGCGGTGGTGCGAGGAGAAGGCCGACAAGGCCACCGCGCACGAGGATCGAGTGAAGTTCCGCTGCCCCCAGCCGGGGATTACGAAGATCTCGCGCCAGTGGCCAGAGATCCCGTCAGTTGTGCGGTCGCGCAGTTTCCGAAGCGTCCGCAAGAGCGACGTACCTTGGGGTTCGGACGACGGCTCGTCACCTCACCGGCTTCCTCGCACTGAGTATCCGCGAAATGGGCAACTAAGGCCTCGACGTGCAAATGCCAGGAGGAAACCGATACATGAGAGCCCAAGCCTTTGTGTTCGGAAGCGTTGCCGCTATCCTGCTGGCGGCCTGTGCCCCGCACGCCGCCGGTGCGACCGAGGCGCCATTGAACACCGCCGGTCCGACCCAGGCGCAACTGAACACCGCCACCAACGACGGCACGAACTGGCTGTACGTGGATCACGACTATCGCGGCCAACGCTACACGCCGCTCGACCAGATCACCGCAAAGAACGCCGCGGATCTCGCCCAGGTCTGCAGCCACACCTTCCCCGACAAGGAGCCCACGCAGACGGCGCCCATCGTTTACGAGGGCACCCTCTACGCGACGACCGCTCACTACACCGTGGCGCTCGATGGTGCGAGCTGCAAAGTCGTCTGGCAGTCCGAATGGAAGCCGCGGGACCACGAGACGTTCATCACCCAGCGCGGCGCCGCCATCAAAGGACGGCAAGGTGGTGCGCGGCACCGGGGACGGTTATCTCCTGGCGCTGGACGGCAAGACCGGCAAAGAGTTGTGGTCGCGGCAGATTGCGAAGCCCAGCGAACGGCTATTTCATCAGCATGCCGCCGCTGATCTACGAGGACCTCGTGCTGATCGGCCCGGCAGGGTCTGAGTTTGCAGGCCAGGGCTGGGTCGGCGCCTTCCGGCTGAGCGACGGCGAGCCCGTGTGGAAGTTCAACACCGTGCCGGACCCGGTGAGCCGGGCGCGGAGACCTGGGGCGGCGACCCGAACACGCTGAAGCACGGGGCGGCAATCTGTGGACGCCGATGTCGCTCGACGTCGAGAAGGAGCTGCTGCATGTGCCGGTGGGCAATCCGGCGCCGGACTTCTATGGCGAGAATCGGCCAGGCGCCAACCTCTATACCGGCTCAATCGTGGCGCTGGATGTCCGCACAGGCAAGCTGGCGTGGTATTACCAGGCGGTCCCGCACGATGTGCGCGATTACGACCTGACCCATGTCGCGCCGATCTTCACGACCACGGTCGGCGGCCAGCAGCGCACGGTCATTGCGCTGACCGGCAAGGACGGTCTGCTGCGGGTGTTGGATCGCGACACGCGCAATGTGCGCTACAGCACTCCGTTCACCACGCGCGAGAACGCGGAAGGCCCGATCGGAACGTCGTTCACGCACGTGTGCCCGGGCCTCCTTGGCGGCCACGAGTGGAACGGCGCCGCCTACAGCCCGCGGCTCGGCGCATTGTTCGTGCCGGCGACCGATTGGTGCAACCAGATCCGACCGGCAGCGCAGTCGCCCGACCCGCAAGCGGAGAAGAAGCGGGGCCAGTTCTTTGGCGGCGAGTTCCAGTTCGATCCTTGGGCCAACGCGCGGGGCTGGCTGACCGCGTTCGACGCCGCCACCGGCGCGACGCGCTGGCGCTATCAGTCCAGCAAGCCGATGATCGGCGGCGTAGCGGTCACCGGCGGCGACGTGGTCTTCGCCGGCGAGCTCACCGGCGACTTCCTCGTGTTCGACGCCAACGACGGCAAAGTCCTCTACAGGCACAATGTGGGCGGTCCGATCGCGGGCGGCATGGTGAGTTACGCCTCGGGCGGCAAGCAGTACGTCGCTGCGGTCTCGGGATTCGTGGGCGGTTATTACAACCAGATGGCGCCCGAGATCGGCGGCGGAAACCCGACCATCACGGTCTTCGCGCTGAAACGTAATGCTGCCAGCCGCTGAACGGGGCAGCTTGCGCGGATTAAGGGCCCGCTACGAAATAAGTGGACCAGCATCCCCTTGACCTATCACCCAGTGCCCGTCATCGCCGACGGGAAGCTGCGGTGATGAGGAGTCGCCGCGACGGAGGTTAGTCCCAAGGGCGTGCGCGTCGTGCGCGTCTCGCCCGGCTGGGTCGAGACGGACGGAGCCGTCGGCCTCGTCGATGAGATCGCGCGCCGGACGGGTATCGACTATGAAGGTGCCCGCAAGATCGTGATGGACTAGCTCGGCGGCATTCCGATCGGTCGACCGTCAAAGCCAAAGGAAGTGGCGGACCTCGTCGCGCTCCTCGGTTCACCGAGAGCTGCTTCCATCACCGGCACGGAATACGTGATCGACGGAGGAACCGTGCCGACCGCCTAGCGGGGTGTCGCATTCGCTACGGGCTTCCCTACTGCACTTGTTGCGCCGCGTTCCGCAACTGCAATCTTGCGAAGCTGCGCAACACTGACTTCACACTGGCGAGGTCCGAATATCTGCATCGCGAAGGGGACCTGTTGGAACGCTCGGGTCACGCGGCAGTCTTGCCCCCTTTGACACCGATATTTGACCGGCGAGGTAGTCCACCTCGTCGAAGCCAGAAGACACGATCGTCTGAGGCGATCTCCTCGGGTGTCCAATGCGTTTCCCTGGCACGCCGGCGCCAACAACCCACGGTTGACCCGAAGCACCGAACCAACAATGCTTAGGCCCGCGTGTATTGCGAGTACCAATCCGATGCTTCGGAAAGAAATCTGAGACCGCATGCAATTGGTGCTCGAACGCATCGAACAGCGGGTGGGCGTGCAGGTACACCTGTACCCGCTAGACCTTGACGCTGGTGCCGCGCGCCGTGACCGTGCTGCTGGGCGCCACGCAAGCCGGCAAGACCACGCTGATGCGCGTGATGGCCGGGCTCGACGCGCCGGCAAAGGGCCGTGTCAAGGCTCGACGGGCACGACGTGACTGGCAAGCCGGTGCGCGATCGCAACGTGGCCATGGTGTACCAGCAGTTCATCAACTACCCGTCGATGACGGTGGCGGACAACATCGCCTCGCCACTCAGGCTGCGCAAAGACGCTCTATCCAAACGCGACATCGACGCGCGTGTCAGCTGAGATCGCCGCCAAGCTGCACATCGAACCGTTCCTGCGGCGCCTGCCCGCCGAGCTGTCGGGCGGCCAGCAGCAGCGCGTGGCGCTGGCGCGCGCGCTGGCTAAGAACGCACCGCTGATGCTGCTCGACGAACCGCTCGTGAACCTGGATTACAAGCTGCGCGAGGAGCTGCGCGACGAGCTGCTCGCAGTTGTTCGCCAGTGGTCAATCCACCGTGGTCTACGCCACCACCGAGCCGAAGGAAGCGTTGCTGCTCGGCGGCCACACCGGCGGTGCTGGACGCCGGCGAACTGCTGCAGTACGGGCCAACGGCCGAGGTGTTCCACCAGCCCCGATCGATCCGCGTCGCGCGCGCCTTCAGCGACCCGCCGATGAATCTGGTGGCCGGCAGCGCCGGCGCGAACGGCGTGCTGCTGCCCGGTGGCGTGGCAGTTGCCGCTTGCGCTGCCTCGCGACCCGATCAGAAACGCTCACGGTCGGCGTTCGCGCCGGCGCACTTCAGGGTGCGCTCGCGGGAGGGGACCTGGCACTGCCGGGCAAGGTCGAGCTGGCGGAGATCGCGGGCTCCGACACCTTCGTGCACGTGCGCACGTCGATCGGCGAGCTCGTCGCTCAGCTCACCGGAGTGCACGTGTTTTCACTCGGTGCAGCCGTCACGCTGTACCTGAATCCGGCAGCGGTGTATGTGTTCGACGCGGCCGGCGACCTGCTCGTCGCGCCCGCCGCGATGCTCACTGCGCAGCGCTGGAAATGGCCGCATCGAACTCGATCTGGCGCACGCCTACGCGCCGAATCCGCAGCGCGATGAAGACTATGCGCTACTGCCGCTGAAGATGAACTTCGAAGACGGCGGCGCGTATGCGCTGCTGGGCCCTTCAGGCTGCGGCAAGACCGACGCTGCTGAACATCGTCTCGGGCCTCGTGAAGCCTTCGCAGGGCAGCGTGAAGTTCGACGGCACGGACGTCACCGGCCGCACGCCGCAGCAGACGCAACATCGCCCAGGTGTTCCAGTTCCCGGTCATCTACGACACGATGACGGTGGCCGAGAACCTGGCGTTCCCGTTGCGCAATCGCGGCGTGGCGCCGAAAAGATCACGCAAGCGCGTCGGCGAGGTCGCCGAGATGCTCGAACTGAGCGGCCAGCTGGGCAATCCGTGCCGCCGAGCTGACGGCCGACGCCAAGCCAGAAGATCTCGCTCGGCCGCGGCCTGGTGCGCGAAGACGTGTCGGCGGTGTTGTTCGACGAGCCGCTCACCGTGATCGACCCGCACCTCAAGTGGCAGCTGCGGCGCAAGCTCAAGCAGATCCACCACGAGCTCAAGCTCACGCTGATCTACGTCACCCACGACCAGGTGGAGGCCCTCACCTTCGCCGACCAGGTGGTGGTGATGACGCGCGGCCGGGTCGGTGCAGATCGGCACGTGCGTCCGACCTGTTCGAGCGTCCGCGAGCACACGTTCGTCGGCTACTTCATCGGCTCGCCCGGCATGAACTTTCTGCCGGCACGCTCGGACGCCGCGGGCGTCAGCGTAGCGAGGCCAGCGCGTCGTGGCGGCCAGCGCGAGTGCGCTCGCCGGCAGTGAGCGCTGACGCTTGGCGTTCGCCCGGAATACGTGGCGCTCGCCGCGTCCGGGACGCCTGGGGCGTTGCCTGCCATCGTGACGCAGGCGCACGGACATCGGCACCGTACTGGCTCGTCACCGCGCGCGTCGGCGGCGGCGCGGACGAGATCGCTTGATCCGCGCCCGCCTGAGTCCGGCGCAGAACATCCACGAGGCGGGCGAGTCGCGGTCTGGCTCAACATCGTCGGCCGGCACACCTGTTTCTACCGGAACGAAGAATTGATCGCTGGGGCGAACCGCATGAAGCCCGGTCAACCAGAAGGCGTGGCTGCTGATCCTCCCGGTGGTGCTGTGCGTGGCGTTCTCGGCCGATCCTGCCGTTGATGACGGTCGTGAACTACTCGGTGCAGGACATCATCTCGCCCGAGCGGCGCGTGTTCGTCGGTACCGAATGGTTCAAATCGGTGATGCGTGACGACGACCTGCAGGGCGCGCTGCTGCGCCAGATCGTCGTTTTCGTTCGCGGTGCTGCTAGTCGAGATCCCGCTCGGCATCGCGCTCGCCCTGGCGATGCCGGTCAAGGGCTGGAAATCGTCCGCGGTGCTGGTGCTGGTCGCGATCTCGCTGCTGATTCCATGGAACGTGGTCGGCACGATCTGGCAGATCTACGGCCGCAC